>MWVT01000148.1_pt1 | contig 14116 bp, 10 predicted proteins | sample 1047201 | NCBI WGS metagenome assembly MWVT01 (sample SAMN06349988, study PRJNA376086) | soil metagenome | isolation source: TG5-1 sample Antarctic (ecotone) soil | place: Antarctica | collected 2015-01-13 | reverse complement strand
GGGATTTTTTTATTGCGTTATTCTCAGATTTTTCATGCCCCTTTCCATCATCTTTGGCATCATGCTTTTACCACCCATGCGATTCAGATTGTAGGTAAATGTCAACATAAAGAAACGTTGCAGCACTGTGTTCTGTACATCTTCTATATAATTTTCTCCTACATAACGGTTGAAGCTTTGATTTTCATTTAGTATATCAAACACAGATAATTTTATTTCTCCCCGCTTGCTTTTAAACAATTGTTTAGCCATGGAAGCATTCCACATGGCAAAGCTTGGATCTATACCCTCGCCCTGGTTGGGATTAATTGTATAATCAAAATCAGTTGATGCAATAAAACCCTTGGGAAATGTATAGGAAATATCGCCTGAATAAACTTGTGTAAAATAAGAAGTCTTTCCCTGGTTTTGATTTGTTTTAATTGTATAATTTGCTGATGTATAATTAATACTGGTACTTAGGCCAAGATCAAGCTTGTCTTTGTAATTGTAACTTAACCGCAGGTCCTCACCAACTGTCAGGTTCTTTGTATAATTTTTAATGCCATCCCATACATTTCCATTACGCCCATAAGTAATGCGTGTATTGGTGTTAAAATTTCCACCTTTCATTTGCTTTATAGGAAAGCCAATATTAAATGCACCGGTTAAATTATAAGTACCATCTAAATTAGTCGGACGAATAAACTGTATGCCCCCACCAAGGTTGGCAATAGAATCAACTATCTTATTATATGTGTTATTATAACTGATCGACGCAAACATGTTGCGGAATTTAACCATGTTAAAAAAGTTATACGTAAGAGAGATATTGTTAGAAAACTCCTGCCTTAATCTTGCATTACCATTCCGAATGGTAGGAAAATTAGTGCTATCTCCACCTAAGGTTTCCTGTAGCTGGTTTATAGAAGGTTGATTTGTGCGTCCCCGATAATTGAACCGTAAACTTCTACTGCGTGCAAACTGGTAATTAAAATTTAATGTGGGGAACAAGTTGGTATAACGCTGTTTCAGAAGCGAATCTTTCGTAAGATTATTGCTTTCCATTAACGTATTCTGAACAGCAACGCCCAATTGGTAATTGTATTTCTTTTTTATAATGCGAAAGTTTGTACCGAGCCGGTTTGATTCATTTAAGTTTTTAAAATTGTTGGTGAGCGAATTGTTCACCACGTCAAACTTTCCACTGCCGGTATTATAGTTATTGGTGCGCCTGTCAGATTCGCTTTGATTTTTGTTATAACTATAATTGAACTCCCAGATTTTATCACGTGCAATCGGTTCAGTATATGATAACGTCACACCATAATTATTGGTCAGGTTATCCTGCAAGGTTTGTTGCTTTGTATTGCTTGCCCTGAGCTTGTCACCACCACTGTTAAAAAAATTGCTATTTGATGCTAAGTAACCTTCGCGGTTGTTTTTACTGTATGTATTTGATAGGTTGACGGATAGCGTTCTGCCGATCTTATTCAACTTCCGTCTCCATATTAGATTATTAGACCAATTAAATCCATGACCCTCATTATTATAGATGTTTCTAGTATTATTCAGCAGATAAGCATTACCCGCTTTCTCAGCTTCTTTTGTAATAGAATCATCGCTATAAGTTGAGCTGTTTTGAAAACTGAGATTAGGTGTATAAATAATTGAGTTTAGTGAATCAATACGGTAGATAAGATTATAATTGATTCGATGGTTTTGATTAATGTTTTGAGAAAGGGTCCGTTGATCAGTGTTGATAGTTGAATCGGCAAAGAAAGTCTGGCGATAACCTTTTCGCAGGTTTGCAGCATTGGCGCTATTATAAAAATAGCTGCCGTTTACATCTATTTTTTTTCCCCATATATCCCGGTAATTAATGCCTGCCGAACCTGTTTTCGTAATGCCTGAACCCCCGCTGCCCCCAACATTAAAACCGCCGAAACTACCACCACCTCCTGGACCCACACTCACAATATTCATTCCGCCACCCATTCCTCTACCGCCACCAAAGCCACCACCGCCAAAGCCGCCGCTGCCTCCTCCGCTAAACATACCCATCATATCGGTAACGGTAAAACCAATATTGTTTGTGTTATTTGACTTTGTAATAAGTGAGACCTGTGTAGCCCCTTTAAAGAAATTCGCCGTTAAACCAGCATCATACCGTTCTTCAGTACCATAACCTGCAAAAGCTTTTCCAAACACCCCTTTCTTTCTGTCTTTTTTCAATTTTAGATTGATTGCTTTGCTTCTGCTGCCATCGTCAATACGGCTAAATTTAGCTTGTTCACTCATATCATCAAATACTTCTACCTGGTCAACCATATCTGCAGTTAAGTTTTTTGTTGCCAACTTTGGATCGGTGCCAAAAAATTCTTTTCCATCTACGTAAACTTTTTGCACGTTCTCACCCTGGGCTTTAACCGTACCATCTTTTTCTACTGTCATGCCAGGCAGTTTTTTAATCAGGTCTTCAACTGTGGCATTTGGTTTTGTTTTAAAGGAATTGGCATTGAACGCAATAGTATCTCCATTAATTTTTATTGGAGCCTGGTCAACAACTATTACTTCGCCTAATGTTTTATAGACCTTTTCCATTTTTACTATTGCCAGATCAACATGTGGTTTTTCTGCTGTTATCGCAAACGATTTTTTTAATGTTTCCAGGCCCTGGTAAGAAACGATCAGGTAATAATCGCCTTTGTCAATTTTCTTCACTTCGAAATAGCCGCTGTTTGAGGTGAGTGTAAAAGAAATAAGTGAGGAGTCTTTAGCAGCCATAACAGAAACAGTTGCATCGGGAAGAGGCTGGGCGTTGGTGGCTTCCTGTAATATGCCTTTAACAGTGCCAGCTATTTTTTGCGCAGACGAGTTGGTGACTAAACTAATTATTGTAGTCAGCAAAATACATATCTTCTTCATAAACAGTAATGTGCTACGAAGATATTCGCAAGAATTATTAATACCGGTTAAATAAGGTTAATGGATGGATGAGTGGTGTTTTTTTGGTTTGGAGTTCTGGGTTTCGGGTGGGAGTTATTATTACGTCTGGTATAAAAGCTAGTATATTTAGGAGTAGCAGCTAACATTATAGAACGAAGCATCAGAACAATGAATCACATAAAAATCAGGGGTAACAACCATTACTTTGAGGACATAAATCCTGAAAAAAAAGAAGTAATACTATTAGTTCATGGACATCCATTTGACCATACAATGTGGCGTTACCAAATTGATGCATTAAAACATTTTAGGCTTATTCTTCCTGACTTAAAAGGTTATGGTAAGACAGATTACAAATTCGAAAAGATTTATATTGAAGAACAGGCTCTTGATTTAACTTTTTTACTTGACGATTTAAAAATTGATAAGGTTCATCTGATTGGCCTTTCAATGGGAGGACAAATAATAGTTGAATTTGCAAGACTGTTTCCACATAGAGCACTGTCCCTGGTAATTTGTGACAGCAATCCTTCTGGTGAAACAGAAGTATCATACCAAAACAGAATGCAGTTGGCAAACAAAATGTTGTCCATCGGCATGAAAGAATACACTGAACAAGACATTTATAAATATCTACATTCAAATACAATTAATCAAAAAGGTGATGCCTACAATCACTTATATCAAATGATGATAAATACTAACGTAGAGGGTGCAGTTGCTTCACATAGAGGCAGGGCTGAAAGACGCGACAACTTTAATTTTCTAAAAGAAATAAAAGTTCCAACATTAGTAATTGTTGGTGACAGTGATTTTTTTACTCCGGTTAATGAAATGAAGAAAATGGCAAACGAAATTCCAAATTCAAAATTTGCTATTGTAGAAAAGGCGGGACATATTCCAAATATGGAGCAGCCAGAAGCTTTCAATAAGCTGTTAACAGAATTCTATGCGCAAGATTTTGCAGGCAGTTAACATTATGTTTTTCTTTAACGCCCAAGCCAAGGAGAGCACTTTCACTCAAATGAATTAATTTAGTTTGATGAACAAACAGTCATTAAATAAACCAATTATTTATAAGGAATTGCAAAAACATAAACTGGAGTTGGAAAATTTTGGGGTGAAAAATATAGGATTGTTTGGATCATTTGTTCGCAATGAAGGAACAGACGATAGCGATATTGATTTTTTAGTGGAAATAGAGAAAGATAAAAAAACCTTCAAAAATTTTATGGATCTTGCCTTCTTTTTAGAAGACCTTTTTAAAAGAAAAGTTGAGCTGGTAACTCCCCAAGGGCTAAGCCCGTATATAGGTCCACACATTTTAAAAACGGTGGAGTATGTATCCCTCGCAGGTTGAATTTCTTCATCATATTCTGGACGAATGCATTTACCTTGAAGGTCAGTACAAAAAATATTCATTTGATGAATTTTCTAATGACAAAACCATTTCACATGCTGTCTGCAGAAGCCTGGAAATTATTGGAGAAGCAACAAAAAATATTGATTCTTCTTTAAAGCTTAAATATCCCTTGGTTGACTGGAAGCGAATGGCTGGTATTCGAGATGTTATAATACATGGTTATTTTGGTCTTGACTTTGAAATAATCTGGGACACACTTAAAACAGATATTCCTTTACTTAAAAATTGGATGGAAATCATTATCGAAAAAGAAAACCACACTAACTAAACAAATACTCAACATCTTCCCTGCTCAAAGCCTTCACAAACGTGGCATCATCAGCAATCAATTCTTTTGCCAATTGACGTTTGCGTTCCTGCAACTGCATGATCTTGTCTTCAATCGTGTCTTTACATATCATGCGGTAAGCAAAAATATTTTTTGTTTGCCCGATGCGGTGTGTGCGGTCAATGGCCTGTTGCTCTACGGCGGGGTTCCACCAGGGATCTACAATATATACATAATCGGCAGCCGTTAAATTCAAACCCACACCACCGGCCTTTAATGAAATTAGGAACACACGTACTTCATCATCATTCTGAAAACTTTGAATGGCTTTTTCCCTGTCAGGCGCCGAAGTGCTGCCATCAAAATACTCATATTTTACACCTTGTTCTTCCAGGTTCTCCCTGATCAATGCCAGCATACCAAGGAACTGAGAAAAAATCAGTGCTTTATGGTGACCCATATTTTCAGTGATCTCTCTTGTTAATTCATCCAGCTTGATGGAGTGATTTTCAAATTTTTCCGACTCATTTAAAATGGCGGGTGAATCGCATATCTGCCGCAATTTCATTAACCCTTGTAAAATAGTTAACTGCGATTTTTGGATGCCCTGTTCCTCTATCGTTCCTAAAATTTTACTCCTGAAATCATTGCGATAGGCATCATAAATTTTTCGCTGCTCATCTCCCATTTCGCAAAGCAAAATAGTTTCTGTTTTATCCGGCAGATCTTTGGCTACCTGTTCTTTCGTTCTGCGTAATATAAAAGGGTATAGTATTTTTCGTAAGTGATCCTTTTGTATTTCTTCTCCAAATTTATCAATGGGTATTGAAAACTCCTGCCTGAAAAATTCCATAGTGCCTAACATGCCCGGATTTAAAAAATTCATCTGTGCATAAATATCAAATGTATTATTCTGTAATGGCGTACCGCTCATGCATAAGCGGTGCTTTGCTTTTAATAAAGCAGCCGCTTTTGTTACCTTGCTGGAAGGATTTTTTATAGCCTGCGACTCATCAAGCACCACATAGTCAAGCATTATTTGCATAAAAACTTTTATATCGCTGCGCAAAGTGCCGTAGGTTGTGATAATGATGTTATGCTTCTCTAATTCCTGCGGGTGGCGCAAACGTTGTGGCCCATGATGTATATAATATGTGAGTGAAGGAGAGAATTTTTTTATTTCATTTTCCCAGTTATAGATCAGTGTAGTTGGGCAAACCACCAAAGATTTTAATTCACCATACTGATCACAATAATGCTTTAAAAAAGAAAGCGCCTGAACCGTTTTACCCAAACCCATATCATCTGCCAGGATGCCGCCCCAGGATACTTCGTGTAAATAATTAAGCCATTGATAACCGGCAACCTGGTAAGGACGCAAAATAGATTGAAGGTGTTCCGGAGGAGGAATTTCTTTTATATTATTAAACGCCCGAATTTTGTCATACTTTTCTTCCAGTTGCATAGTTAGCTCTTCTTCATCCCTGTTTTCATACAATTCATCTATCACACTTAAATGATAACGGGAAAGTTTGAGCCTGTCTGTTTTTCCTTCACCTACACGAAATAATAATCCATATTTCTTTAACCACTCTTCGGGTAAAATGCCTAATGTTCCATCATTTAAATGAACAAATTGTTGTTTATTAGCCAGCGCTCTTTTTACTTCTGCAACACTCACATGTTGGTCACCAAACAAAATATCTACTTTCGCATCGAACCAATCGGTATTGCTGCTGATATAAATATGCGTGGAAGGTTTGGCAGTATTAAAGCGGAAATTTTTTAATGAATCAAATCCAAAAATCGGCACCCCCTTTTCCTTCATAGCGTCCACAAACAAAAAGAACCAATTATTTTTAAGCGCCTCAATACCTTTTAACGCCAATGCAGAACCATCATCATGACTTACAAAATTCGAGTGTAAGGTGCGTAGCTTTTCAATAAAATTATTTTCTACCTCCCGGTTCCGGTATACAACAATAACCTTACTGCCATAAGGTATTACTATTTGATCCCTGTCTTTTGCTTTAGTATCAAAACCTTTGTAAGTAAAAACAGGGCTAAACACAAGGAAGTCACCCTTTTCCTGCAAATACACTTTAATTTCCGGTATTCCATCCTTTACTTCATCTATTAAATTATTATCAAACTCAACTTTATATTCTTTCGTTAATGGCAACACGATCTTTTCTAATGTGGCCGGCCAGTTTTCTTCGTTTACCTGCACAGTTCCGTTTGGTAAAAACTGCGCCGTAACAGATGCAGCTTCCGTATTGACCCATAAAAAAATTTGATGATTGTACAAAAAAAATGAAGCCGTTGCTGCCTCATTATCATTTAAACCATACGCAACTTCTTCCGGCTTAATGAAACATTCAATCTCAAAGTTTTCTCCTTTCTTATTTACAAAAAATTTAGGGCTTAATGCGGTGGCGCTAAATTCCGTTTTTTGCAAATTGACGGTTATAAAACTTTGTCCTTTAGGCAATACAAAAAGAGGAACATCGGCAAATTCAACACTAAGCTTTTTCAGCTTCGGAATAATATATTCTGTAATTAATAATTTCGTTTCCTCCGGTAGTTCATCGCCCTCACTCTGTATAATATTTTCCCAGAAACCGGAAAATGGAGAATTACGATTAATGTATTTATTGATCTCGCTGTCCTGGAACTTCCTTGCCTGCGTAACCAGGTTTTTTTCTTTTTCCGTGTAACTTTCTATTTCAATATATTTTGCAAGCTCCAACTTTTCCACTTTTCCGGCAAAGGAATGTTCATCTTTCATTTCTCCTTCTACTAACTCAATAGAAAAAAAAGGGAAAGACTTCTTGTTTAAATTAAACACCATTCCGATATGCTTACCCTCCAATACCGGATTCTGTAGCTCTATTTCAGGTTCTGCTTCTGCTATTTCTTTTTCCATTCTATTAAAAACCGTAGAAGAGGCAATGGCTATGCGTTTAATAGAGGTATTCAACACCCGCAAATAAGGCTTACCTTCTTTATAATTAAATTCAAATTTTCCATTTAAATCATCATTTAAAGAAAAGCCATAAGCCTCCAGCAATTTGTTTTTTTCATTGTCCCAGTTGCGGATTGAATCAAAATAGTGAGTGCCTTTTGTATAAAAAAGATGAAGAAAAACAATCACTTTCGGAAGACAAAGCGGATGTTCCATATCAACATAATCACTGCTTGTATCAAAGTTCCGTTCCTCATTACGGCGAATGATGACTTTATAATTTACGCCATTGATCTTTACGGTTGCTTTAACCGTTTCATCTTTTGCGCTTTCGATCTTTGGTTCATTATTCCGTAAAAAAATTTCAGCTTCGATAAATATTTCAGGATCGCTCAATAACCGGATGGTTTTGATTTCTATGGCTTTCATTTTTGCAACGGTGTGCTGCTGGTCATACTGCACCTCATTTTCCTGCAACAAACCTTTATCAATCATCTCCTGCAAACGCATTAAGGCAGCCGCTTCATGCCTGCAAATATCTCCGAGGTTATAAGGGCAGGCACAGCGAAGGGAAAGATTTTTAGGATCTTTATAATTTTGAATAGATACCTTATAAAAGGTAGCATAGGTATCATCTTTTACACGAAAAGTGATAGCGCCAAATAGATAATCATGTTCGACTAACTCTACGAAATCGATTGAATGAATTCTTTTTCCCCGGCGTATTACTTCATCGCTTCCGTGGGTATATACGTGTTTTAATAAATAAGGTAATGCCAAGCTCTTCAGATTTTTATATTGCCGGTTTTGAGTACGATAAGAATATTTGCATCGTTACTCAAGGCCTGATTGCGAAATTGACTTAAATAACTTTTGCGATTTTTGAAAGCAAAAAACATCTCATTTCATTCTTTTACTGCATCGTGGTTCAGAAAAGGGCAATCGGCAAAAATAAAAGAAAAGAAGCCAGAAGCAATATCTTTCTTTCTTCTTAACAGAAAAATGACGTGGGGTTATAGAGATGCTGAGAGGGTAGAATATTAATAGTGTTCATTCAACAACGAGCCTTTCATCTACATAATAAGGAAGTACATTGGCAAGGTCTTGTGTAAAGCAATGACGAATATCTTTTTCTAAACCAAAGGCGGTTAAGCGGTGATAATGTGAAGCGTCATTTTCTTTCATGAATTCATATAAATCTTCTTTTGCCTGGTTGTATAAACACTCTGCAATATGCGATGCATCGCAATTTAATTCAAAATGTGATTTTACTTTAGCAATGACTGCACCGGCAAACAAACTATCCTCAATGTTTACTTTATCCTTCCAGCCTGCACAGGCCAGGATTACATTTTTTTTCATGTTTATTAAATGCTCACACACCGCAGAAAGATTTAAAAAAGAACCGGTAATAATTTCAGTTGCTCCTTTTGTTAAAGCCATGTGTAAAAGTTTAGTACCATTTGTAGTGGTCAATACTAATATTTTCCCTGCAATAAAATCTCTTGGGTATTCAAAAGACGAATTTCCATATTGTAATCCTTCTGCTACTTTTCCATCCCGCTCACCAGCGGTGATGCACTCCATATTTTTACCAAGGCGCATACATTTTTCTACACTATCTACGGGTATTACCGCTTTTGCCCCATTATATAAAGCAGTGGCAATAGTTGATGTAGCCCTAAGTATATCAATAACTACTAATACCGAATTATTGACATCATATAAATTTAATAAAGCCGGTGAGAGACAAGTATATAAAGTTGGCCTTTTCATTAATTCAACCCGGTTAAAAAGTGCTTCCATTTACTAGTTTCTGCAACCGTTTTAATTACACTGTTTCTTTCTTCTAATAATCGTTTTATATACCTGGTTACAAAAAGGAGGTTAAACCATTTGCCTAATAAACCATTGTACAGGTCAAAATAAAATTGATCAATCATAATAGTACCATTGTCACAAGGCTTAAAAAAATGCTCGTGCTTCATTAATTTAAAACTGCCTTGTACCTGTTCGTCAATAAACGAAAAAGGTTTTTGCATGGCAGTGATGCGTACTTTAAGTATTCTCTCTTTATAAAAATGTTTTGCTTTCCAGGTAACTTCTTCCCCAAGGTTGATCAATCCATTGATTGTTCCGGCAATAGGTTTCTCTTCGTACTTCGTCATGGAAGATTTATGCAGATCTATGCTGCGACTAAGGTCGAATACTCTTTCCGCAGGCGCCTCTATGAAGGTTGTCAATTGGATAAATGGCATAGGATAATTTGCTGATGTGCTAGTTGGATAATTTGCTAATGTTAATCATTTCTACATAACGAAGCAAGTAACTCATGACAAATTAGGAAAAAGGGATTTTCACCACCTTAGCTTGCAGCAATTTATCACGAACTTTTATAAAAATATTTGTATCTATATCAGCAAAGGCCTTACGTATATAGCCCATCCCTATTGCCTTACCTAAACTTGGAGATTGTGTGCCTGATGTAACATAACCGATTGTACCGGCATCAAATCCTTTAATTTCATATCCATGCCTTGCGATACCCCGGTCTATCATTTCAAATCCTACCAATTTTCTTTCAACCCCATCTTCTTTTTGTTTTTGCAATTTTTCCTTTGCGGTAAAATCCTTTGTAAATTTTGTAATCCAACCTAAGCCTGCTTCTAATGGTGAGGTTGTATCATCAATATCATTTCCATATAAGCAATACCCCATTTCCAAACGCAAGGTGTCTCTCGCCGCTAAACCAATGGGCTTAATGCCTTGCGCAGCACCAGCTTCAAAAATAGCCTTCCAAATCTTGCTGGCTGCACCATCCTTGTCTTCAAAATAAATTTCAACACCTCCTGCCCCCGTATAACCCGTAGCACTAACCAGCACATTATTGACCCCGGCAAAATTTCCTTTTACGAACGTGTAATATTTTAAATTTAAAATATCCATTTCTGTCAGGGTTTGTAAAATCTTAGTTGCATTCGGACCCTGGATAGCTAACAAACATGTTTGTTCGCTGATGTTATGCATTTCAACATTTCTCGTATTGTGCTGTTGCATCCAGTCCCAGTCTTTTTCAATATTGGAAGCATTAACTACAACCATATAAACTTTGTTTTCTTCTACACAATAAATAATCAGATCATCAACAATTCCACCCTGCTCATTGGTTAAGCAGCTATACTGTGCCTTTCCCGTTGTTAATTTAGATGCATCATTTGTTGTAATACGCTGAATTAAATCCAGGGCATGCTCACCTTTCAAAATAAATTCACCCATGTGGCTTACGTCAAACACACCGGCATTTTTACGCACGGTAATATGTTCTTCATTAATACCGGCATAACTAATTGGCATGCTATACCCGGCAAACTCAGCCATCTTTGCGCCTAAGTCTATATGCTTTTGCGTGAAAGGAGTACTCTTCATTATAAAATTTTAGGATAGCAAAAATAGGTCTGAACCTTGATTTGGATGGACTAAAAGATTTTCTGGAAACAAAACTTTATTATTTCGGAATTCTACTTTATAATTAAGTTTTGATCTCTCATTAATCCATAAAATCTCCTCAAATCCAGGTTCTGACAAAAAAAGGCTCCCAAAGAATTGAGAGCCCGTAAGCATCCCGCAAGAGCAGGATGACTTCAACCAACTTTAGTTTTTATATTAGAGAAAAAACAGGCGATTGGATTTGTGTGGTGATTGTTGTTTCTTTTTGTAATGGTTTCAAATTTTTTGAAGTTCTTTCCCTGTTACGATTTCTTTGCAGGTCTTCTAATTTCTTTCTTTCTTCTTCCACCCTAAGACGCTGCTCTCTTATCCTCTCTTCAATAACCTGGTTATCACGTATTCTCATTGTGGTATCGTTATTAATATCAACTCTCTCGCCTGTGTCTCCATATTCGTATGTGTCGTTTTGTATGGATTTTTTTCCAGGTTCTGCAGGATCTATCAGCTTGCCGTCTGCATTCATTACATAATCAATCCCCGGTTTCCAGTTAAAATAACTATCATCATCCCAATCCATATCCCAGTCCCTGTCTCTTCTATACCTGTATCCGTTTCTTATTCTTTCTCTTATACGAATATTTGTATGGTTTAATTTCTCAATAACAGATTCATGAAATCTTATTTGTTTACCTACCGGCACTTCTATTTCAACTATTATTTTTTGTCCCCTAAATTTTTGCTCTTTCGATATTCCTAATCCACTGCCTAATATTAAAGCGCTATCCATTGTGGAAACAGAATAGGCAATCTTTTGTGCCCGCTGCTGCGCTTCGCCACGATTGCGACCTGCGCTATAGCGAAACATTGTTACGTGATAATTGCTGTCTTCGCTTTTTTCAATACGCACTTTTACATTAGCCATTTTTAAAGAATCATCTGTAATATCCCAGCCCTCATCATCACTGTCTATCCAGTCAAAATTTCCACTGTATCGAACGGCAGGCTCATTTACACGAACTATCATTTTATTCATTGCCGGTTGAGACATGGTTACTTCTTCAGATACATTGTTGTAATATCTCCAGTCTCTTGCCATTGATGCAATAAAATAAGCTAAGCAGATCCAACCTAATGTCCACAGGCCTCCAAATGTCCAGCCGAGGTAGCGGTTTTGGGAACGAACCTTCATCAAACGACGAACGATCCATGTAATAATAGCTATTAAAGGAACGGCAAGGAAAAAGATCAGCACCCCCCAGAGGGTAGCATTCTGCCAAAAACCATTTAGAAGAAAATCATTTACAGGGCGGGCTACACCACTTACTGTAAAAATTAACACTGTAACGAAAAGTCCAAAAGCAATGGCACCCACTACAAAAAGAAAGAAGGCTTTGAATATTACACCAATAGCATGAGCACAGCCACTGGCAACCGGACGCGCTGTTTGTGCCACTTCAGTAGCAAATGTTTTTCCACGTGTATTGGCAAACTGACTTGCACGGTCGCCAAGATTTTGTGCTGATGTTTTTACTTCTTCTCCCCAGGTTTGCGCACGGTTTTTAAAGTCCGACATTCCCTCCTGTACATTCTGGCGAATGCGGTTAACATCAACAGTTTCGCCGCGCATTTCCATTTTTTCAAATGGGCTGCTGGCTTCTGGTAAAACAATCCAAAGGATAATATAGGCTAAAACAAATGTGCCTGTAAAAGATCCTACGAAGATGTTTGGGAAATCAGGCCCATTAAAGGCATTGAATATTCCATTAAATACACCTAAAATAATATTAATGATAAGCGGAGCGGCAAATATTGCTCTTACTATCCAGGTTTCTTTATTAAAATAAGCCGCTAACCCACCGGCCACGCCACCAATGATTTTATCTTCGGGATTGCGAAACAAACGCTTTCCTACAAAGCCTTCCAAATCCCTGGTTGGTAAAAAGATCCATAGCAAAATGTAAATAAAGATGCCAAATCCAAAACCACCAAATGTAATAATGGCAAATAATAAACGGATGATGGCGGGATCTACATTCATATAATTTGCTATGCCTGCACAAACGCCACCCAAAATTTTATCTGCCTTGTCGCGGTAAAGTCTTCCCTTGCGTTTAGGCTTAGTCGCGTATTGAGCTGAGTTGGTTTCTGAAGCAAATGCTCCTGTTGTTGCATTTGCATTTTCCGCAGCATCTGCCGCCTCAAAATCTTCAATACGACCCATGGCATTGATAATTTCTTCCATATCTGCTTCTGTTACCGCCGCGGCCCCTTTCTTTACCTTATCGTTCATCAATTCCGCTATGCGGCTTTCTATATCATTAATGATTTCATCACGGCCTTCTTCCTTAGCAAAATATCGCCTAAGACTTTCTATATAACGTTGCAAACTTTCATAAGCAGCATCCTCAATGGGGATTACTCTGCCAGATAAGTTTATGTTGATAATTTTTTTCATTTTATAACTGTTTGGTTGAAGTTTATAAACTGGTTTCTTCTTTTTTTGCTGTTAGTGCATTAACACCGTTTGAAAGTTCCATCCAGGTTTGCTCTAATTCTTTGTAAAAAGCCTCACCCTTTTCGGTAAGTAAAAAATACTTACGGGGCGGCCCTGAATTACTTTCCACCCAGCGGTAAGTAAGCATTTCAGCATTTTTTAAACGGGTTAACAGGGGGTACAGCGTTCCTTCTAAAATATAGAGGTTGGCAGCTTTCATTTCTTCCACAATATCACTAGGGTAGGCCTCACCCCGGCGTATAATGGATAAAATGCAAAACTCCAGTATCCCTTTCCGCATCTGGCTTTGTGTATTTTCAATATTCATATTTCACCTCCGGAATTGCTTTTTTGTTTTTGATAGATCAAAGATATGGTTTTAGTTGGTACTATGCGTAACATAATACTGTGTTTTTTATGGTAATAGTTGTTGGCATGAACCTTTCTTAGCTAACACTTTGATTTTTAACCATTTAATTTTAAGATGGTTTTTAAATTAATTTTCAATGGTAAAATAAATTGACGAATGGTTTAGTATTAAAATGGTTCCATAATTTTTTTTTAGACTAGCTAACTGAATGTGTGTAAATA
>MWVT01000146.1_pt1 | contig 14142 bp, 13 predicted proteins | sample 1047201 | NCBI WGS metagenome assembly MWVT01 (sample SAMN06349988, study PRJNA376086) | soil metagenome | isolation source: TG5-1 sample Antarctic (ecotone) soil | place: Antarctica | collected 2015-01-13 | reverse complement strand
TCCATGTCTTTACCCTATCATATTGGCAATGGCGTATTTGGCGGATTAGTTCCTTTTGTTGCTACATTGATCACTACCATCCCGGGCTCTAATCATTTATCAGGGCTGTGGTATCCCATTGGTGTAGCTTCTTTGTGCCTGGTGATCGGCACTTTGTATCTGTCAAATAAAAAAAGCATTGAGTAAACAGATAAATCATTTTTATGAATGCACTGAAACGTTATTTAGGAATTTTTTGGATGGTGCTCGGCCCGGCGGCTATCTTTTTTTTGTTGCAATCTGCTTTTACTAATATTGACAGGGCAGGCAAAGCAGATATTAATAACCCATTGCCGTGGATCATTATCATTGCCGTGTTTACTCCAGTTGCTATTGGACTAACTATTTTTGGATGGTATTGCTGGAAAGGAGAGTTCGATACCAAAGGATAATGTGAAAATGCGCCAATATGCTAATGTGCCAATAGCTATATGTATTAATTAACAGCCCATTTACAAAAAATCACCAGATCGGCACATTGGCACATATATTTATTAGTACATTATCTTTACTCCATGTCCATCGAAATAAAAGGTCTGAGTAAATTATATGGCGAACAAAAAGCTGTAAACAATATTTCTTTTACTGTAAACAAAGGTGAGATCGTTGGCTTTCTTGGCCCGAATGGCGCCGGCAAATCAACCACAATGAAAATGATTACTGGTTACCTTGAGCCTGATGCCGGCGAAATTTCTGTAACCGGTATTGATGTAAGAAAAGAACCATTAGAAGTAAAAAGGAAAATTGGTTACCTGCCCGAATCAAATGCTTTGTATTTCGATATGTACATAAGGGAATATTTAAGTTTTGTGGCCGATGTGCATGAAGTAAAAAATAAAAAACAAAAAGTTGAAGATGTAATTAAGCTTACGGGGCTAATGCCGGAAAACAGTAAAAAAATCGGGCAATTATCTAAAGGATATAAACAAAGAGTTGGTTTGGCTGCTGCATTAATACACGATCCCGAAGTATTGATTTTAGATGAACCAACAAGCGGCTTAGACCCAAACCAGATAATAGAAATAAGAAATGTAATTAAGGAACAGGGTAAAGAAAAACTTGTGCTTTTTTCGTCGCATATTTTACAGGAAGTAGAAGCTATTTGCGACCGGGTGATCATTATACATAAAGGCTCAATAGTAGCCGACGATACATTAACTAACCTCCAAAACCGTTCAATCACCAATTATGTAAAGGTTGGCTTTAAAGAACCGCTGGAAGTCGCCTGGCTTAGCCGCTTGCAGGGAGTAAACGCAGTTAACAAATTAGATACATTTAATTGGAGTATAGAAACCGATAACCCGGAATTGGTACGCAAAAATTTACTGGAACTTACGGTACAACAAAATCTTAATATTGTTTCTCTGCAAACGCAAACTGAAAGCCTGGAAGAAATTTTTCGTTCTTTAACTGCCGCACCGATCAACAATGCCTCAAAAAAAATTAATTGATACTTGTGTGCCCGATGAAAATATATCGTTTTCATCGAAATCTATTTTGCGTTACCCTGGCGGTAAAACAAGAGCTGTTGAAACCATCACTTCTTTTTTTCCGAAAGGATTAAAACAAATGATCTCACCATTTTTTGGTGGGGGCTCGGTGGAATTATTTACTGCTGCGCAGGGAACAAAGGTTTTTGGCTTTGACGTCTTTGAACCACTTGTGGAATTTTGGCAATGCCTTTTACAAGAGCCTGTTGCTTTGGCTGCGGAAGTAGAAAAACATTATCCTCTTTTGAAAGAAAATTTTTACCAGTTACAAAAAGAGCAGACACATTCTAAAATAAAATTGGAAAGAGCCGCTATTTATTATGTGTTGAATCGTTCTTCTTTTTCCGGCGCAACACTCTCCGGTGGCATGTCGCCCGATCATCCCCGATTTACAGTTACATCAATAGAACGCCTACGGCAATTTTATAATCCCAATGTGACTGTTAAATTGGCAACTTTTGCCGAGTCATTGTTGGCACACAAAAATGTTTTTGCCTACCTCGATCCACCTTATTTAATTAAAAGTTCATTGTACGGTAAAAAGGGCGATGCGCATAAAAATTTTGATCACGATGCTTTAGCCAACATATTAAGAGAAAGAAAATCGTGGATATTATCTTATAACGATTGTGAAGAGATACGACAACTTTATAAAGGGTTTCAGATAAAAATGCCGGAATGGAAGTATGGAATGTCGTCTGATAAATTTTCGAAAGAAGTATTGATCTTCAGCAGAGACCTTTCCTGATTTGTGTTTGACAAAGTTTTGAGAAGGCAAGCAGACTCTTCCTGCCAACCTGTTCTTTATCACCTGTTGCCAGCATTTTATTCGCTAATGGTTCTATTTACATAAATTGAAAAGTCTGGTACAGTAGCATGATAATCTCCATCCATGAGTGGGGAGGTCAATATAAAATCGGCTGTTGTTCTGTTGCAGGCTATAATAATATTATAGGCAACAGCCAACCGAATTAATGCTTTTACATCGCTATCATGTGCGTGGCTTTCCAACGGGTCCCAAAAAAATATAATGATGTCAAGGTTACCTTCTGCAATCATAGCACCCAATTGCTGATCACCGCCTAAAGGGCCGCTGAGTAATTTCTTAACGGACACATTTAATTTCTCTTCCAGTAATATACAGGTAGTTCCGGTAGCCACTAACTTATGTTTCGATAAAAGTGCTTTGTTGTAAAAAGCCCAGTCAACCAGATCTCTTTTCTTTTTATCATGCGCTACCAGGGCAATGCGTTTTAGTTTTTTTATTTCTCCAGTTATAGTTAATTATTTAAGTGCATAAAAAAAGCCGACGGCATTTTATTGCAATCGGCTAGTTAGTTTAAAGGTAATTAAACATTTGTAGAGCCTTGTTAAATCAATATGAAGTTTTCATTACCTGCGCCTACCATCCTATTCCATAATCTTCGCCATGGTTGCTTGACCCACCCCAAAAACTTCCGTGTTTCCAATCGAAATAAATGGCATTGATGGGTCCGCTGGTACGATCATCAAAACTTAACACATAACCCATTTTTTTTAGCTCATCCCGCACTTTTTCTGGTGTGTTGTCATGCAAGAGTATATTGCCCGGCCTTGGCTTGCGGTCGTCGGTTTTTGACCCGCCTAATGAAAGCCATAATTGGTTTGTATTAATGTTGGCCGCTTCTGCTGCCTGCTGCACCGTCATTCCAAATTCCGCCATATTCAAAAAGAACTGCAATAAATTTTGTTCCTGTGTATCGCCACCCTGCACCGCAAAAGATAAAAAAGGCCTGCCCTCTTTAAGTGCCATGGTAGGTGTAAGCGTTACTCTTGGCCGCTTGCCCGGAGCTACAACATTAAAAGGATTTAGTGCAGAATCCATTACAAAACTTTGCATCCGCTGGCTCATACCCACGCCGGTGTTACCTGCAATAGTAGCGGGCAACCAACCTCCGCTTGGCGTTATAGATACTACCCAGCCTTCTTTATCAGCAGCTTCAACCGAAGTGGTACCTAACCAAAGCCTTTCCTGGTATTCTTCATTTACACTAGCACCTATTCTTGTATCATGTGCCGGGGCAAAAGCTCTTTTAGAAGTATCGAATTCATATCCACGCTGCCTCAACAAGTTTACATACGGATTCTTCTTTCCTTCAAAAAGATAAGGATCACCGGGACCAATAGACGAATCATTTCTATCATAACGGATCAGGCCTGCCCGTTGCTTTGCATATCTCTTACTCAATAAACCTTTCATGGGTTCTGCAGGAAGAAAATAAGGATCGCCGTAATAAAAATCACGATCAGCAAATGCAAGACTCATGGTTTGGTAAATCGTGTGAATATATTTAGCGCTGTTGTACCCCATGCTCTTCAGGTCGAAGTTTTCAAGTATGTTGAGCGACTGTAACAACATAGGTCCTTGAGTCCATTGCTGTAATTTAAATACATCAATACCTTTGTAATTTACCTTCATCGGTTCTTCTTCTATTGGCTTCCACCTGGCTAAATCTTCCATTGTTATTAAACCTCCTTGTTCCTGGCAGCCACGTACAAATTCTTTTGCAATATCTCCTTTGTAAAAACGGTCATACGCCGCCATGATGGCTTCTTTACGATCCTTTCCTTTTTGCAAAGCAGCTTTTTCCGCTTCTACCATTTTAGTAAGGGTTTGAAAAAGATCTTTCTGCACAAAGATCTCTCCTGCCTCGGGTGCTTCTCTCTTTTCTCCTACATGTGTAAGAAATATTTTTTTACTGTAAGGCCATTTTTTTATCTGCTCTTTCCCCCGTTCAATACTATTAGCTGTTTGCGCTTCTATAGGATAGCCTTCCGCCAATTGAAGTGCAGGTGCTAAAACTTCGGCGAGGCTCATAGTACCATAGTTTGCCAGCATATAACAAATACCGCCGGGTGTGCCGGGTGTGGTAGCTGCAAGCGGACCATTCTCCGGGGGGAAATTATAACCCTTGCTCTTAAAAAAATCTACTGTAGCTCCGGTGGGTGCCACTCCCATTGCATTAATAGCAATCACCTTCTTGGTTTTAGGATTGTAAATGAGGGCCTGTGTTTCGCCACCCCAACTTAATACATCCCACATGGTGCAGGTAGCCGCCAGCATTGCGCAAGCAGCATCAACGGCATTGCCTCCTTTTTGAAAGATCATTGATCCTGCAGTAGCGGCCAAAGGTTTCCCAGTAATTGCCATCCAGTTTTTACCGTGCAGCGGAGGCTTTTGTGTTTGTTGTGCCGATAGAGAACAAAAAGAAATTAGAACAATAAGAAAAACTAAAAGGTGTTTCATACACGAAGATTGATGGCTCAAAGTTACCCGGAAGAAATGAATTATAAGCAAGCAACAATTAGCGAAACTATAGGACACATGTTTTCTCATTACCATACAGGACAACTTGTAAAAGAAAAAGAATATACTAAAGCAAATGCTAACCTGATAAATTTTCCAACAGATCATTTAAGCAAAGGTTAGTGGTACAAAATAAATCAGTTATTATAAAAACAACCCGTGTACAAATTCAGTAGACTTTGTTTTTAAAAAGTCGCATTTAAAATCAAATCGAACAAAACTTTTATTGAGCAACTTATAAAATTTCATTTTACCGTTTATACTCTGCATGGATATTTGTATATTCCTTTTTCTTTAAACTAATGAATAATGGGTAAGCAAAATCGCAGAGCATTTATTATTAATACTGCTGTTCTTGGCGCAGGTACGTTAGCTCCCAGATTGGCAACAGCCGACAAAAAAAAGATGATCATCCACCATGTTTTCTTCTGGCTAAAAAACCCATCCTCTAAGGAAGACCTGGCTAAACTAATAGCCGGCTTACAAACATTAAAAAATATTAAAACTATTCGCCGCATACACATTGGCTTGCCCGCCGCAACAGAGGAGCGTTCTGTGGTGGATGCCAGTTATAATGTCTCTGAGCTTCTTTTTTTTGATGACCTGGCCGGACAAAAAATTTACCAGGATGATCCAATACACCAAAAGTTTATTGCTGATTGTTCGCATTTGTGGGACAAGGTTGTAGTGTATGATGCTGTGGATGTTTGAAGTGCGTCAAAGTAAGCACACCAGCAGGAAAATTCTTCAGTACCAAAAACTTTTGACATCTCAATTCTTAAACCTTTTTGCACACAGCTTATTTCAATGTCCTTTCCGCTATATTTAAAAAAGTTTCAATTGCAGGGCAAAACTATAGAGCTTTTTGTACCAGATCCTTCGCTTGTTCAACAACGTTTCCGGCAGGGCGACATTCCTTTTCCTTACTGGTCGCAAGTATGGCCATCAGCGTTGGCGCTCGGTGATTTTTTGCTGCGCAATATTAATTTGATAAAAAACAAAAGGATTGTGGAGCTCGCAGCCGGTTTAGGTCTGCCCTCGATGATTGCCGCGAAATATGCCAGCCACGTATTGTGCAGCGATTACCATGCAGAACCTGTTGCTATCATGCAACAATCGGCGCTACATAATGGCTTGAACAATCTGCACGCGAAAATTTTGAACTGGCAAAGTCTACCCGGCGATTTGCAGGCAGACGTAGTTTTATTAAGCGACATTAACTACGAACCAAAAGAATTTGAACAGCAATACCATTTAATAAATTCCTTTCTGCAAAAAAATACCCTTATTATCCTTAGCACACCCCAGCGTTTGGCGGGCAAAAAATTTATTGAACAGCTATTGCCGCTTTGTAAACACCAGGAAGAAATAATTGGGTTCAGCGAAGAAAACGAAGTGGTGATTAACGTATTTGTTTTGAGAAATTGATACGGCGCCACCTCACGCCAAGATCAACTTTTTCAGGTAAATTCTTTTGCAATCAATAACCATAAACATTTTGTTGCGTAAGATTGAGTTCATTTAAGTTAATTTCTTTCGATCTCTACATTATCTATTTAGTTCATCACTTCTAATTACCACTCATACATAGTATTAAGCAATTTATACTACTTTGTATTGCATAGTACTATTATGGATTGTAGATTTGCTCTATTAAATCAAACACTAAAAATAAATTTTATGAAACAGTTATTTAGCCTATTAATCGTTGCTTTATTATCAGTATCAGCAAGTTACGCCTCCGAATCCCCTGCAACCCCAGCAGCTTTTATTAGCTTTAATACAAGCTACCCTAAAGCCCAGGAAATAAAATGGTCAAAAGTAGATTCCTATGAGAAAGTAAATTTTAAAATGGATGGACAGGAACAAACCGCTTTTTTTACCCAGGATGGTGAATGGATAGCTACAACCCGCAACATTCCTCTGGAGCAATTACCAAAAGCTTTAAAGGAAAATCTGAAAAACGAGATGAATGATTTTTGGATCACCGATCTTATCATCATGTCAACCGGAAGCGGAGATACTTATTACGTGCAACTGGAAAATGCGGATAGCAAACTAATCAAACAATCCGTATCCGGAAAAAGATGGACTTCTTTTACAAAACGATAGATCAAAAAAAAAATCTAAAAATGAAACCGGCCGATGAGCCGGTTTTTTTATTTTCTGCTACAGTTATTTATTTACTGTCTGTGCTGTTCGATCCTACTGTGCCTCGCTTTAGATTAATGGAATGTGTTTTGCCTTCTGCCTAATTTCAAAATTTCCTTCCCATTCATTTATCTTAAAAGGCCCGCTGGTCCATTGAACGGTTTTTTGTGCGGGGCTCCTATGTCCCTATTGATTCTATGTGGTTCAAAGACTATCTCAGAGCTTTTGGTCCCGATAATTATCGGGATGGTATTTACTAAATATAAATTTAGACAGCTTCTAAGGATAACCAGGAAGTTATATTTATACATCCGTTCATTGGGCAACAGATAAATTCTTATCTTTTAACAAGCATCGTAGATCAGGAAACCTTTGGCTGTCCTTGCTTATTTATAAAATAATTTCTATGCAAAAAAAACATAGTTCCCGCCGCAAATTCTTAACCGACTTGTCCTTAGGTGTTGGCGGCTCTGTTCTTCTTTCTTCTTTTAGCAAATGCCAGCCAAAGACGGGGACTACTAACAACACTTCTTCTAATGAAAAAGGATTGGGCATTGCCCTGGTAGGTTTAGGTGGCTACAGCTCGGGGCAATTAGCGCCTGCTTTATTAAAAACAAAAAATTGTTATCTCGCTGGAATAGTTACAGGTACACCACGCAAAGAAAAAGAATGGGCGGAAAAATATAACATCCCTCAAAAAAATATTTACAACTACCAAAACTTCGACAGCATAAAAGATAATAACGACATCGATATTGTGTACATAGTGTTGCCTGTTGGCATGCATAAAGAATATACCATCAGGGGCGCCCAGGCAGGAAAACATGTTATTTGCGAAAAGCCAATGGCTGTGAATGCCGCAGATTGCCAGGAAATGATCAACGCCTGCAAAAAAGCTAACCGTTTGCTATCTATTGGTTACCGTCTGCATTTTGAACCATTCAATTTAGAAGCCATGCGATTGGGGCAACAAAAAGTATATGGAAATATTGTAAGCATTAATACCGAAAATGGATTTACCTGGGGCGGCGATACAACCAGTTGGCGATTGAATAAAGCCCTGTCCGGTGGTGGTGGGTTAATGGACATGGGGGTTTATGCCATACAGGCGGCCCGCTATACAACCGGCGAAGAACCGGCTTTTGTTACTGCCCGCGAAGAAAAGCTAAGGCCGGAAATATTTAAAGAGGTAGATGAAACTATCTATTTCGATCTTGATTTTGAAAGTGGTGTTACTGCAAAATGTATGTCCAGCTACAATAAAAATGTAAGCCTTTTACGGGCCGATGCCGAAAGAGGATGGTTTGAAATTTCGACTGCATTTTATTACAGCGGACAAGTTGGTAATACTATTGATGGACCAATGAATTTCGACAATAATTTTTTTGAACAGGTAGCACACATGGATGATTTTGCAGTCTGTGTACAAAAAAATAAACCCTCAAAAGTAAGTGGTGAAGAAGGTTTGAAAGATATGAGGGTAGTTGATGCAATTTATAGGAGCATTGCAAGCGGCAAGAAAGAGAAAATTGGATAAATAGAATAACCAGGATGGGTTATTTATTTTGGAGAACTTCTTATCTTCCAATCCTAACTCATTATATGAAAAAAATAGTTTCTCTTCTCTCCTGCATCATTTTCATTTTACAATTACATGCACAGCAAAAACCCGGTAAGAAAAAAGAAACTGATCCGGCACAAACTGTTTCCACAACTATAGAAAAAGATTCTTCTTTACGCAATTTAAGATGGCGCAATATTGGTCCGTTCCGTGGCGGAAGATCTGTAACTGCAACAGGTGTGGTTGGCGACCCACTGGTATATTATATGGGTACAACCGGCGGTGGTGTTTGGAAAACGTTTGATGCCGGAGGTAGCTGGCAAAATATTTCTGATGGTTTTTTTACAACAGGTTCAGTAGGAGCAGTAGCCGTTAGCGAAAGCGATCCGAATATAGTTTTTGTAGGCATGGGCGAACATGCGCCGCGTGGCGTTTCCACATCGTATGGCGATGGTGTTTACAAATCCACAGATGCAGGCAAGGCCTGGAAAAAAATGGGACTTGAATTAACCAGGCACATTGCCAATATCCGAATTCATCCCACCAACCCCGATATTGTATATGTAGCTGCGCAAGGCGCACTGCATGGACCTGGTATAGAACGAGGAATTTATAAATCAATTGACGGTGGCACAACATGGAAGAAAATTTTATATGTTGATGAAAATACAGGCTGCTCTGATCTAAGTATGGATATGACCAATCCAAGGATTCTATATGCCGCCATGTGGGACCACCGGCGCCTGCCATGGGAAATAAAAAGTGGTGGCAAAGGAAGTGGTTTGTATAAATCAACTGATGGCGGCGAAACATGGTCAAAAATTGAAAAAGGTTTGCCGAAAGAAAAAGGTAAGATGGCTATAGAAGTGAGCCGGTCAAACCCCGATAAAGTGTATGCTTTGGTTGAAAGTGATACCGAAAAAGAACAAGGTGGATTATTTGTAAGTGAGGACGCAGGAAAAAGCTGGAACCGCATCAGTAAAGATCACCGGCTTGTACAAAGAGCCTGGTATTATATTGAAATAGCTATTGACCCCAACAATGAAAATGTGGTGTATGTTTTTAATTCGCCTGGGCTACGCTCAATTGATGGCGGAAAAACATGGAGCAGAATTTCCGGTACGCATGGAGATTATCACCAGCTTTGGATTAACCCAAACAACAGTAAGAATATGATCATTGCCAACGATGGTGGCGCAGCCATCAGTTTTAATACCGGTAAAACCTGGAGCACACAAAGCAACCAGCCAACGGGGCAATTTTATAGGGTAAATGCAGACAATCTTTTTCCTTACAATGTTTATGGAGGTCAGCAGGATAATACCTCGGTAATGATTGCCAGTCGCAACCTTACGGGCTCAAACATTGGAGAAAAAAACTGGTCGCCATCTGCAGGAGGCGAAAGCGCTTTTATTGCATTCGATCCAAACAATCCAAGATTTTTAATGGGCGGAAGTTACCAGGGAACCATTGAATTATTCGACCAGGAAATTAAAGAAGGTAAGGGCATAATGGTATCTCCTGTACAATACCAAAGCCTGCAGCCAAAAAATATGAAATACCGTTTTAACTGGAATGCGCCCATCATTAATTCACCTAACGATCCAACTGTTTTTTATCATGCTGGAAATGTTTTATTCAGGACTAATAATAAAGGTATTAACTGGGAGGTAATTTCACCCGACCTTACACGCCATGACACAGCTAAGATGGGAATTAGCGGTGTCCCTTATACAAACGAAGGTGCTGGTGGCGAAAACTACGGCACAATAGCTTATGTTACCGAATCGCCTTATGAAAAAGGTGTTATCTGGACGGGCAGTGATGATGGACTTGTACACGTTACCAGAGACAATGGAAAAACATGGAGCAATGTAACTCCTGCAGGTCTTAAAGAATCGCTTATTAATTGCATTGATGTTTCGCCACACGATAAAGCAACAGCCTACATTGCCACAACTCGGTATAAGATAAATGATTTTACACCCGCTATTTATAAAACCACCGACTACGGAAAGTCATGGACCAACATAAGCACAGGTATTCCTTATGGAGCTTATACCAGAACGGTACGTGAAGATGATGTCAAAAAAGACCTGCTGTATGCAGGCACTGAAACAGGTTTTTATATTTCTTACAATGGTGGCAAAACATGGAAGCAGCAACAACTAAATTTACCTGTTACGCCCATCACTGATCTTAAAGTACACAAAGGAAATTTAATCGCATCTACTATGGGTCGTGCATTCTGGATACTGGATGACCTTACAATTTTCCGGCAATTCAACAGAAACGATACAACGAAAAATTTTGATGTATTTAAAACATCAGAAGCCTATCGTGTTTCGGGTGGCAGTGCATTAGATGCCACTCCCGATGATGAAGATGCGCCTCCGCCCGTTTACAGTGCAGGCACCAATCCACCGACTGGTGTTTCCATTTATTATACTGTTCCTGCTAAGCCCGATACCTTAACAATCACTTTAGATATTCTTGATGAGAAAGGTCAGTTGGTAAGAAGGTATTCTACAAAACCAAATGAAAAATTTGTAAAGTTTCCAGGTGGTCCGGAAGCCGAACCTTTGTTACCCAACAAGCCCGGACTTAACCGCTTTGTTTGGGATATGCGGTACGCTACATTGCCTGGGGTGCCCAATGTATTTATTGAAGGAAGCTACCAGGGTCGTAAAGTTGCACCTGGTAAATACACTGCAAAATTCACAGCGGGTAAAGAAGAAAAAACCACTGCAATAACAATACTCCCCGATCCAAGGATAGCTGCAACTGCAGCGGAATATTTACAGCAGCAACAAACCCTTGCCGAAGTGGATAATAAAGTAAAAGAGATACATGATGAAGTGAACCAGATGCGCATCGTGCGTACGCAGGTAAATGATCTGCTGGAATTATTAACTGACACGGTTACATATAAACCAGTTATTGAAAGCGGTAAAAAGCTTGCAAAACAAATAACGGTATGGGAAGAAAAGCTGGTGCAGCCTAAAGCGCAGAGTAATGATGACATCATCAATTTTGTAAACATGCTGAGTGCCGATTATATTTTTTTGAAAGGAGAAATGGATGTCAATATTCCTGCTGTTACCAATGGGCAGAAACAAAGGCTTACAGAATTAAATGCACTATGGCAACCCTTAAAAAATGAGTATGGCGATATTCAAAAACAGGTTGCAGATTTTAATGCACTCTGCAGGAAATTAAATATTGAAAAAATTACCATACCCGAACCGGTAATATAATTGGTGAGCAACCTATTTTAAGCGGTATAACAATAAAGAGTTGCAATATCATGAGAATAGCCACCTACAATGTGAATGGTGTTTACGGAAGGTTACCGGTGCTGCTTCGCTGGCTGGCAGAAACTACGCAAGATGTAGTTTGCCTGCAGGAATTAAAAGCCCCAAAATCTGGCGCAAGTATGCAGGGCAGACCAGGTGCATTGCGTACTTGTGTCTTGCTGTAAAGGCTATAAACCTTTGACCGCTTTCTCTTTTCCTTTTACGCTTAGCACAATATACCATCAGGGGCGCCCAGGCAGGAAAACATGTTATTTGCGAAAAGCCCATGGCCGTAAATGCCGCAGATTGCCAGGAAATGATCAACGCCTGCAAAAAAGTTAACCGTGCCTTTTATTATAGCGGGCAAGTAGGTAACACTATTGATGGACCAATGAAATTCGACAATAATTTTTTTGAACAGGTAGCACAAATGGATGATTTCTCTGTTTGTGTACAACAAAATAAAATTTCAAAAGTAAGCGGTGAAGAAGGCTTAAAAGATATGCGGGTTGTAGATGCTATTTATAAAAGCATAGCGAGTGGAAAAAGGAGAAAAATTGGGTAACCGGCTACTGTTTATCTAATCATCTTCTGTTGCCACGCTCGTTTCATCGTTCTATTTTCAATTGAACATTCGTGGCAGTTTATCCTGAGTTCTACGAAGGATCGCACTCTTGTGCGGCACCAATTTTATTGAACATTTGCAGCAACCTCGATGAATATCGTCGGTACACTCGGTAACAGTTTACTCCGGAAAATACACCTTGCTGATTTTCCCATTATTAATCTCGTACATAGCAATCCCATAAAAAGGTTTGTCGCCAAAGCCCCATACTTCTTCATGATCAATTACCATATTACCCTGCACAATACGGTTCAACAGGCGGCAATACAGTTTAGGTGTCGTATTTAAAAATGCATACTCTTTTCGCATTTGCTCTTTACCTTTTATCTGCAGTTTACCCGGAAATCCATACACTTCCACATCATCTGCATAGGGCGCTAAAAATGCCTCCAAATTGTGTGCATTATAGGCCAGTAATTGCTGGTCAGCTAATTCTACGGGTGTTCTTGCAAACAAGGAATCCGGCTTTGATGCAACACCTTTATTAATCACCCAATCAATGCTTTGCCAGTTGGCTAAACCTTCCACCGGGTTTTTACCAAGTAGAAGCAGGTCGGCTCTTTTCCCTTTAGCTATAGAACCAAATTGACTTTCTTTCCCTACTGCTTTTGCACCATTGATAGTGGAGGCCTGCAGCAGTTGCCATAGATCAAGCCCACTTTGCTGCATGGCTTTTAATTCATCAAAATAAGAAGACGCATGCTGCGTACCGATGTTGCCAGCATCGGTACCGGTAGCGATGGTTACACCCGCATCAAGTAATTTTTTCAGGTTGGTGCGCATGATTGAGTCTTCTTTATTTGCACCCGCCTTATTGTTCTGGTAATAATTGCGATAGCGATTGATTAAAGCAGTGTCTTTTATACCTTTCAAATCAATCACCGAATTTAACGGTGTTGGGTGTGCAAACGTTATATCCTCTGCAGTAATTTTATAGTCCTGCCCAAAAACTTTCCGGTAATTATTTACCACTACAAGTGTTGGTGACAGAACGGTCTTTTTTGTTTTTAATAGTTGTAGAAAAGCATTGTTCAAAAGAGCATCATCTATACTATGCACTAAATAATCGGCTCCTGCTTCCACGGCAAGTTGTGCGGTAATGGCTTCCGTAGCATGCACCGCTACACGTAAATTATTTTTATGCGCTTCGTCTATTACCGCCTGCACCAGGGGCAGGCGGCTGCGCGCTGCGCTGTCGGTATTGCTGCCCTGAACAATGTACCAGATCTTTATAAAATCGGGTTTGTAGGGCAGTTGCTTTTGTACATAGCTGCGTGCTTCTTCCGCCGTTTTCATTTCGTAAAAAGGTTCGTCATCGCCCAGGTTTTTATAAACAGGCGGCTCCCAGGTGGTCAGCAGCGGACCCGTCATATACACGGTTGGTGAAAAGATTTTTGTGCGAAAACTATCCCGCTGTTTTAAAAAATTAACTGTAGCGCCTACATCTATCACAGAGGTAATGCCTGCCGCGGTATAACGGCGTAACAAGCTTTCCATATTGTTATGTGCCCATTCAATTTCTTCTCCATGAGGCCTATACCTTCGCAGGTCAATAACATCGGGGCGGGTGTAGATACCACCGCTTTGAAAAAAATGAACATGCGCATCTACCAGGCCGGGTATAAGATATTTGC
>MWVT01000145.1_pt1 | contig 14152 bp, 13 predicted proteins | sample 1047201 | NCBI WGS metagenome assembly MWVT01 (sample SAMN06349988, study PRJNA376086) | soil metagenome | isolation source: TG5-1 sample Antarctic (ecotone) soil | place: Antarctica | collected 2015-01-13 | reverse complement strand
GAACTTTTATCACCAGGCATTCGGCTCAGGTGTTGCAGGTACGATCCTCCCACAGTTTTATAGCGATAATCTATTTGGGCATTCATATACCGGGTTTCATCGTAGCTAATGTTATCGAGTGTAAAAGCAGATTGTAAAACATCATCCATGAATACTTTAGCGCTGTAAATACCATTATTATTGCCAGAACCTGTAAATCTATCAACAGCGGCAACGGCAAAACTTAATTTGTCGGTACCCATTTTTATCGTGTTTCCCTTTGTTAATCCATAAAGTCCACCTGTTTTTTTTACAGGTAATAATTGCGGAGGCTGTGCATAAACACTTAAATTTCTGTCGTACATAGCCAGGCGGCTTAAGGTCGGGGGAACATTATCTATCACAGGCATACCAAACAACAAGGGATTCAGGCATACATCTGTTTTTGAATCTCGTATTTCAAAATGCACATGTGGACCTTGTGAACCACCTGTATTACCGCTATATGCAAAAAATTGCCCTTTAGCCAGTGTAAATAAACCGGGCGGTACTGTTAGTTCTACTGCCCATGATTCTAATTTGTATTGTTGCTGCTTCACCCAAACTTCTAATTCAGGATAAAAATTATTAAGGTGTGCATATAAAGTGGTGAAGCCATTAGGATGATTAATATAAATGGCCCTTCCAAATCCATTAGCCTCAATTTTTATTTTTGCTACATAACCTTCTGCCGCTGCATAGACAGGTAGATTTTCTTTTTGTTGAGTTCGAATATCTAAACCCATGTGCCAGTGGTTAGTACGTAACTCACCAAAGTTGGCCACCAGTTGCATTGGTATATTTAATGGATTTCTAAAATAACCTTTTGGATAAACTTTTTCCTGTCCAACTGTAGGAAATGAATAGAAAAAGGTAAAAAAAATAAAACAGACACTAACTCTCATCATTCCGTGGACTTCTTTTGGAAGTGCAAAATACTTATCAATCCTTATTCTATGTCATACCCCCTTTTGGATTTTGTAAATGGCCAGGTAATTTTTTTGCTATAGAATTCGGGCACGATACATTTTGTTCGAGGTTTTGTGGTAATAATTGTTGGCTTTATTTCCCACAATTAAGTTTTTTCTTGTTTATTGGCTTGATGAGAGATATTGAAAGCGGGTTTAAACCTACAAAATGCATAAAAAATTCCGGTACGATATTTTATTTGTTTGTACTACTGCTTAGCAGCAATTTATTAATCATTAAAAATATATATTATGGCACGTAGAGGTTTAGGCCCATTACTTTTAGCAGGATTAGCTGCTTTTGGGTATTATAAGTATTCAAAAATGAGTGAACTGGAGAAACAAGATCTTAAAAACAAAGGAAAAAAATTTGTTGATGAAAATTTAGGTGGATTGAAAGGTGTATTTGGGAAAAAAAGCGATACACACCAAGCGAGTGGAAATTTTGATCAGAACACTTATAATCAAGGATAGATCAATGTTCATTTAGTCAGAGGCTATCTATCTGCAGAGGCCATCTCAAAGTTTGGGATGGCTTCTTTTTTATTTTAATTACATATTTTCTTTCACTTAGTTTTGCAACCCGGGTAATTACCCGGTTTTTTTATGAACTTAAGAAAAGTTCACAAGTTCCCATGTTCACAAGTTCACTCTGCAATTCTAAACTTCTGAACCTGTGAACTTGTGAACTCGTAAACTGCAAACTTGAATATGCCCAAAGATAGATCCATAAAATCCGTACTCATTATTGGTTCCGGCCCTATTATTATCGGCCAGGCTTGTGAGTTTGATTACGCAGGTACACAGGCAGCCCGAAGTCTTAGCGAAGAAGGGGTAAAAGTTATACTCATCAATAGCAATCCTGCGACTATCATGACCGACCCCATCATGGCTGACAGGGTGTATCTACTGCCATTAACTGTTGAAAGTATTGAAAAAATTTTAGAAGAAAATGATATTGATGCAGTGCTGCCAACTATGGGAGGGCAAACAGCATTAAACCTGGCAAAAGAGGCCGAAGATTTAGGTGTATGGGAAAAATATAATGTAAGACTAATCGGTGTGGACATTAAAGCCATTGACAAAGCTGAAGACAGGGAAAAGTTCAGGCAATGGATGATACAGTTAGGTGTTCCGGTTGCACTTGCTAAAACTGCCAATTCTTTTTTAGAAGGGAAAGAATTTGCACAGGAAATTGGTTTTCCCCTGGTGATACGCCCATCTTTTACACTGGGTGGAACAGGAGGTGGATTTGTACATGATGTAAGTGAACTGGATGAAGCACTTACCCGCGGATTGCAGGCATCACCAATACATGAAGTGTTAGTAGAAAAAGCCGTGTTGGGCTGGAAAGAATTTGAACTTGAATTATTGCGTGATGCTGCAGATAATGTGGTGATTATTTGCACAGTGGAGAACTTTGATCCGATGGGTGTTCACACCGGTGATTCTATTACTGTTGCACCGGCTATGACCTTGAGTGATACTGCGTTTCAATTAATGCGTAATACCGCAATTATGATGATGCGGGACCTTGGAAATTTTGCCGGCGGATGTAATGTGCAGTTCGCATTGAATCCGGATACAGAAGAAATTATTGCTATTGAAATCAATCCACGGGTAAGCCGCTCCTCTGCACTTGCATCAAAAGCTACTGGTTATCCTATTGCCAAGATTGCAGCTAAGCTTGCCCTTGGTTTTAGGTTGGATGAGTTGCAAAATCAAATTACAAAAACAACTTCAGCTTATTTTGAACCAGCCCTGGATTATGTGATCGTCAAAATTCCAAGATGGAATTTTGATAAATTCAAAGGCGCTAATGATACATTAGGGCTTCAAATGAAAAGTGTAGGTGAAGTGATGGCTATAGGCAGAAGCTTTACCGAAGCTGTGCAAAAAGCTTGTCAGAGTTTGGAAAATAACGCTATTGGTTTAGGCTATTATGGTAAAAGCCTGATGCATGCGGAAGAAATTTTAGAATATATAAAAACGCCAAAATGGGATAGGATATTCAGGATTAAAGATGCACTAATGGCCGGTATTTCCGTTGGCACTATCTCTAAGGCTACTAATGGTATAGATCGCTGGTTTTTATACGAAATTCAAAAGATATGTAACATTGAAAAAGAATTAGAAAAATTTAAGCTGGAAAATCTTCCACTGGAATTACTGAAGAATGCAAAAATTCATGGTTTTAGCGATGAGCAGATAAGCAAAATAATTGGAGACGGAAGTGACGAGGAAATTTATGAAAAAAGAAAAGCAGCAGGAATTACCCGTGTTTATAAAATGGTAGATACCTGCAGTGCTGAATTTGAAGCTAAAACACCTTATTTCTATAGCACTTTTGAAAATACTGCCCCCTTCCCCCCCAAGGATGGAGCGGCTGATGCACAGCCCTTGCCTGGCTTAGTTTACAATGAATCAAAAGTTTCTCAAAAAAGCGAGCCAGGTGCGGTGGACATTCCTCCGCCTGAGGCGGATAGGGGGTCCATCATTGTTCTTGGTAGCGGGCCAAACCGCATTGGGCAAGGGATAGAATTTGATTATTGTTGTGTGCATGGTTTGTTAGCCATAAAAGAATGTGGTTACGAAGCCATTATGGTCAATTGCAATCCTGAAACTGTTTCCACTGATTTTGACGTAGCTAATAAGCTTTATTTTGAACCCGTTTTCTGGGAACATTTGTGGGAGATAATCGAGCATGAAAAACCAGTAGGTGTAATTGTACAATTGGGTGGGCAAACCGCACTTAAGCTGGCTGAAAGACTGCATGAAAAAGGTATCAGGATCATTGGTACTTCTTATGATAATATGGATATTGCCGAAGATCGTGGCCGCTTTAGTGATATGCTTAAGGAACTTGATATTCCATATCCCGAATATGGCACAGCGTTGAATGTGGATGATGCAGTGAATGTTGCAAAAAAAGTAGGGTTTCCTGTACTAGTTCGTCCGAGTTATGTATTGGGTGGCCAACGTATGCGTATTGTTATTAATGATGATGAATTGGAAAAAGCAGTCGTTAGTTTATTAAAACATCTTCCTGATAATAAAATATTGATTGATCATTTTTTAGATCGTTGCCAGGAAGCAGAGATTGATGGGATTTTTGACGGAGAGAATTTTCATGTAATGGGTGTGATGGAACATATTGAACCCGCAGGTATTCATAGCGGCGACAGCAATGCTGTTCTACCTGCATTTAACCTTACGCCCATTACGGTAACAACTATGGAATTCTACGCTGAAAAAATTGCAAGAGCATTAAATATTAAAGGGTTGATCAATATTCAATTTGCCATCAAGGATGGAAAAGTATATGTAATAGAGGCCAATCCCAGGGCTTCACGTACAACTCCGTTTATTGCCAAGGCATACGGCATCCCTTATTTGAATATAGCCACTAAAGTAATGATGGGTGAAAACAAAGTCACTGATTTTACTTATGAAAAAAAATTGGAGGGATTTGCGATTAAAGAGCCTGTTTTTTCTTTTGATAAGTTTCCAGGTGTAAGTAAAGAATTAGGACCTGAAATGAAAAGTACAGGCGAGGCTATCCGATTTATAAAAGACCTTCGCGATCCTTATTTCAGACAATTGTATAAGGATAGGAGCATGTATTTAAGTAAATAGTATGAACTTGATTTGGGTGGATTAAGCTAACCAAAAAAATAATTACTATGGATAAAGAGAAACTATTTCTAATTGCACAGTTAAAAGATGCTTATGAAGGCGAACCCTGGTTTGGAAGAAATGTGAAAGAATTATTGAGCGAGGTAAGTGAGCAAGATGCATTTCAAAAACCGGCAGGAGAACACAGCATTTTAGAACTGGTATGGCATATTATCACCTGGCGTGAATTTACCATTACCCGGTTGCAACCATCTCTGGAAAAAAGCCTGAAATATTTTGAACAAACCGACTGGCGGCAATTAGATCATTCAAATACAACGTTGTGGAAGCAAGGATTAATTCGCCTGCAGGAAACGCAAAATGAGATTATTAATTTATTAGAAAATCAAGAGGAAAAGCTTGCTCGAAAAAGTTGTGGATGAAAGAAAATATAATTTTCGGAAATTATTACACGGTTTAATTCAGCATGATATTTACCACCTTGGCCAAATTGCATACATCAAAAAAATAGCCTCATCAAACTCTTATAAAGAGGGGACTAAAGTTCACCGACCTCTATTTAGTGCGTTATTACGTTTGCAGGAAAAAAAAATTAATTGAAAGAAAGCCGGAGAAATTATCAGTGTGGTGAAATAAGGAGGCTTTTGTGCGGTTGAGGAGTCATCCCCTGGGGAGGAGATTTAGGTGAGCCGTTTTATCTTTGTATTATGGCAATGGGAAGTTTTTTCTTTTACCAGGTTTGCCTTCATTACGACCTTGTAAACGTTCCTGTTTTATTTTTTTTACTTCATCTACAAAATCACGTTCATATATAAATACATCATTACTACGTTTGTCACCTACTACTTTTTTAAATTGATCGCGATAGCGTAAACGCAGGTCAACAATTTTTTGTTGTAACACCAGCCTATCACCTTTATATTGATGATTAGTTTTTCTGAGTTCAGTAAAATATTCCATATACAAAGGCCCAAAACGATCAGCTTCTGAGGGGGAAAGATTTAATCTTTTTTGCAAATATTCACGCATCCTTTCACGAACTTTTTCACCATTGTTTTCTTTTTCCTGCGCAAAAGACGGGATAGCAAAAGCTAGCAAAAAACCAAGTATGTATAAAATTTTTTTCATGAGGGGTCAGATAGTTTAATTGATTACCAATAGTTCTTCATCGTCATTTGGCACAGCAGCTAAAAAAGCATCCAGTTCGGTATCAGATACTTCATTTAGCATATTACGAACTTCTGTATTATTCGATGTTTTCGCAATATTTTCAGATGCATTAAAATCAGTGGTTTTAATAAATTCATCCAGGGCCTGGTTACTAACTCCTTCTAAATTCTTTGCTACCCATTGCCCTGGTTGTTTAGCCGGATCAATAGTGGATGATTTGTCATCTAAATAAAAAATACCACTTACTATAATAATGCCTGCTACCATGGCAGCAATGGCTATTTTCATCCAGTTATTTCTTTTGATTGAAATAACTTTCGCTGTTGGCCTTGATATTTTAGAGAATACGGAATTTGGAAGATCAGTAAAATAACCGGCGGGGATTTCGTAAGGCATTATTTTGTTGTCTGCCAATACAGTAGAAACTTCATCATCGCGGATCAACAAAGGCACCTCATTTTGTAGCGTTGAAAAATAATTTTCTGGGACGTTGTAAGGAATCTCCTTTTTAATTGATGATAAAAAAGCAGATAGTTCATTCAATTCATCTGTGGCCGAAACAGCAACTCCCTCGTTAATTTTAGCAAATACAGATGCGGCAAAATTGTTAAAATAACCTTCGGGTACGGTAAAAACGGGCTTTTCGATGAGATAAGGTAAGTTGCTTTTCAAGCTTTTTAATTCTTCCTGTATGTGCTTCCTGGTGTTCATTATCGGGGTTTAAGACGTAAAAACGGCTATAAGGTTTAATGATTCAAAATGTAATCTTCAACTTTCTTTACTGCGTGGTGATAACTTGCTTTTAAGGCGCCCTCGCTGGTATCAAGCACCCGGCTCATTTCTTCATAAGGCATCTCATCATAATACCGCAGTCCAAATACAAGACGTTGCTTTTCAGGTAATTGTTGAATAGCTAATTGTAATTTCCATTCTATTTTGTTGGGGTCGAAAAATTTGTCAGCTTTTATTTTATTGCTTAAACCACTTTCCACATCACTAAGACTTATTGCAGATCGTTTCTTTTGCGCTTCTAAAAAAGTTAGCGATTCATTAGTAGCTATGCGATACAGCCAGGTATATAATTGCGATTCTTCTTTAAAATTTTCAAGCCCATTCCAGATTCTTATAAATGCATTTTGAAGCACGTCATTTGCATCTTCATGGTCAACCACCATCCGGCGCACATGCCAATATAATTTTTCCTGATATTTTTTTATTATAGCCGAAAATGCTGATTCTTTAGTTTGTGGGTTTCTGAACTGTATTAAAAATTCAGCATCTTCTTGTCCTGTTAAAGCCATTAAATTTTTTTTAAGTGGAACAAATAAAAGGGATAAAGATAATTTGTATGATACAAAAGAGTGCACTTATTAATTGTATTGCGATGCCTTGTAAGTTTAATAACTAATGTTTTTTTATAGTCACTGTCTACATATCATAAGGCCTTTCATTTATTTTTATTTATAATATTGCTTATGAAAGAGCTTATCATTTTTTTTATGCTTGCCTTTTTAACTTCATGCTCCGTTACCAAAAAAGATGATGGAAACAAACAATGGATTTCTCTTTTTGATGGAACGTCTCTTGCAAATTGGAAGGCTAGTGAAAATCCTTCCACTTTTTCAATTGACAATGGAATGATAGTGGTGCACGGCCCCAGGGCTCATTTGTTTTACCAGGGGCCTGTGATGAACCACCGGTTTAAAAATTTTGAATTCAAAGTACAGGTGATGACAACGCCTGGGTCAAACTCGGGTATTTTTTTTCATACTGCCTACCAGGAAAACGGTTGGCCCTCCAAAGGTTATGAAGTTCAGGTTAACAACACGCAAACCGACTGGCGAAGAACAGGCAGTTTATATGCCGTGCAGGATGTGAGAGAAGTTTATGTAAAAGATAATGAATGGTACACAGAATACATTAAAGTGGAAGGTAAAAGAATAACAGTGAAGATCAATGACAAAACTGTTGTCGATTATTTAGAGCCTGAGGGAGTGGAAAAAAACTCTGACCGCAAAGAAAAACGTCTGTCTTCGGGTACATTTGCACTACAGGGCCATGATCCGGCCAGTAAAGTTTATTTTAAAGAAGTATGGGTAAGACCTTTACCGGAATAAATCGAAAAACTTTGCAGACACATGACAGATTTGGAACCAATAGTCGGCATGCAAAGCTCTAAGGTGATACTGAGGCTGTATCTTTTATTAAAATAATAAAGGTCTACCTGACAATGCCTGGATGAAAACTGCCATAACAATAATGAAATAAATTACAGACAAGCCGATGATTTGTTTTTTTGATTTGGCAATATAGTAACCAAGTAGTGGAAGCAGTTGGAGTGAATGAATGCCAAGAAAATGAGCAATACGTAAATCTCCATATTGGGTGCTCCAGTTATCAATCAGGTAATTCTTGATTATTTAAAAGGCTTTGTATGTTTTAAGATGAAAAATTATTGAAATCCAGAATGGTATTATTCTAAAATGGAAGATGGAAGGACAGAGCCTTCTATTGCAACCACAAGAAGGCGTAACAATTATAAATGTGTTGGAAGTGCCGGCATGACCTTATTTTTGGTTGTGTGAAAGGGTGATTGATGAAAGTATAAAAATTCCATGTTAGTGTAAGGGCGTTCATTTTAATCTGTATTAAACCCTTTTCCTTCCAAGCACTTTTTCTACTGCCGCAATAATGTCAGGAATATCTAAGCCATATTTTTTGAGTAATTGCTCGGGTGGACCGCTTTCACCAAACGTGTCTTTGGTACCCACATACTCAATTGGTATGGGAAAATTTTTGGCCGCAACTTGCGCAATGGCATCACCTAAGCCGCCAATAATATTATGTTCTTCTGCCGTGACAGCGCATTTAGTTTTGCGGATAGAATTGAGTACCGCTTCTTCATCCAGTGGTTTTATGGTGTGAATATTAATTACTTCCACGCTTAATCCTTTTTCCTGCAAGGCAGCGCCCGCTTGTATGGCATGCCAAACCATGTGCCCGCAGGCAAAAATGCTTACATCAGTACCTTCAGAAAATTGCTGTGCTTTTCCAATTACAAAATCATCGGGGTTGGTAAACATAGGCCAGGCAGGGCGTCCAAAACGCAAATACACAGGACCTTTATACCCGGCAATAGCAATGGTTGCTGCTTTTGTTTGGTTGTAATCGCAAGGCACAATAACGGTCATGCCAGGCATCATTTTCATAAGACCAATATCTTCCAAAATCTGATGAGTGGCTCCGTCTTCTCCTAAGGTTACGCCGGCATGCGATGCGCAGATCTTTACATTTTTATCGCTATAAGCAACGCTCTGTCGTATCTGGTCATATACCCGACCGGTAGAAAAATTAGCAAAGGTTGTAGTATATGGAATTTTTCCGCCAATGGTTAAGCCGGATGCTATACCTATCATGTTGGCTTCGGCAATACCTACCTGGATAAAGCGTTCAGGAAATTCTTTTATAAATTGTTGCAGCTTTAAAGAGCCGCCAAGATCGGCAGTCAGGGCTACCACGTTTTTATTTTTCCTTGCAACTTCTACAATGCCATCACCAAATCCGCTCCTGGTATCTTTTTTTCCGGTTGAAACAATTTCTTTTAGCATGGATATGAAATTAAATTATGAGTTGTGAAATGGGGTAAATTGACAATTGTCAATTCAACTGCGGCGGTGTTGATGTAAAAAGCTTTTCATCTTTCTTTAATTTTTGTTCCCATTTCCAGGCTGTTGACATCATTTCTTCCAAAGAATATTTAGTTTGCCAGCCCAATATATTTTTTGCTTTATCATTATTAGCATAAATAGCTACTACATCTCCGGGGCGGCGGGGGCCAATTTCATAATTCAATTTTTGACCGCTTACTTTTTCAAAGGAATGTATTACTTCAAGTACAGAAATACCATCGCCAGAACCTAAATTAAAAACTTCACAAGCCGAAGTATTTTTTTTGTCGGCTAAGTATTTAATAGAAAGGGTATGTGCATGGGCTATATCGCTTACGTGTATATAATCCCTTATGCAACTCCCATCGCGGGTAGGATAGTCTGCGCCATGCACTTTCATTTTTGGTAATTTACCAATAGCTGTTTGGGTAATGGCCGGTACCAAATTTTGAGGCCTGCCAATAGGCAATTCTCCAATAATGATTGATGGGTGAGCGCCAACCGGGTTAAAGTATCGTAGGAGAATACATTGTGTATTACTTCCTTTTTGAAAATCTTTAATTATTTGTTCACTCATTTGCTTTGTAAAACCATAAGGGGACTCGGCCGGTTTTTGTGGTGTCTCTTCTGTAACTATTTGCTCATCAGGATTACCATAAACGCTGCAGGAAGAAGAAAAAACAAACCAGCGTACACCAAATTCCTGCACACATTTTAAAAGATTGATTGACGAATACAGGTTATTTTCATAATACATCAATGGCTTTTTAACCGACTCGCCTACTTCTTTATATGCAGCAAAATGAATGATGCCATCAATGTCTTCATTTTCCTGGAAAATGGCGAAGGTTTCATCAAAATTGCAAAGGTCTACTTTATAATTTTTGATGTTTTTACCGGTGATGTTTTCAATACCTTTTAAAATAGCGGGAGTTGAACGGGCATTATTGTCAACGGAAATTATATCGTACCCATTTTCAATAAGATCAACAATGGTGTGGGAACCTATATATCCGCATCCACCAGTTACCAAAATTTTTGCCATGCATTATTGTTAGGCAGCAAAAATCGGATATTATATGTAAGTATTATAAAATTAATGAGGCTAAATAATAAACCCCTGCTGCCAGTAAGGCACTAACCGGGATGGTTAATATCCATGCTATTAAAAGGTTAAGTGTAACGCCCCAACGTACAGCCGATAGCCTTTTGGTAGCACCTACGCCCATGATAGCGCCTGTTATAGTATGCGTAGTGCTCACGGGTATTTTAAGTGCTTCTGTTACAAAAAGTGTTATAGCACCGGCTGTTTCTGCAGCTACACCCTCAAAGGGAGTAACTTTTGTAATTCGCGTACCCATTGTTTTTATGATTTTCCATCCCCCGCTCATGGTGCCAAGTGCTATAGCAGCATAACAGGAAAGTGGCACCCAGGTAGGCATTTGTTCAAATTCAGCAATAGTTCCATTTGCTATTAAAGCAGCCGTAATGATACCCATTACTTTTTGTGCATCGTTACCACCATGGCCAATGCTAAACGCAGCGGAAGAGACTAACTGCAATCGTTTGAACCATGCATTGGCTCTGTGAGAATTTAGCGTATTTAACCATAGGGTAAATACAGCCATTATCCCCACAATGAAGGCAAGCAAAATCCATTTAAAGTTTTTTGAATAAAAAATAACCTGGTTTACATACGATTCATAATGAGTATTTTTTGCTAAAATTTCTCTATCTGTTTCAAGATGAGTATAGAGAAACCAGCCTATACCTGCAAGAATGGCTATGGAAATAAGCCTTGGCAAAATGTCTTTTCGAAAAGAATATAGAAACCACATGGAAAGTATAAGAGCGATGATCATACCTACGATAGGTGCAATAAAAATAAATGCTGCTGTTTTTAATACAACAGAAGAATTGATAGCCCCAAAGCCCGCATGCGCCACCGCCGCACCTGCAAAGCCCCCAATCAAGGTATGGGATGAAGAGGAAGGAATACCAAACCACCAGGTCAGCAGGTTCCAGGCGATAGCTGCTATTAATCCTGAGAAAATGACGACCATACCTGAATAACCAACCACCACGTCTTCGTGTACCGTTTTTGCTACAGTGTTTGCTACGCCATGATCTTTAAAAATAAAAAAGGCAGCAAAGTTGAAAACTGCCGCCCACACTACTGCCTGAAAGGGTGTTAAAACTTTTGTAGAAACTACGGTTGCTATTGAATTGGCTGCATCATGAAAACCATTTATATAGTCAAAGATCAAAGCGAGGGCAATAACAACAATTATGAAAGACATTTATAAAAAATTTAGGAAGCGTTACGATTAATGATACTTAATGATTACAGATTCTATCACATTCGCAGCATCCTCACATTTATCAGTAACAATTTCTAAAACCTGGTAGATCTCTCTTTTTTTGATGATCTCTTTTGCATCTACATCCATGCTGAACAAACGTTCAATAGACATATCACTTATATCATCTGCCTGGTTCTCATAACTATTAATTTTTACCAATGCATCAGTAATGTTCTTCATATTCTTCATCGTTCTTAATTCCATTACGGCAATTCTAACCTCCTTTGTAGATTCAACAATAATTTCTGCCAGTCTTTTTATTGATTCATCATTAGGGTCAAGATGGTATAGCTTTATTTTTTTCGCAGATCCCCATATATAATCAGCAATATCATCCAGTGCATTGGCAAGATGGTGAATATCTTCTCTGTCAAATGGAGTAATAAAATTATGTCCCAGTTGTGTGAATATCTGGTGTGTTAGTTCATCATTTTCATGCTCAAGATCTTCAATAGGCGTTAATAACAAAGAGCGTTTGCTATAATCGTTTTCAGATACAAGGGCCGACAATTGCTCGGCCATTTTGGCGCTATTAGTAGCCACCTTTTCAAACAAATCATAAAAAATTTTATGCTTGGGAGCAAGTAATTTTGAAAAAATATTCATAAGTATCTATTTAAAAACGAGCGAAGGTAACATCAATTAATTGTGCCATTCTTTAAGTAAAAGAATTAATAATAACTTAATATTGAATCTCAAGTTTCAATTAATCTCTTTTAGTATTAATGAAATGCCCCTTAACAAGCAAATAATCAAAGCAAGGCAAAGAGCTTACGCACTACCCATAATGGTTATCATGGCTTTATGTATTTCACAGGCTCCATTTGCGCAACGGTATTTGATGGATTATGACTCTACTCTTTTCATTCGGGATACGGTGAGACCTGTTGTAAAAAGATTTGAGAACCTGCATTTTAGCGGTTATATGCAGCCACAATTCCAGGTGTCACAGCAAGAGGGGATTTCAAGTTTTAGCGGAGGGAATTTTTCTGAATTTTCAGACAAGCGCTTTATGTTACGCAGAGCCCGTATAAAAATTGACTATGTTTTAGCTGCTAAAAACAACAGCTTTCCACAAGCCTTATTCACCTTTCAATTTGAGGCTACTGAAAGAGATGTAAATGTAAGAGATGTATTTGTTCGGCTATATGAACCCAAAAAGAAAAATTTTTCTCTGTCTATGGGTTTATTTGCCCGTCCTTTTGGATACGAAGTAAATCTGTCCTCTTCTTACCGTGAATCGCCTGAACGTGGCAGGGCTTCTCAGATATTAATGCCCAGTGAAAGAGATCTTGGCGCCATGCTTAGTTTTGAATTGCAAAAAACAGTACGTAAAAACCCACAATTAAAATTTGATATTGGATTATTTAATGGCCAGGGTAAATCCGGACCAACAGACTTTGATTCTTATAAAGACCTGATAAGCCGCCTTAATTTGAAACCCATATCCCTTGGAAAAAATTTTTTCATTAGTAGTGGGTTATCCCTTTTAAATGGTGGATGGATTCAGCCAACCAAGTATAAATATGAAATAGAGCAACAAAATGGAAACAAGATATTTACTGTTGATTCTAACATTAATAATTTAGGCAGTAAAGCACCACGTAAATATTACGGGGCAGATATACAATTAGTGTATGAACATGGTTGGGGTAAAACGGAAATCAGGTCTGAATATTGGAGAGGTAAACAACCTGGAACAGCTACTACTACACTCAATCCCGGTGCCTTACCAAATGAACCAACCTATATTAGAAATTTTGATGCCGCCTTCTTTTATTTTCTTCAAAACATCATTAATACCAAATGGGAATTGATGGCCAAATATGACTGGTACGATCCAAATATAAAAGTGCAAAAATCTGAAATTGGTAAACCAGGAACTAATTTAACTGCCGCAGATGTGCGTTACAACACTTTTGGTTTTGGAATGACCCGGTATTTCACAGGTAATTTTAAAATGTTGGCTTATTATGATATTGTGAGAAATCAAAAGACTTCTTTAAGTAATCTTACAGGCGATGTAAAAGACAATGTTTTTACTTTTCGCATGCAGCTTCGGTTTTAAAAAATAACATGTTTTATGGTGCATCCCGAGTGGTACAAATTGAAGTGAATTGAATTATCGTTTAAGCAAAATATATTCGATTAATAAAAAATTATATCAATTTATATAGCACCACCTAATAAATCTTACTCACCACATATACCTATACCCATTCTTAATAAAGGATAATATTTAAAGAGGTCTCTAAAAACCATGTCAGCCTGAGGCTTGACGAACGCTAAATTTAATTACATAACGCAACTTCCTATCTTTATTTACTAT
>MWVT01000144.1_pt1 | contig 14172 bp, 13 predicted proteins | sample 1047201 | NCBI WGS metagenome assembly MWVT01 (sample SAMN06349988, study PRJNA376086) | soil metagenome | isolation source: TG5-1 sample Antarctic (ecotone) soil | place: Antarctica | collected 2015-01-13 | reverse complement strand
ACCTTGTAAAAATAAAAGATGCAAAGAGATATTCCCGTAAAGAATTGTATACTGACTGCCGAAACAATCAAACGCTCCATACGGCGCATGGCCTTCCAGGTGGCAGAGAACAATGCGGATGAACCGTTTATTATTGTTGCAGGAATTGTTGGCAATGGAAGGGTGGTTGCTGCTAAATTAATTGCGGAATTAAAACCAATGATCGAGGCATCTATAGAGTTAATTGATATTGACCTGAATAAAAAAGAGCCTCTTGATGCGGTTGTAAACAATTCGCAAGACTTTAACGGCAAAGTAATTATTGTTGTAGATGATGTGTCAAACACAGGTAAAACTTTATTGTATGCGTTAAAGCCGTTTCTTCATTTTCAACCAAAAAAAATACAAACATTGGTATTGGTGGAACGCAGCCACAAATTGTTTGCCGTGCAGCCCGACTATGTTGGCTTATCGGTTGCTACAACTTTGCAGGAACATATTTCGGTAGAAACAGCAGATGAAGAGATAACGGGAGCGTGGCTGCATTAATGCGATGTTGAAATTACTTGTTGTTTATATTTCTTGCCTATTATTCCAGTGTACAGCCTGTCCCGCACAAAATGCGGGAAGTGATCTGATCTTTCTTTATAAAGAATAATGCAAGAGTCAGATGCCTCCTACGTCGGCAAGACAGAGCGAAAGTGTTTATTATCTCTCTACTTATTTCAAAAAAATCACTGTGCTTATTGCCCAATTTCTATAATCTTAATAGGATTGTCGGCAAGACAAAAAGAGTGCATTAAAAAAACAAAAAATGTCCTTTCAGTTTCCCTCCAGAAAATTCCAGCGCCGGTGCCGGCACTTTAATCATATTTAAAACAGAAAATAAACCGCGTACAGCTTTTTTGTTGGTTTTGATCTTTGTAAAATCCACATCCGGAGAAAGATACCATTGCCGTTGACGCTTAATATCTGTACGGTTAAAAATAACAGCACCGTTTTTATCGTAACCTATATTTTTAAAACCACCAAACAAGCCGGTTGCTCCGTAGCCAATAGCTACATTAAGCCATTCAGGCAACTTTGAATTTGCAGAAAATGATTTTAAATTAAAGCTCGACCAATAAGTTTGTCCGTTATAATCTTTCAAGAGCCTTTCTGGTAGTGACTCTCCATAAAGTTTGTCAGCCCGCATTGTCAAGCCATCATGATAATTTATTTTATGGGCAGAAAACTTGAATTGAATGCGTTGTTCTTCCCAAGCAAGTTCCTGACCCGCATATAAACCGGCACCAAAAACATTTGCACCCACATCAGCCCAGCTCCATCCCCATTCAGCTGAATGTGCATCAAAATATTCCAATATGGTTTGATAACCCAGGCTACTAACGCCACCAAGCAAAACAGCTTTTTTGTGTGGCACTCCAGCCCATTGCCATAAGTCGCCGGAATACTTTGCAATGTTATAAGCTGTCCATCCATGCCCGACTTTATCTACCTGCAACCATTCTTTGCTGTCGTCGAAAACATGAAAACTTGTTTTCGGAAAATCTTTGTACCAGGTTTGTCCGAGTATAAACAGAGTGCCTGCGTAAGAAGCTACATGCACGCCTGCAACAAGGCTCAGTCTTTTTTTCTTATTAAAAGTTGTAATATCCGGAGCATCGGCGTATCCTGCAACCATTACAGGGGAATCTTGTTCACCGGTGCTTTGATTTACTGATGTATCAACTGCTTCCTGAGACAAACAATGGAAAGAATAAAAAAATAAAATATAGAATATCGAACTCTTCACGCTTCAAATGTACATACAGGATTAAATTCGCAAAGATTTAAACTACTAACCACAAACTTATTTATATGGATGCAGCAATTGAAGCAAAAGTAGCAAGTTGGTTAAATGGAGCATTTGATGAGGAAACAAAACAATCAGTAAGAGAACTGCAACAAAAAGGCGGTGATGAACTGGCGGACTCTTTTTATAAGAATCTTGAATTTGGCACGGGTGGTTTACGGGGCATTATGGGCGTTGGCACCAACCGTATGAATAAATATACCATTGGGATGGCAACACAAGGGTATGCTAATTATTTAAAAAATAGTTTCCCCAATACAGCAGTATCGGTTGCCATTGCACACGACAGTCGTAATAACAGCAGGTTTTTTGCGGAAACAGTTGCCAATGTTTTTGCAGCCAACGGTATAAAAGTTTTTTTGTTTGAAGAACTGCGTCCCACACCCGAATTATCTTTTGCAATACGACATTTAAATTGCCAGGGGGGGGGTGGTTTGCACAGCTTCGCACAATCCAAAAGAATACAACGGCTATAAAGCCTATTGGACGGATGGGGGTCAGTTAGTGCCACCTCATGATAAAAATGTAATTATTGAAGTAGAAAAAATAAGCAGCGTAAGTGAAGTAAAGTGGACAGGTGGAGAAGCGAACATTATTCCTATTGGAAAAGAAATTGATGAAGCTTACATAAAAATGGTTAAGGGCTTAAGCGTTTACCCCGAAGTAATACAGCAGCAAAAAGATTTGAAGATCGTTTATACTTCCATTCACGGAACAGGAATAACACTGGTGCCGCAAGTATTAAAGGAATTTGGGTTTGAAAATGTTCATATTGTGGAAGAGCAGGCAATACCTGATGGTAATTTTCCAACGGTTGTATCTCCAAACCCCGAAGAAAAAGAGGCTATGAGTATTGGCTTAAAAAAAGCACAGGAACTGGATGCCGATATTTTATTAGGAACGGATCCGGATGCCGATAGAGTGGGCATTGGCGTAAAAGATAATGAGGGCAACTGGATATTGATGAATGGTAACCAGACCGCCGTTCTTGCGTTTAATTATATGATTGAAAGTCGTAAAGAAAAAGGCATTGCACAGGCAAATGATATGGTTGTAAAAACAATTGTTACTACTGGCATGATAGATGTTTTCGCCGAAAGAAACGATGTTACCTGCTATAATGTATTGACAGGTTTTAAATGGATTGCAGAACTGATCAAAGAAAAAGAAGGAAAGGAAAATTATGTAATTGGTGGCGAAGAAAGTTATGGTTTAATGATAGGGTCGCAGATAAGAGATAAGGATGCGGTATCGGCTGTGGCTATGCTCTGCGAGATGGCTGCTTACGAAAAATCGAAGGGGAGGAGTTTGTATCAAAAGCTAATTGACTTATATGTAGAATATGGCTGTTACCAGGAGCACCTGATTTCTATAACAAAAAAAGGCATGAATGGACAACAGGAAATAGCTGCAATGATGGAAGGTTTTAGAGCTACCCCGCCACAACAATTAGGAGGCAGCAAGGTTGCACAGTTGCTTGATTATGAAAAGCAGCTGGCTACAAATCTTTCTTCAGGGGAAACTACTGCTCTCAAATTACCCAAATCGAATGTGTTACAATTTGTTTTAGAAGATGGAAGTAAGATCAGCGCACGGCCTTCTGGTACAGAGCCAAAGATCAAATTCTACTTCAGTGTAAAAGCCCCTCTTAAATTTGCAAATCAATACCAAGAGGTAAAGAAGAAGCTGGATGAAAAAATTGAAGCCATTACAAAAGACCTGGACCCATAAAAATAAAAAAGCGCCCTGGTTGAGGCACTCTTTATTTTAGGCGGATGGACTTAATAAGATGTCGACGGTTAGTTGTTAGTTTTGGCTGCTTGACGGTGTAAATAAACGAAGTAGTCAGCGACTTTTTTTTCACTTTCGATGAATGCCCTTTCTTACCCGATAAAATCTGCTGTTGCAGTTTAATCTTGGTTGTAAAAATTTTAAAAACGGTGGCATAATACTTCAACGCCTTATTAAAGGAAAAATCATTGGAGTTTGTTGCCTGTAATTTTGATACGCTTCTCCGAATTCTCCCAACAACTTTTCTTCTTCCAGGCGAATTCCAATCAAAGTATAAATGGTTATAATGCAAATAGCAATAAGAAGAGATAAATACGGAAAGAGTAAAAATCCTCCCCAAATAAAAATAAACGTTCCAAGGTATAAAGGGTGCCGAACATATTTATGAATGCCGTCAATACGTAATTCATTAGCAACAATTTTATTAGCTAAAAAACTTTTCAATCCACTAAGGCTTAAAAAATATTTTTTAATACAGATAAGCATAATTGCAGCGCCGGTAATTGTTATGCCAAAGCCAGCAATAGTTAACCAGCGCACAGGTTTATACAACATCGGTGATGTAATTGAAATTTGATAAATAAGAACCCATATCAAGGAAGCAAAAGCAAAAATTGTATACGACAAACGGTAATATTTAAAAAATGCAGGAAATGATAATTCCATTTCTTGTTTGATTTTATTATTAGCTAAAACACTATGCAGTACGCAAAAAATAATCCATGCTAATGCTAAAATAATGTGCTGTTGCAGCATTATATAAAAATACCTTATTTACATTTTACGTAACAGCTTTAGAGGGGACTATCTTTGCAGCATGAGGAAGTTCGAAGACACTTACCGCCATAAAGGGTTACGCAAAAAGCTTGTTGACATTATCAGGCAAAAAGGAATATTGGACGAAAAAGTTTTAGAGGCCATCAATAAAATTCCAAGACATTTTTTTTTAGATTCCGCTTTTGATGAAGTTGCTTACGAAGATCGTGCTTTTCCTATTTTAGAAAAACAAACCATCTCTCAGCCATATACTGTTGCTTATCAAACACAGTTGTTAGAGGTAAAACCATTTCAGAAAGTTTTGGAAATTGGCACCGGAAGTGCTTACCAGGCTTGCGTTCTTGCAGAATTAGGAGTACAGCTATATACCATTGAAAGGCAAAAAAAAATATTTGAATTCAACAAAGGATTTGAATACTTAAGAAAATATAATATCAAATTTTTTTACGGTGATGGTTACCCGGGTTTGCCAACCTATGCTCCCTTTGATCGGGTATTGATCACTGCTGCTGCTCCCGGTGTTCCTTCCAAATTAATAGACCAAATGAAAATAGGAGGAATGATGGTTATTCCTATGGGTGAAGGAAAAGTGCAGGTAATGAAGCGCATTACAAAGCTGGAAACCGGCGAATTAAAAACTGAGGTCTTTGATCATTTTTCATTTGTGCCCATGCTGCAAGGGAAGAACGAATAGAAGTTTGTGATTGATGTCTCCAACAATACAAAAAATTGGCATTGCAACAATTGCGCATATCATAAGAAAAACTTTTGTAGTGTTTGAGCCGGTGGTTTTGAAATTTCTGCATTCTCAACTCACCACATTATTTATTACATTTATCCCGAACATCAGTTATTGCTTATGCGTATTGTTTATTTTCTTTTTTCCACCATCATTACTATAGCGCTTATATTTTTATTAGACAATAAATGGGGTTCCATTCCGGCACTCGGTAGATTTTTAAGCCCGCAACAAGGCTTCTGGCAGAATGCCGAACCTGCTGATCATGATTTTAATGAACAACTGGTTTTTAAAAATTTAAAAGGCCAGGTGAATGTATACCTCGATGACCGGCTGGTACCGCACATTTTTGCAGAGCAAGATGAGGATGCTTATTTTGTTCAGGGTTTTCTTCATGCAAAATTTCGTTTATGGCAAATGGAATTTCAAACCCATGCCGCTGCCGGAAGAGTCAGCGAAATATTAGGCAGCAATGAAGCCTTTCTTCGTTACGACCGCGAACAAAGAAGATTAGGGATGGGCTATGCTGCCGAAAATGCAGTAAAAGAAATGGAAGCAAATGCCGAAACTAAATTGGCTAATGATGCCTATGCCGCCGGGGTAAATGAATTTATAAATACATTAACTGAAAGCAGCTTGCCAATTGAGTATAAACTACTGGGCTACAAACCAGAAAAGTGGAGTAATTTAAAAAGTGCCTTGTTTTTAAAAATGATGAGTAAAGATCTTGCAGGCTTTGATAAGGACCTTGAATTTACAAATGCGAAATCTGTTTTTGATATAGAGGAAATGAAAAAGCTTTTTCCCGAGGTATCAGATTCTTCATTTCCGATCATTCCAAAAGGTACCGCTTTTGCTGCTCCCCGCATTGTTCCGGTAAAACCAGCCTCAGCCGATTCGCTTTATTTTAAAAAAGACACCACTGTTAAAGCAGTAGAAATTTACAGGCCCAATCGAAATAACGGCAGCAATAGCTGGGCGGTAAATGGCGCCAAAACCGCAAGTGGTGCACCTATTCTCAGTAACGATCCGCATCTTGGTTTAGCCCTTCCATCAATTTGGTACGAAATGCAGATCAGTACGCCAACCATGAATGTATATGGCGCTACTTTTCCAGGTTCGCCAAGTGTGATAATTGGTTTTAATGATAGCATTGCATTTGGGTTTACCAATGCGCAAAGAGATGTAAAAGATTATTACCAGGTGAGATTTAAAGATGATAGTAAAACAGAATATTGGTTTAATGAAGCCTGGCAACCAACACAATTGCGCATTGAAGAAATAAAAATACGCGGTGCTGCAAATTTTAATGATACGGTTGCTTACACTGTATTTGGTCCTGTAATGTATGACCAGCGGTTTACTTCCGGCGACTCTGTAAATAAGGCCGCATTGGCTGTGCGATGGACGGCGCACGATCCCTCGAACGAAGGATTGATGTGGCTAAAATTAAACAGGGCGAATAATTATAATGATTACATGGATGCGATAAAAATATTTACCTGCCCGGGACAAAACATATTGTTCGCTTCTAAGAGTGGTGATATTGCTATAACACAACAAGCCAGGTTTCCAGCTCGTTGGGAGGGACAGGGATTATTTATAATGCCTGGTGAAGACAGCAACTACATGTGGCAGGGCTTTATTCCACGGAGAGAAAATCCGCATATATTAAACCCTGTAAGTGGGTTTATACAAAGTGCTAACCAGCGACCTGTAGATTCTACATATCCTTATTTTATTCCGGGTAATTATATAAGTGCAAGGGGTATTACCATTGAAAAGAGATTGGCTGCCATGCAAAACATTACGCCTAAGGAAATGATGGTTTTGCAAAACGATTATTATAGTGTTACTGCATCTTTAGCACTGCCTTTGTTTTTTAAATATCTTAATGATAGTTCTTTAAATGAACAGCAGCGAAACTACCTGTTCGAACTAAAAAAATGGAATTACAATACGGACCCCGATTCCAGAGCTACCACTATTTACCAGGCCTGGATGGATAGTGTTGAAAATATAATATGGAGCGATGAGTTTGCGCAGGTTGAATACCTAAGGGAACGTCCGGACGAACAAACACTTTTAGAAGCATTGCACAGGGATTCGGCATTTAGTTATATTGATGATATAAATACTGCTGATACAGAAACATTACAGCAACAGATAACCGCTGCTTTTGTCAATGCTTCTGCCGGCTTGCTAAAAGAGCAGGATGGTAACAATCTTATATGGTGGAAGCATAAAAATCCTTCCATACTTCATTTACTTCGTAATTCGGTGTTGCCTTTTGGGCGTATTGGCATTGCTGCAGGGGGCTGGGGTAATACCATAAATGCAATTAAATCTACACATGGGCCAAGCTGGCGTATGGTAGTACATTTAACGCCAACAACAGAGGCTTATGGAATTTATCCTGGCGGACAGAGTGGTAACCCTGGAAGCAGGTATTACGATAATTTTATTAATAACTGGACCGTAGGTGAATATTATCAATTGTGGATGATGAAAGAAGAAGAGAAAGTCGATTCAAGAGTGAAGGCTACCCTAACATTTACCAATTCTTAAATTGTAGTTTTAATGCGTTTTTTACTGACTGTTTTGTTGATTGTTTTATTGAGTTTTATCGCGGGTATTTTCCTGCCCTGGTGGAGCATTGCCATCGTTGCCTTTTTGGTTGCCTTGTTTCTTCCCCAGTCATTAGGTAGAAGTTTTTTGGCTGGCTTTAGTGGCATTTTTTTTCTATGGGCCATTGTTGCACTTTGGATAGATCTTAAAAACGAAAGTGTGCTTTCTGTAAAAATTGCAGAGCTTTTTCCTCTACAAGGATCTACTATGTTGCTTATTTTTATTACAGCTCTCGTTGGTGCGCTTGTTGCCGGTTTTGCGGCTATGAGTGGCAGTTCACTACGTTTGCTAAAGAAGACGGCCTGATGAAATATTTTTTGCTATTGACGGGTTTTTTTGTGTTTCGTTTTTCAGCACAAGCACAAAGCATTACCGGAGCAGTTACCGATACAGCAGGAAGCGTGCTTGCATATGCAACAATAGAAATAAAGAACAATAACTTTAGCACTACAGCCAACAGCGAGGGAAATTATTCCCTCAACCTACCTGCAGGAAATTATACCATTACCTGCCGTCACATTGGCTACCAACGCCAGCAAAAAAATGTGGAAATAGTTTCCGATAATACAACCCGTGTTGATTTTGTATTGAAGCAGCAAGAATTTATTTTATCGGAAGTGATCGTAAAAAAAGGAGAGGATCCGGCTTACGAGATCATCAGGAATGCCATAAAAAAACGTCCCCAGTTAAAAGACGAATTGCAAACTTTTACAACCGACGTTTATACAAAAGGTCAAATGCGGTTAAGAGATTTTCCAAAAAAATTTTTCGGACAAAAGATTGATTTTGAAGATGGAGATACCAGTAAAAAAAAGATGATCTTCTTGTCTGAAACCATCTCAAAATATTCTGTACAAAAACCTGATCAATCGAAAGTAGAAGTCATCGCATCAAAAGTAAGCGGGCAGAGCGATGGCTTTGGTTTAAGTGCTCCGCAGATTATTTCTTTTTACGAAAACAATATTCAGATCGGCAGCAATTTAAATCCCCGTGGGTTTATTTCTCCCATTGCCGACAATGCCTTAAGCTTTTACCGCTACAAATACGAAGGCGCTTTTTTTGAAGATGGAAAACAGATCAGCCGCATACAGGTAATTCCTAAAAGAAAATTCGAACCTTTGTTTTCAGGTTATATAAATATTATTGAAAATGAGTGGCGCATCCATTCTTTACAATTAATGCTCACAAAGTCTTCGGGTATGGAGTTGTTGGATACGCTTAGATTAGAACAACTTTATTCGCCTACAGCAAATGAAACCTGGGTTATGAAAAACCAGGTACTTTACCCTGCAGTGAAAATGTTTGGTTTTGATGGATACGGCAGCTTTGTAAATGTTTATTCAAACTACGATCTGAACCCTCAATTTGAAAAAGGATATTTCAATAATACCATTCTGAAATATACCGACAGCTCTAATAAAAAGCCAGGTGAATATTGGGATGAGAACCGGCCGATCGTTCTGCGGCAGGAAGAAATAACAGATTATCAAAAAAAAGATAGCTTGGAACAACTGAAAAAATCACCGGCTTACCTTGATTCTATTGACCGGGAAAGAAATAAAATTACATTAGCAGAGCTTTTTCTAACAGGAATTAGTATCAGCCGCCAAAAATCACGTTCCTTTTATTCACTCCCCGGGTTGCTACGTTTATTTAGTTATAATACAGTAGAGGGTTTAGTAATAAATTTCAACACTACTTATACAAAAAGATTGGATACAGTCAGTACAGGCAGGAGAAGCATTTCCATTACACCGGAAATTCGATATGGGTTCAGTAACCGGCATACGAACGCTAATCTTTCTCTGAACTATAATTACGGCAAAAAATTTTTAAGTACTATCAGTATCAGCGGCGGTACCGATGTTTTCCAATTTAATAATGCTGAACCCGTTGGTGTTTTAGGAAGTACGTTGGGGGCTTTAGTTTTTGCAGAAAATAATTTAAAGGTCTACGAAGCAACTTATGGCAGATTTAATTTTACCAAAGGCATTGGCGGCGGCGTAACCATGCAGGTAAGTTTAAACTACCAGGACCGCAGCCCTTTGGAAAACAGCACTGATTTTACATTCAACAAAAAGAAGAAGAACGATTTTACACCAAACCGTCCACTTCCGCAGTTTGACCGGAATATAGAAAAGCACCAGGCATTTATTTCAAGCATCGGCATTCAATGGCAACCGGGTACAAAGTATATCGAATATCCTGAGCGTATCGTATCTATGGGATCGGAGGCTCCGACGTTTAATATAACATACACGCAAGCAATAAAAAATATTATAAACAGCGATGTTGCATACAGCAAGTTGTTGTTTCAGCTTCGGGACAATATTAACCTGAAACTATTGGGGTCTTTTGCCTATCGTATTGATTTTGGCGGTTTCTTAAACAAGGATAGTGTTGCTATTCCCGATTATGTACACTATCAGGGCAACATGTCTACTTTGTTATCTAATACATATATAAATGCCTTTCAGTTGGTGCCACATTACTATTTTAGCAACCAAAGTCCTTTTTTTTCTTTACTAAATGCGGAGCACCATTTTAATGGGTTTATCACCAATAAAATTCCCGGGCTAAAACAATTAAAATGGAACCTTGTTACCGGTGTGAATGCTTTAAATATTAAAGGGAGCAAATATTATGTTGAACCTTTTGTGGGGCTTGAAAATATTTTTAAAATTATAAGGATAGATTATATATGGGGGTTTGAGAAAAGAGCTTTACAAAGAAGTGGGTTTCGTATAGGCATAAAAATGCCTTTTCAATAATAGCAGATGATTTGATAAATTCGTGAAAGATTTAACCAACAAAATAATCCTTATGGCATTGTCATCTACAAGCATTCAGCAAGCTCCCGCACCTGTAAAACAACCTGTTTCCTATGGAAACGATGGTGCAGCAACTATTTTAGCGGCATTAATGCTAACCGTTTATGCAGCTCAAAAAAGTAAAAAACAGTTACGTAAATTAAAAAAGAAAGCGGTTGTAGAATTATTTAAGTATAAAATGAAAGCAACTTTTTCTAAATTTAAATCGCTGTTTTCTAAAAATGCGCCGGCTAATATTGATAACAGAACATTACTTTACATTTTGCTTGGGTTAGCTGTGCTGATCTTAATTTTTATTGAACCTATCATAGCAATCATTTTATTATTAATAGGTATTCTTTTAATTTTATTGACTCAATAGTAGACGTCTTAACTTTCTTCGCTGCTTCAGTTCTTATCTTTGCGCCGTTCCGAAATTTTGTTCACCAGGCGAGTGTCCTTAAAGTTTCAAAAAAAATGGCGTTTTTACACAATCGAATCTCTCAAAAAGAGCTGAAGCAGCTTCTTTCCCAGGAAGCTGTACCCCGCAAAACAATTTCTTTCTACAAGTATTTTCCTATTAACGAGCCTTCCGTTTTTAGAGATGAATTATTTAAAGCACTTGCTGATTTAAAAGTGTTTGGCCGTATTTATGTTGCTACCGAAGGCATTAATGCGCAGGTATCTGTGCCGCACAGCAACTTTGAATCTTTTAAATCTTATTTGAATTCTATCCCACCATTAACAGGTGTTCGTTTGAACATTGCCGTTGATGATGATGGCAGGTCTTTTTGGGTATTGAAGATCAAAGTACGAGATAAGATCGTTGCCGATGGAATTAGGGATGCGGCTTTTAGCATGGAAATTAAAGGCCGGTATGTAAATACCGATCAATTCAATCAACTCACAACTGACCCGGATACTATTGTGGTGGATATGCGCAATCATTACGAATACGAAGTGGGCCATTTTGAGCAAGCCATTGAAGTTCCTTCAGATACTTTTCGCGAACAATTACCGATGGCGGCCGATATGCTGAAGGATGCAAAAGATAAAACCATTATCATGTATTGCACCGGTGGCATCCGTTGCGAAAAAGCTAGTGCTTTTATGTTGCACCAGGGGTTTAAAAATGTTTTTCATTTGGAAGGCGGCATTATTAATTATGCAAATGAAGTAACGGAGCGAGGATTGCAAAATAAATTTCGGGGAAAAAATTTTGTATTTGATAATAGGCTGGGGGAGCGGATTACCGACGAAATTATTGCTACCTGCCACCAATGCGGTAAGCCGGCGGATACACATGTAAATTGTGCTAACGAAAGCTGCCATTTGCTTTTTATTCAATGCGAAAACTGCAAACAAAAATTTGAAGGTTGTTGCAGTAAAGAATGTTTAGACTTTATTCATTTGCCAATAGAACAACAAATAGAATTGCGTAAAGGAGTGGATAAAGGGCGGGATATTTTTAATAAATCCAAAAGGTTACGACCGAAATTGAATGAGTGAAAGAGTAAAGTTCATACTATTTATAATTCTGCTTTTGTCTGTGAAATCTTCTTAAACCCACCAGGCTTAATCAACTCTTTTCATTGCTTTCCAGTTCTGGTCCTTAAATACAAAAGCGGGATCGAAATTAGGATTGTTACTCATAACAAAACTGGTTCCATCGCCCCGGCTCCACGCATGGTCATAACTTGAAGTCATTTCATATTTACCCGTTTCATCGCGGTAATTTTCAACCTCTCGTATCGTTTTTATAAAATTAGTATGTATACGGTCCTGCGAATTTTGGCGCTCTTCCCAGTCTCTCATATCCGTATCCATATTTTTTAACCTTGCTTCACCACTACGTATTGCAGCATCACCCATGCGGCGGGTTTGCTCATCCATCATTTTTATTTTACCAATGTGTGCAACATTTTTCTTCTGTCTTATATCTTTCCAGAATTTGTTTACCGCATCATTCCATGCCGGATTGGTTCTGAAACTGCCCATAATAGAGCTGAATTGATTTTTTGCCTGTTCGCTTTCTCCTTCAGGATAGCTAAAAACAATTCGTTTGGTCAACTGGGTAGTGTAAATTTTATCATAGCTACCATTGTACACATTTGGTACATCCATTTCCAATATGCTTACGCCAAGAATTACCAAACCCTCTTTACCATTGGGCCAACGTACTTCTGCATTTACTGCTGTTTGATGAAACATCATTGGACCTGCACCGTATTGCCTTAGTTCACTTAGCGTTACTTCATTTGCCTGCTGCATCTGTTGCACCACAAAAGAGTTAGGTGCTACTTTCACAATTTCCGCGTTTCCTAATTCCTCACGGGCAAAAACATGCCTTAAATAATCTTCTGCATTTATCGGTTCCCGGTTCATACAATTGGTAGATGAACCTCCGGAGTTCTGAAAGAACTGTCTGGTTTGTGCATTGGTATTCCAACCATACAAAATATCAGGGTACATCATAAGACTGTATTTTTCATCGGGAGATGCCGCTTTTAACCACTTGAATGTTCCATCGCAGGTTGAACCCGGCATATTCCATACAATATCTGATTGATGCTTCCATCCACTGGGTAATAACATGCTATAGGCTTCCTGGGGTTGGGCAAATCCTACTTTGTCTAATATCCTTACTCGTTTGTATAAAAGATAATCGCTTCCTTCTTTAAATACTGCGGATGGTTTTTTTGCAGGAACAGCGGTTTGCGTTTTGCTTTTTTGCACCTTAGTGTTAGTGTTATTTGCTTGACCATTGCATGCCGTTAACGCGAACTGGCTGACGATAAATAATAAAAGAAAGGGAAAATAAGTCTTGATCATTGTAGAGGTTTGTAAAAATTAATTGATTATGCCCGCAATTGTTTTTTATCTGAATATTTACAGCTTTGGGCGATCAAATTTTTTTTCAATAGGACCAGACTTATTTTATTTTGCTCTATGAATTTAATGTAAAAAAAGGGTTATAAAAATTAATCTTACACTGCTTTTTGAACTATTAACAGCAAGCTTAAAAGAATGATTATTTATTCAGTCGTTATATTGGCAGCCAGGTGTACTCGGGAGTTTTTTATAGTCGGTTGAAATTTATTTTTATTGCAAATCCAAATAAATTACAGGTTTTAATTTTAAAATGTTCATAATAATTAGATATCAAAAAAACTCGCTATAAAGATGAGAGTTTTGATGTTGTACGCATGTTTGGCGTATTAACTTACTAAACAAACAAAAGTCTTTTTAATCAACAAAAGCCTTCGCAAATAAAATTAAATTGGGTTGTTTTCTAAAAAGGCAACCACCTTCATATAGGTTTCTTCCTCACTCAAATTTTCAGGCTTAAATTGGTTTCCAGTCACCGCTTCAAATAATTCAATATATCTTTTAGAAATTGTATGTACCCAATCCTCTGCCATTTCAGGAACGGTTTGACCATGTTGCCCCATAAATTCATTTGCAATCAGCCATTCTCTTACAAACTCCTTGCTTAATTGTTTTTGCTTTTCGCCCCGGTGCTGGCGTTCTTCAAAACCCTCTGCATAAAAATAGCGAGACGAATCTGGTGTATGTATTTCATCCATCAACAT
>MWVT01000143.1_pt1 | contig 14276 bp, 12 predicted proteins | sample 1047201 | NCBI WGS metagenome assembly MWVT01 (sample SAMN06349988, study PRJNA376086) | soil metagenome | isolation source: TG5-1 sample Antarctic (ecotone) soil | place: Antarctica | collected 2015-01-13 | reverse complement strand
CGTTGGTGGTGCGGATGATACGGCAGCCGCGAAAATGCATATACTTGGAGAATGTGGCATTCACGTAGTGTCAAGCCCTGCGGATATAGGAAAAACTATGGCAAATGTAATGAGGTAAGTTGCTGAATGTATCTCTCAAAAAAAGACAATGTAGTCAAAAATAGTTGGTAAAATCTTCTAAGATATAATCTGGTAAAGGGTTTCAATGAAGTAAATTGAAACCCTTTTCAATTTCAGTAGTATGGCAAAAAAAATCCTGCTGGGGATGTGGCAGTTTTAAAGTAATTAGATGGGGCACACAACAAGGTAAACAGCGCTTTAAATGCAAACAATGTGGTCTAATTTTTCAATGGAATAACAAGATTGTAAAAGATAAAAACCGTTTCATCTGGTTTAAGAAATGGATAATGGAGCGCCAGGTATACCGGTATTTGATCAGAGATAGTGACATGTCTGAGAGCAGTGTTCAACGGCTATTTAAACGGTTTTTGTCAAAGGCTCCCGAAGTTGCTATAAAGCCAAAACATAAAACGCATTTGCTTATCGATGGTTCTTATTTTCCCAATGGGCTTTGTTTGATTTTGTATTACGATCATGATATTCGCTATGTACAATTATACAGGCACACCGACCAGGAGAAGTTTACAGAGATCTATGAAGACCTTATGAACATAAAAAAGCTTGGCGTGGAAGTGTACAGCATTACCTGTGATGGACATAAAGCAATACTGAAAGCCATAAAGAAAACTTATCCTGATGTAATTGTACAGAGATGCCTGGTGCACATTAAAAGACAGGTGAAGAATTATTTAAGCACAAGCCCCAAAACATTGCCTGGCCTGGATTTACTTAAAATCTCTCAGCAAATAACCTGTATTAGAACACAAGAGCAATGTGGCTTATGGCTGTTAAGTTTTAAGGCATGGTGCGATGAATATGAAAATTATGTAAAGCAGCGCTCATATAATGTTGACAGTAAAAGATACTGGTACACACATAAGAATTTACATGGCGCCTATGCTTTAATATTAAAAGCAATACCTAACATGTTCTATTACCTCAATGATGAACAAATACCGGCAACAACCAATCGCTTAGAGAATTACTTTGGTCATTTGAAAGAAAAGCTAACCCTTCACAGAGGCTTGAGAATGCAGGCGAAAAGAAACTTTATTAAATGGTACTTGCATTTTAAGAACAACCCGGATAAGTTTTTTGAGCCATAGAGATTGCCGATAATAAAAAAGCAGCAGGAAATATCCCACTGCTATTTGTTATCGTATAATCATCATCCTTATTGCTGGCAGGTTGCTCTTCAGCAGAGCCTGCTTCCTCTTCAGGGTGATAATACAAAGTTCATTGCTGAAATCAACAAAATCACCAACTATTTTTGACTACATTACCCATTTGACAATGTAGTCAAAAATAGTTGGTAAAATCTTCTAAGATATAATCTGGTAAAGGGTTTCAATGAAGTAAATTGAAACTTTTTTCAATTTCAGTAGTATGGCAAAAAAAATCCTGCTGGGGATGTGGCAGTTTTAAAGTAATTAGATGGGGCACACAACAAGGTAAACAGCGCTTTAAATGCAAACAATGTGGTCTAATTTTTCAATGGAATAACAAGATTGTAAAAGATAAAAACCGTTTCATCTGGTTTAAGAAATGGATAATGGAGCGCCAGGTATACCGGTATTTGATCAGAGATAGTGACATGTCTGAGAGCAGTGTTCAACGGCTATTTAAACGGTTTTTGTCAAAGGCTCCCGAAGTTGCTATAAAGCCAAAACATAAAACGCATTTGCTTATCGATGGTTCTTATTTTCCCAATGGGCTTTGTTTGATTTTGTATTACGATCATGATATTCGCTATGTACAATTATACAGGCACACCGACCAGGAGAAGTTTACAGAGATCTATGAAGACCTTATGAACATAAAAAAGCTTGGCGTGGAAGTGTACAGCATTACCTGTGATGGACATAAAGCAATACTGAAAGCCATAAAGAAAACTTATCCTGATGTAATTGTACAGAGATGCCTGGTGCACATTAAAAGACAGGTGAAGAATTATTTAAGCACAAGCCCCAAAACATTGCCTGGCCTGGATTTACTTAAAATCTCTCAGCAAATAACCTGTATTAGAACACAAGAGCAATGTGGCTTATGGCTGTTAAGTTTTAAGGCATGGTGCGATGAATATGAAAATTATGTAAAGCAGCGCTCATATAATGTTGACAGTAAAAGATACTGGTACACACATAAGAATTTACATGGCGCCTATGCTTTAATATTAAAAGCAATACCTAACATGTTCTATTACCTCAATGATGAACAAATACCGGCAACAACCAATCGCTTAGAGAATTACTTTGGTCATTTGAAAGAAAAGCTAACCCTTCACAGAGGCTTGAGAATGCAGGCGAAAAGAAACTTTATTAAATGGTACTTGCATTTTAAGAACAACCCGGATAAGTTTTTTGAGCCATAGAGATTGCCGATAATAAAAAAGCAGCAGGAAATATCCCACTGCTATTTGTTATCGTATAATCATCATCCTTATTGCTGGCAGGTTGCTCTTCAGCAGAGCCTGCTTCCTCTTCAGGGTGATAATACAAAGTTCATTGCTGAAATCAACAAAATCACCAACTATTTTTGACTACATTACCCATTTTAAAATCATTCATTTTTTTTTGAATCGCTGTTCCTATTATTCAAGGCTACGTCGTCGCCAAGATCACTTACTTCTTTTTCAAAACTATTAGGTTCCTGGTCTATATACTCTGGTTGGCTTTGTACTTGTGTATCAGCTTCAGTGGGTTTGGGATAAGACTCAGGTCGCTGACTTCCACTATCTTCTTTTTTTGACAGGTTCATTTTTTTGTTTTTTAAATACCGGATAAAAAATAATTACGCCCCGTATAAAACAGGGCGTAATAAAAAGTAAATTAATTATTCATATAGTATTAGTGAACTACATGCCGCCTGCACCAGAACGATCAGAATCACCGCCTGATTGTGAGCTTCCTCCACGGCCGGAATCTCCGCTGCTCATACCGCCCGAACCTGGCATATCCCCCTCCATTCCGCTACCACCACCTTGGCTTTGGCCACCTAATCCCTCAGATCCACGGCTGCTGCCCTGAGAACCGCCCTGCGATCCGCCTTGGGATCCACCTTGTGAGCCACCCTGAGAACCACCTTGGGAACCGCCCTGAGAACCACCTTGTGATCCACCCTGAGAACCGCCTTGCGAGCCGCCCTGAGAACCACCTTGCGATCCACGGCTTTTGTCATCCTGAGAACCTCCACCATCGCCTGTTCTTTGGCTTTGTCCACCAAAACTATCAGAATTTGATTCCTGTGATCTGCCTTGATCTTGATTTCTTGAATTGTCTGACATAATCATAAATTTTAAAAGTCAAATAATAAATGTTAAGAGCAATGAAAATCTGAAAACATTGTGCCTAACCCCTATTTTTATTTAATGCCTTTTGATTTCTGATTGCAGTCTAATATTTTTTTAAAACCATAAAACATTGTAGAACTAAATCAACATTCAAAAATTTCAAGAGAACTTAATTAATCATCGTTTATAACCTGCCCCGATTGACTGTGTTCGCCCTTACATGAATTAGATATAATGCTTAATCATTCAGCGTAGCTTCAGAAGATATCTCTGTGTTCAGCAATTTGGAAATCGGACATTCCTGTTCAGCCTTCTTTACGCTTTCATTCCATTGCGCTTCTTCTATGTTGGGCACTGTTCCTTTCACGGTGAGATGTGATTTGGTAACTGCTCCATTTTCAAAAGTTATATCACATTTTGTTTCAAGGGTATCGGCCGTAAAACCTGCCTCATTTAGAACTATACTTAGTTTCATTGTAAAGCAACCTGCATGAGCTGCTGCTACTAATTCTTCCGGGTTAGTGCCCTTTCCATCCGCAAAACGATCTCTAAATGAATATTGTGTGTCGCTAAGTACACCACTTTGAGTGCTTAAATTTCCATTTCCTTCTTTCCCTGACCCTTTCCAGACTGCTGTTGCATTTCGTATCATTTGTATTATTTTTTAAAAATTAAAGATTAGTATAAAAATAAAGAATGTGTTGTTCAGAACCATCTAAACCTCAAATCAAGGCTTTAAAAATCTATGTTGAGATTTTCCTTTACTAAAAATTCATTCCAATCCTGCAACATTTTACCTTTCAGCACTCTTGGAAATTTATGTTGGCTGCCAAGCTTGCCTTTTCCTGTCATGAATTTCAAAAACACATCTTCCGGCATTTTTTGAATGAAAATTTCTTTTAAAGCGCTCTTTCTTTCCACAGCATAGTCATCATTGAGCACAGAGAGGTAATGATCTATTTTATCACGCAATACACCCTCATCTATTTCATCATTACAGGCTATATACCATTTGTGGGCAAAATAATTATGATGTGGAAATCCAACAACTGCATATTCCGGTATAGATATGTTGAATTCTTCGCTTACCTTTTCAATAGCCTTATTCATATTTTCCACACTCAAATGCTCACCTACAAGGCTTAAAAAATGTTTTGTCCGTCCTGTGATTACTATTTCATTTCTATTAAGGTCCACGAATCTTAGGGTATCGCCAATGAGGTAGCGCCATGAGCCTGCATTGGTGCTGATCAGCAAGGCATATTCCTTATCTTCTTCCACTTCATGTATCATCAATGCGGTAGGATTTTCAATCATCTTTCCATCTGCATCAAAATTTTTATCATCGAAGGGCACAAATTCCATAAAGATGTTATTATTCAGAATAAGCTTCATACCTACAGCGCCTTCACGGGCTTTATAACCAATGAATCCTTCACTGGATAAGTAATTTTCAATATACACAATGGGCTTCCGCAACAGCTTTTCAAAACCTTTTTTGTAAGGCTCAAATGCAACACCCCCATGCACAAAAAATCCGAGGTTAGGCCATATATCGTGAATAGAATTTACTTTGTAATGTGCCACGATCATTTCCATACACATCTGGCACCAGGCAGGCACACCCACTATATATCCTATATCCCAGTCAGCAGCTTTTTCTACTATTTCATTTAATTTTTCATTCCAGTCTTTGATCTTTGCTATACGGCCTCCGGGTTTATAAAATGTTTGAAACCAAAATGGACGGTTTTTCATAAGTATGCCGCTGAGGTCTCCTGCAAACCATCCCGCCGCACCCTTTTCAAGATCAGTGGCTCCTCCCAGCATTAGAAAACCTTTTGTGACGGCATTGCGTGGCAAATGTGTATAGCTCATTAGAGAAAAAAGCTGTCTGATATAATTGACACGGTTACTTCTTAAGATGTCTTGTGTAACGGGAATGTATTTACTTGCTGCATCGGAGGTGCCGGAGCTCAATGCATAATATTTGATCTTACCCGGCCAGGCTACATCAGGTACACCGCTGAGTGTTTTTTTCCACCATTCTTCATATATTTTATTATAATCGTGTACAGGCACTTTATTCTGAAAAGCTTTGCCTGCATGCTTACTCAACAAAATATCATCGAAGCGATAATGTTGTCCAAACTCGGTGAACTTTGCTTTCAATAATAGTTTTTTCAAAACCCTTAATTGCTGGCTGCGTGGATCATAATCCGGAAACCACAGCGCCGTTGCCAGACTACGGGGTATATTAAAATCTATTATTCTTGCCATCCTTTGCTACTACTTAATTATAAAGTTAACATGTCTTTATTTGGCGGGAGTCACGCTGCCAGGTGCTTATAGTTTTTAAATATGAGCTTTATATCTTCAACTACATAATAATCCTTCGCATACCAATAATCAATCATCTGTAAGCTTTCAGCCGGATAGTTTTTTGCATACTCTTCTACCATTCCATTAGGCTTCAATATGCCATCACGTAAGGGCGGCAATTGCATGCTTTCAAAAAAATATCCGATCCAGGTTTTTTCTCCCAGCAAAACGCTCCATGAGTTAGCGATTACCCGAAACGGTTTTTTACTGAATAAAAAATGAAGGGGGAAGAAAAAAAGTAACAGGATTGAGATTATAAAATCAACCAATCTTTTTAATCTTCGCTCATAGGGTCGTGCGAGGTTAAAAGGAGCCTGGGCAGAAATAACTTCTCCACTTGTGCCGCTGGAGTCGCTGCCCACAATGCTGTTGCTTCCTGCAAAATGAAAACGAAACCGTAGGGCTGGCTTTATAGATTCCAACCACTCCATCATTCGTACGGTGGATAGCTCACCCAAACAAAAAATAATTTCACGACAATTCAAACCTTTGGCTGAGGCATCAATATTCTTTAGCGTAGCTACTGCTCCGGTTTCATTTCCATCTGCAGATACCCGCCCGATAAATGTAGTATCCGGTATATAATTACCAAAAAAGCTTTGCAATTCTGTGTATTCATTCTCTGTTCCTACCATCAGTCTGAAGGGTTGGTTTTGATTGTTTGTTACGATGTTGAGTACACCTGCTTTCATTAAGATAGCTCTTGTGCAACTTATCAATATAAAAGCTGTAATAACACCAATGGTGAGAATGCCTCGTGAAAATCGTAAGTTTTCGGGTAACAAAGCATATACGACCAACAGTCCGCAAGAAGCTATGATTGTAGATCGGAACACATCATTTTTACGAAAATGAAAATCGTAAAGCCCTGCGTAATAAGCAACCACTAAATAGATGAGGGTGAATAATGGGAGTAAAGTCCATAATAAATTGTCCGGGTAAATAATATCCGTACGGACCACTTGTACCCATATTTCTTTTACCAAAAAAAAAGAAAGCATTATCAACAAAGCATCAATCAAGGGTAGGCCAATCCATCGAAAAGCTTTAAAGGCTGCTGCAGCGATGGCTCGAAACCAAATAGCGGCCTGAATAGAAAAATTAAAAATACCTGCCCTGGTGCCCCCATAATGTTTTCGAACAAAAATGCTCATTGCACTATAAAACAAACGAACATAATTAAGGCTCCCTCTTTTCGTACTTTCCCCCTTGAAGTGAATTATTTTAGTCTCAGCCAGATAATAATTTTTATACCCTGCTTTCTGCATGCGATAACTAAGATCTACATCTTCCCCATACATAAAAAAATCTTCATCAAAAACCCCCACTTTTTCTAATGCTTCTTTCCTGATCATCATAAAAGCTCCGGCTAGTACATCTACTTCATGATTTTTATTTTCATCTAAATGGCCTAAGTGATAACGGCTAAAGGTTTGCGAATGCGGAAACAAGGAAGCCAATCCAACCAATTTAAAAAGCGACGTAACCGGAGAAGGAAAAGATCGTTTCGATTCTTTTAAAAATCTACCTGCACCATCTATCATGCGCACTCCTACAGCACCTGCATCTTTTTGGTTCTTAAAAAAATGAATGCATTTGCTTAATGTATCTTCTGCAATGATAGTATCCGGATTAAGGAAAAGGATAAAGTCTCCTTTGGCATAACTTACTCCTTTGTTACAGGCTTTTGCAAAACCTTCGTTAGTCTCATTTTCAATAAATTGAACGGCAGGAAATTTTGGCAGCAGGTATGCAATACTTCCATCATTGCTGGCATTGTCTATTACGATTATCTCCGGTACTACATCAGCAGTAGAGCGATATATGGAATAAAGACATTGTTCGAGAAAGAATTTTACATTATAGTTTACTATGATAACCGATACAATCAACAGCCTGTTCTTTTATTTCTGCAATGCCTTCAAATATAATATCAAATGATGCCATTTGACAGTACTTATCTTTGACCATGTTCAAGAGTGTTTTAATGCAAGCCGTGCAAGCCGGAGCAAGTGAGATGCTGCGATTCAGAGATCTTGATTTTAAAATTTCAAATAAAGAGGGCATTAATAACCTCGTAACAGAAGTGGATCATGCATCTGAAAAAGCCATTATAGAAGTAATCAAACAAAATTACCCCGACCACAACATCCTCACAGAAGAGTCAGGCGAAATTTACCAGGATTCTGAATACAAATGGATCATTGACCCGATAGACGGCACGGTAAATTTTGCAAATGGCATTCCCTTATGTTGCGTTTCGATAGGCGTGGAGTATAATGGAAAAATGATTCTCGGAGCAGTGCTTAATCCTTTTATGAATGAATTATTCTTTGCAGAAAAAGGTAAAGGATCCACATTGAATGACAAGAAAATTGAAGTAAGTAAAAAAGAAACAGTCATCAGTGCATGTCTGGTCACCGGCTTTCCATACACCTATCTCGATCAGCCTAATGGACCCCTGCAGGTCTTTGAGCGCTTTATCCGCAAAGGCATTCCGGTAAGGAGATTAGGATCGGCTGCCATTGATCTTTGCTGGGTTGCCTGCGGTCGCTTTGATGGCTTCTACGAACACTATCTTCAGGCATGGGATAGCGCCGCTGGCTTTCTGATAGTGGAGGAAGCAGGTGGAAAAGTAACACAATTGAATGGTGCATATTTTTCGCCTTACTTACCCGGAATAATAGCAAGCAACGGAATGATACACGATGAGCTCAAAACGTGGATAGAGGGAAGAAATGAATAAAAAACGGGAACAGGTACAATAAAAAAAATTTGAAACGTTAGGAAAATAATGACTGAACGTACTGAGATATCAACAATGGGAGAGTTTGGTTTGATAGACCATCTTACAAAAAATATTGAAATAAAAAATGCTTCTACCATACTGAGTGTGGGAGATGATGCAGCCGTAATAGACCATTTCGGCAAACAAACTGTGATCTCAAATGACTTGCTCATCGAAGGCGTGCATTTTGATCTGATGTACACTCCATTAATGCATTTGGGATATAAAACAGTGGTGGTGAATGTCAGTGATATCTATGCTATGAATGCCACTCCTACACAAATTATTTTAGGATTGGCTTTCAGTAATCGTTTCAGCCTGGAGGCCCTCAATGAGTTTTACGAAGGAGTGTATGCTGCCTGCGCCTACTACGATGTAGATCTCGTTGGTGGTGATACATCCACTTCACAAAAAGGATTTATTATTTCCTGTACTGCTATCGGTGAGGTCACTCCGGATTCATTCATCAGAAGAAATGGCGCAAAAAAAGGTGATCTGATTTGTGTAAGTGGAGATTTTGGCGCTGCCTTCCTTGGCTTAACCTTATTGGAAAGAGAAAAGAAAATATACCAGGATAACCCGGCTATACAACCTGACCTGGAAGAAGAGAAATATATCATTGGACGAATACTGAAACCGGAAGCAAGAAAAGATGTTGTTGAATTGCTTCAGGAAAAAAACATTACTCCAACTGCTATGATAGATGTAAGCGATGGGCTAAGTTCTGAACTGCTGCATATATGCAGGCAGAGTGAAGTGGGCTGCATTCTATATGAAGAAAAAATTCCGATAGCTGATGAAACAAAACAGGCTGCTTTTAAATTTAATATGGATCCTACTGCCTGCGCATTGAGCGGAGGTGAAGATTATGAACTGCTCTTCACTATAGCACAGGTTGATTATGATAAATTAGACATGCACGAGGAGATCAGTGTAGTGGGATATGTTACCAATGCAGATGAGGGCAAAAATTTAATAACAAAAGGCGGTAAGAAATATCCTTTAACTGCACAAGGTTGGAATGCTTTTGGCTGAGATAAGAGCCCGCTATGAAAACTTTTCCCTTTTATTATTTATCTATTCTACTCCTTTGTAGTTGTGCGTTGAGCAAGCAGAATGGTGCCCAAAAATTCTCGCCTGACCAATTACAAAAAGATTATTCCCTTTTCCAGGACATTCTGGAAGAGTCACATCCCGGGCTTTATTGGTACACTCCTAAAGACAGCATGGATTTTTATTTTGATAAGGGCAGAAATATGCTCAGTGATTCTCTCACAGAGCCTCGCTTTCGAAATGTGTTGAGTTACGTTTTAGCAAAGATCAATTGTGGCCATACTGTGGCCCGGTCATCGAAAGCATACGAAAATGCTAACGATAGCATGCGGCGCAGGCAATTTCCTTTAGGATTAAAAATCTGGAAAGACACTGCCGTGGTGACACAAAATTTAAATCGCAAGGATTCTTTCATTACGCGGGGATCTCTTTTGACGGCTATTGACGGAAGGCCTGTCCAAAGCATCGTGGACTCACTATTCCAATACCTGTCAGCCGATGGAAATAATCTGACACACAAGTATCAATCGCTTAGCAACAGAGGTGTATTTAGCAATTTATATCTTTCTGTCTTTGGATATAAACCCTCTTTCCATGTTGAGTTCATTGATACTTTAGGTAGACGAGGTAATAGTAGGATATTCATATACAAACCTCCTGCAGATACTAGCAACAAAAAAAAACAAGCGCAGAAAACAGCAAGGATTACAAAAAGAGAGCGCAGAAAATTGGTAAGGAATAATTTACGCAGCTTGTCAATAGACTCAGCACTGAGCACTGCTTTTATCAATCTGAATACTTTTACAAACAATGGAAAGCTCCGTCGTTTTTTCAGATCTTCATTCAAAAAGATTGAAATAGAAAACTTACAGAATGTAGTATTAGACCTTCGTGGAAATGGCGGTGGAAGTGTAACAAATTCTAACCTGCTCACCAAATACATAATTAAAAAACCGTTCCGGATTGCAGATTCACTTTATGCAATAAAACTCAATTCAGAATATGGCCGTTACCAGCAGCATCGTATTTTCAATTGGCTTTTTATGGTCTTCATGACAAGAAAAGGGAGTGACGGAGCTCATCACTTCCGTTTTTATGAAAGGAAATATTTTAAGCCCAGGAACAACAATCATTTTGATGGACAGGTTTATATATTATCAGGCGGCAATACTTTTTCAGCTTCCACTTTATTCATTAAATCTGTAAAAGATCAGGACAATGTAATAGTAGTAGGAGAAGAAACCGGGGGCGGAGCGTATGGCAACAATGCCTGGCTGATACCGGATGTCACTCTGCCACTTACAAAACTTCGTTTTCGTTTACCTCTTTTCAGGCTTGTGATTGATAAAAATGAAAAAAAGGGAAATGGTGTAATGCCGGATCTAGAATCATTACCAACTGTAGAAGCTATTCGTCGTCAGGCTGATTTTAAAAAAGAAAAAACGATTGAACTTATAAAAGGGAATCGCTAAAGAATGATAACTTAATTACTTCCAGGTCTGTGTCAGACTGAGCTGCCGAAGTCCTGCCGAACCCTTATCTGGATTGGAACCACTAATGAAATAACTAAACTCCGCCACCCTCATTTCAAAACAAAAGGATCAGCATCTTTTAAAAATGGCAATTTTTCTCTCACATTTGTCAAATGTTTTTTATCTAAAGTGATTGTAAATACATCTTCCTCATTTTCTTTCATGTATAAAAATTCTCCGAGCGGATCTATAACCGCACTGTCTCCGCTGTATTCAAAACCGTTACCATCTTCACCCACCCTGTTTACACCTATCACATAACATTGGTTCTCTATTGCCCTTGCCTGCAACAGGCTTTTCCAGGCCGTATTTCTTTTTTTTGGCCAGTTGGCAATGTAGATTAATACATCGTATTCAACTTCACTTGCTGTAAGCGATGCACTGGATTGACGTGCCCACACAGGAAATCTCAGGTCGTAACAAACCAGCCCGTTTATTTTCCAACCATTTACTGATGTAATAAAGCGCTGCTTTCCGGCAGTGAAATATTTATCTTCCTCTGCATATCCAAAGAGATGTTTTTTATCATAATAACCTGATTGACCATTAGGAAACATCCATATCAGCCGGTTGTAATAACGGCCATTTTCTTGTATAATAATACTTCCTGTAATTATGATCTTTTGCTCTGCTGATATTTCCCTCATCCACTCTACTGTAGGCCCATTCATGGTTTCAGCCAATTGTTCAGCCTTCATACTAAATCCGGTACTGAACATTTCCGGCAACACCACCACCTGCGTAGGCACTTCCATGTTTCGAATTTTTTCTTCGAGAGTTCTTAAGTTGGCTTCTTTATCTTCCCAATGAAGTTTTGTTTGAATAAGTGTAAATGTAATGTCAGCCATAGCTGCAATTTAGCATTTTAGAAATCCTTATTTGCTGAAGAATAAGAAAATTTCCGGCTGCCAAAAAGGGGTTTAACTTCATCCGATGTTTGAAAGCGCTATAGAAAAGATGTTGCAATTTACCCGGCCTATGCATACTATATCCCGTAGCTATGGAGGTTTAATCATGCCGGGATCAGCTACTTTCTTTTTTGTAAATGATAAAGGAGTGGCCATTACCTGCAAGCACGTGGCAAATATGATAGCTGCAGCGGAAAATATGAATCAAAACTTTCTGCAGTTTAAAACCGAAAGGGGAAAGCTACCCAAAGACGGAAAGCATAACCAGCATTTGAAAGGGCTGGAATTAAAATATAAATACGCAAAAGACTTCACGGTACAACTCAAATATAATTTTCTAAACTGCTTCGATAAGGTAGAGCAGATCGTCTGTCACGAGCATCCAACGGTTGATCTCGCCATCCTGGAATTTAAAGGTTTCAATAACCTCCTTTATACTTCAAGCGCAGAGTTTTTAAAAGACAGCTCCACTATTAAACAAGGAAAGTATTTATGCCGGATCGGGTTTCCTTTTCCTGAATTCAATAATTTTCAACACAATGCTGCATCTGACGACATTGAATGGACAACTAACGGCCTTCAGGCATCGCCGGTATTTCCCATAGATGGCATTGTCACCAGGTTCCTGGGCGATCCTAACCAGAATGTACTTGGTATAGAAATGAGTACTCCGGGACTGAGAGGGCAAAGTGGAGGACCGTTATTTGATGTGTCCGGAAGGGTATATGGAATGCAGTTTGCCACGAATCATTTGCACCTTGGTTTCGATGTAAAAGACAAAGAAATAAATCATGAAGGCAAAAAAGTAAAAGTATCCAATTCACCTTTTTTACATGTGGGGCTTTGTGTACATGTAGATAAGATTAAAGATTTTCTCAGGCAGCATAATATAGAGTTCCGCGAATCGGATTAAGACTTTTGAAAGTTAGCAAGTACTTCGTTTATCAGATTATACTCAAAGCCTTTTTGAACCAGATAGTCAATCGTTTTCTTTTTGCGTACGAGGTATTGTTCACTCTTCAGCTCTTCCCATTTTTTTGCAGCAAGTGATTCAACTATTTTTTGATAATCCTCATCATCTATTTGCGCTAAAGCTTTTTTTATATTGTAATCGCTTACACGTTTTTCTTTTAGTGCATAAGATATTTTCTTTTTGCCCCAGTCTTTCATCCGGAATTTACCGCCGGCAAATTCAATAGCAAAACGTTCTTCATTCAGATAATCTTCTTCTATCAATTTAGAAATGATTTCATCATGGTCACTTTTACTGATCCCAAGCTCCCAAAGTTTTTGCTGCACTTCGTAATGACTACGCTCCTGGTAGTTGCAATAATGATGTAACTTTTGAATGGCTTGCTCTTTAGTAAAATATTTTTTTTGCAAGGGGAATTTTTTAACAACTAAACTACTACTGCCTACTAAATAATATCAAAAGATAATAAGTCCTGTTGCAGAGTTAATAAAAAAATTCGAATTGAAATTGGGTCCCAGGTACAAAATTTCTTTCTCATTATGATCATCCCAGATCATATTTCTTCCAGCAGTTCTCTGCAGCCAAATTGTTTTTGCAATAACTGATCGTAATGATCGGCCGTTTGAAACAGTTCACGAAACATTTTTATACCACTTTCATATGTAAGGTCACGATCGTACATAATGCATGAAAGCACAATACTTTGTTTGACACAACTAAGCACAAGGCTTTCCATCTGATAATTCTCTTCTAACAAAAATTTATATAGTGGCTTTATTTGCGCTGTATCTGCAGGCAAGGTGCATAAGTAAGCATCCCCGGCTATAAATAAATTTTCAGTGTTGTAGTTGATCTTGATTTTTGCAACACCTTCTTTCACCGTCCAGTTATTGTGATTTTCCCGTGCCAGCCTTACATCCTTGCCGAGTTCTGTCAGTATTTCCTCTACTGTTTTTGCTGTACCAATGGTTTTTATTTCCTTACTCTGCAACTGTGGCAATGAAACTTCTGTACCACAAAACGGACAAAATTTAGTTGAGTCAATATTTCCGGGATAGACAAGTGTGTCGCAACTGTGACAACGTGTAGCAGGCTGCCTCCGGTGTGGTATATATATTTCCAATGCCTCACGCAAATAGCTACACGGTAAAGCAAAACCAATATTGTCACTGCCTTGAATGATGAATGAATTAACACCGATTATTTTACCGTTTTCATTCACCAATGGACC
>MWVT01000142.1_pt1 | contig 14407 bp, 12 predicted proteins | sample 1047201 | NCBI WGS metagenome assembly MWVT01 (sample SAMN06349988, study PRJNA376086) | soil metagenome | isolation source: TG5-1 sample Antarctic (ecotone) soil | place: Antarctica | collected 2015-01-13 | reverse complement strand
GAAGCAGCGCTTCTATGGTCTGACCTGTACTAATAATATTCAATTGTTTTCCAAACCGGGCAACAGCCCATGCAGCGCCAATCGTATCAGCAATGCCGGCATGTACATGATAACCACGGCGGCTTAGACGGTTTACAATATCATTTAAGTAAGGATCTTCACCGCCCCATAAATGCGGGCACCCGGTAACATCGAGAATAATAACATCAGGAAGATCGATGGCAGCAAATGGAGTAAAGCGAATACACCATTCAGCGATCCGCTTCAATAATTTTTCCACAAGTCCTGGCCTGTCATTAATAAAATGTAAACCCGGGATAATTGCTCGTGCATCAGCTAAAACAATACCTCTATAAACTCCTTGTGATTCAGCTAAAGCATTTGCAGCGGTTACAATCATTCGCCCATGGGATGGAGCGCTTAAAACAAAAGGGGTATTGCGAAGATGTGGCTGGCGGATGATAAACCAGTCAGTTGTTAGATAACGAAACCATATCGATACAAATCGCTTACACATATCATCCTGCTTTTCTTTGCTTCTCCAGGTTTATTGAAGCTAATTTGTATGAATGCCTAAATCTTCCTGCAGCCCATTCTAATTGCCAATTGCCTGGAGTACCATTTCGCACTTTTAATAATTCTATATTCCATCGCGGATAACCTAAGCCTGGCAAATCATCATGAGCAATAATTGGCAAATGCGTAACCTTCCACCGGGTAACACAGGCAGTAGCGAGATTTACTGGATTCTGGCGAATAATAAAACCTGTAACCCGGCTTTGCTCAACCGCCAATTGAAGTCTTCTACTTGCAGTAAAACTCATCCCAGTTGTTTCTGCAATCACTGCCGCTACGCCTTCACACCTCAGTGATTCTTCCAGGGCCCAAAAAATCTCTTTCTCTTTCTGTAGTGTAATGAAAATTATTTTCTCCGGTTCTATTCCAAAAGATTTCAAAGCAGGAGGAAAAACCATTCGTGATGAGCTAATCCAAATTGACACCCCACCCGTTTGCATAATCGCCGATAATATTCCTGAAATAAATCCTCCTGTAGCTGATACATCCTCCGCACCATTACAAAAAAATTCATGTATTGCTCCTAATGGAAATGAAGCATTCGGAAAAGCATGTTTTATCAAGTTTAGACCAGCATCAAAATCACCAACACCAGCGATATGTTTATTGCCCTGCAGCGGAAGAATTTCCTTTTGCAATTGAGCCATAATATTTGCTTTGGAAAAAGGCATCAGCTGCAAATTACTAAAATTTTTAGCATTTGTAATATAATGTATAGTTGATTGCCTACTTAGGCGAAGCTCAAATTTTGAAGTTTCAACAATGGTCAACAACAACACAGTCACAGATCGCTTTCAAATTAGGTTCTATTACAAAATCCTTCAGGGTTCTTTTAGCAATAGTGTAAGTTTAGGTGAAGACTCAGACGAGATATTCATATGCAATGAGCAAGTGACAAATGTAAGAAGCAGGAAACAGAATATGGAATGTGCAGATATGGAATTTGCAGATGCGAAAGATTAAACAGATAATATAGGAGGATATCTATAAGCAGCGGAATAGTGTATACAACAACTCTTGTGCCTATCACTGTAACACATGATCCACCAAAAAGGAGAATTAAATTGGAGACTAGCCTTCAGGTTACATAACTCTCTAGCAGGTTCAGCTGTATGGTTTTGCCACTATCGGGTTCACTTTCTCAATAATCGATAAGAGTGTTGAGGTAAGAAGCCTTATTGAAGAAGCTATATGGGTTAGGCTAATTATATGTTCATGATTTAAAATGGATGATCTCAAAAATTATTTACCCAATAAAAATTCTTTTAACTGGTTATAGTCAGCTGACATTTGTATGCTGATCTTTTGTTTATTTAATATTACCTCAACGCTTTGCGGAACTGAAATTTTCTCGTTAATGACAGGCTCAATTACATCATAAAACTTAATAGGGTGGGCAGTTGCAAGAATAATTCCCCGATCACCTGAATGTGTTTGCAGGTAATTTTTCAACGCAGTATAGGCAACAGCACCATGAGGATCGAGCAAATAATTATAATCAGCAAGAACATTTTTTAAAATAGCTGAAGTTTCCTCGTCTGAAATACTAACACTTGATAGGATTTTTTTTAGCGAAAAATAGTCATGATTAAATAATTCAAGAATACGAATAAAATTACTTGGGTTACCTACATCCATTGCGTTGGATATTGTAGATATGGCCGGCGCTGTTTGATAATTGCCGCTTTGTAAATATTGAGGTACTACATCATTTGCATTGCATGCCGCTATGAAGTGCCTTACAGGTAAACCTGAAAGATGTGCCAGCATACCTGCACAAATATTTCCAAAGTTTCCACTGGGAACAGATATCACAGGATCAATCTCATGCTCCCACTGTTGGTATGCAAAAAAATAATAGAACTGTTGTGGTAACCAGCGGGCAACATTGATAGAATTAGCTGATGTAAGAAATAAATGTTTATTCAGTTGAACATCTTTAAAAGCTTGCTTCACCAGATACTGACAATCATCAAAGGTTCCATCAACTTCTATTGCCGTTATGTTTTTACCTAAAGTCGTCAGTTGCAGTTCCTGCACCATGCTTACTTTGCCCGATGGGTAAAGTATAACAACGTTTACTCCTTCCACACCATAAAAGCCATTAGCCACTGCGCCACCGGTGTCGCCTGAAGTTGCAACTAATACGGTTATTTCTTTATTTCTTTCTTTTAAAAAGTATCCCAGGCACCTGCTCATAAACCGTGCTCCGACATCTTTAAATGCTAATGTTGGTCCATGATATAATTCCAACGCGGATATATGATCATTGATTGCAATGAGGGGTATGGGAAAATTGATTGTTCCTGTTACTATTGTTTTAAGAACATTACCTGGTATAGTGTCACCAACATAAGGCCTGATTACTGTGTAAGCAATTTCTTCTTTGGATAGGCTTTTTATTTTTTTTATAAAACCATTCGGAAGTATAGGAATGAGTTCAGGGAAATACAAACCATTATCAGGCGCCTGTCCTTGTATGGTTGCTTCTTTAAAACTGACCACAGGTGATTTTTTATTAGTACTATAGTAGCGCATGATTGAGTATTAGAAAATCCAGAATGTTTAAGTAACTATTTTTACTCCATGAGTATTGATAGTACTAACATACGTATGATAATCAATGCCGATCCTGGCATATACATTCTTCATTTCGTTCTCTACACCAACGGCAGTAACTTCATCTTTACATAGCATAAAAATGGAAGGACCGGCGCCGGATATGCCACCTCCTAAGGCACCTGCGTTTTTACAGTTCGTTTTTATTTCATTAAAGCCCGGAATCAGGATGCTTCTCACAGGTTCTATTATCACATCTTCGAGCGAACGTCCTATCAGGTCACAATCGTTTTTAAAAAATCCAGCTACCAACCCGCCTATATTACCCCATTGTTTGATGGCATCTTTTAGCAATACTTGTTTCTTTAATATTTGTCTTGCATCGGATGTTCGCACTTCTATTTGAGGATGAACAACAGTTACATATAGGGAAGGCGATGGGATGGCAATAATATCTAAAGGAAAGATGGAACGAATTAAAGTTACACCACCATAAATACAAGGTGCCACATTATCAGCATGCTTTACGCCGCTTGCAACCTTTTCGCCAGCCATTGCATAGCGAACCAGGTCCGCTTTTGATAATATATTGCCAAGCAAATAATTGGCTGCAACTACAGCGCCCGCAGCACTTGCAGCGCTTGACCCAATACCACTTCCGGGCTTTATATTTTTTTGTATGCTTACTTGAAATCCAATTTCTTTATCCAACTCATTCAGCATTTCTATCAGCGGAGCGCCTGCAGTGTTTAAAGCAGGATCGGAAGGCAATGGGTAACCGTCAGCATTAATTATTATCACTTTTCTTTCATCCAGCAAGGTTACCTGCATTATATCATATGGATCATTAAGGCATAAGCCTAATACATCAAACCCGCAAACCAGGTTGGCGATTGTAGCTGGTGCATAAACTGTAACCGTGTTCATAATGAAAAACTATCTACCTGCTCTTATAATATCAGCAAACACACCAGAAGCTGTTACTTCTGCACCGGCTCCTGCGCCTTTTACTACAAGTGGCTGTTCTTTATAACGATTGGTGTAAAATAATACGACATTGTCTTTGCCATACAAGTGGTAAAGATCATGTTCGGGATTTATATGCTGCAATCCTACAGATGCTTTGCCATTTTCATAAGTGGCAACGAACTTTAATTTACTACCTGTTTCCTGTGCTTGTGTAAACAATTGTTTAAAATGTTCTTCATGCTTTGGCAGTTCTTTATAAAAATCTTCCACTGTTCCCTGCATACATCCTTCGGGTAAAAAGGAGTTGTTAGCAACATCTTCCATTTCTAAATGTTCACCTGTTTCTCGTGCCAGTATCATAATTTTACGCATCACATCAGTACCACTTAAATCCAGCCTGGGATCGGGTTCTGTATAACCTTCATCCTGGGCTTGTTTTACAACATTAGTAAAAGGTCTTGTTCCATCATAGTTATTGAATACAAAGTTTAACGTGCCACTTAAAACAGCTTCCATTTTTGTAATCTCATCTCCACTTCGCAATAGATCATTCAATGTCCCAATAATTGGTAAACCTGCTCCTACATTAGTTTCAAATAAAAAATGTGCATTAAATTCACGTGCAAGGTTTTTCAGTTTTTTGTAATATTCATACGATGATGATGCAGCAATTTTATTGCAGGCAACGATGGAAATGCTTTTTTCCAGAAGACGATCATAAGCACCAGCAATATCATTGTTAGCTGTTACATCTGCAAACACACTATTACGCATGTTTTTAGAAATGATAGTTTGGACAAAATTTTCCATATTCATAGGTTTGCCTTGCTCCAATTCTGGTTTCCAGTGTTGAGCATCTATTCCGGTTTCTGAGAATACCATCTTTTTGCTATTAGCTATACCAACTATCCTTATCTGTAATCTGAGGTGATCTTGCAGGTATGCCTGTTGCTGCTGAAGCTGTGCAAGCAATTTACTACCTACATTTCCAACTCCAACTATAAACAGGTTAATCTGTTTGTAAGTTGTTTCAAAGAATTCTTCATGCAGGATATTAAGTGCCTTCTTCACATCTCTTTCAACAATCACAACTGAAATATTGGTTTCTGATGAACCTTGTGCTATAGCCCTTATGTTCACACCATTTCTTCCTAATGCATAAAACATTTTACCGCTTACACCCGGATGACTTTTCATATTATCACCCACCAAAGCCACAATGGATAAATCCTGTTCAATACTGAGTGGTTCAACTTTACCAGTTTCTATTTCGTAAGAAAAGGTTTGATCTATCGCTGCTTTTGCTCTTACTGCGTCAGTCTCATCAATGCCAACACAAATAGAATGCTCCGATGAACCCTGAGTTATCAGTATTACATTTATTTTTTCATTTGCCAGTGCCTCAAACAATCTTTTTGAAAAGCCCGGAATTCCTACCATTCCACTTCCTTCCAAACTCAATAGGGCAATCCGATTGATGCTCGATATACCCCTGATATTACTCCCGTTTTTAGGTGAAGAATTTTCAATTTCTGTTCCTTCGTCATTTGGTGAAAATGTATTCTTTATCCACGCGGGAATATTTTTTTTCATAATTGGTTGTAAGGTGGGAGGATAAATAACCTTTGCACCAAAATGCGAAAGTTCCATAGCTTCTTTGTAAGAGATATGAGGGATAATTTTTGCGTTTGATACTAATCTTGGATCAGCAGTCATCATGCCCGGTACATCTGTCCATATTTCCAATGATCCAGCATCAACCGCTGCAGCCACTATTGCTGCTGTGTAGTCGGAGCCACCTCTTCCCAAAGTAGTGGTGTTACCATCTGCATCGCTTGCTATAAAACCGGGCAATACAGTAACAGCATATTTATTTTGTTTTATCCAGTCACCTATTTTTTTGTTGGTCGAGGTAAAATCAACAGCAGCGAAAGTGAAGTTGCTATCTGTTCTTATCAAATCCTTAGAGTCTTTCCATCCCACATCAAGGCCTGTAGTTTCAAGCTCCGCAAAAATGATCTGAGACGAAAAAAATTCACCATAGCTAACAATTCTGTCTTTACTTCTTGGAGTTAATTCTTTTAGTAAGAAGATGCCGTTGCAGATATCTTCCAACTCGTTAATATGTGTTTTCACAAGACTTAACATGCGGCTTTGTTGTGTAAAAGGCAACAGGCCTTTAACCGTTTCCAGATGCCGGGATTCCACTACCTGCAATTTCTCTTTATACAATTCATTACCCTCGCATGCAAGTGTGCCGCATTCTAATAAAAGATCGGTTATGCCACCCAAAGCAGAGACCACAACTATAATTTGATCTTGCTTTATTTTATCGCTGATAATACCCGTCACTTTTTTTATGTTAGTTGCATTTGCAACTGAGCTACCTCCAAATTTTAATACTTGCATAACCCTTGAATTTAATAATGTGAAAGAAATTTCCTCTGGAATGTATGGCTGATGCCCTGTGGATAATATGGAAATGTACAACCCTTAAAGGGTTGTAATAGTGGCTGTAATTGTTGTGCACCAAACTGTAAAAGCCTGCCTGGATTTGCAGTGGATATAGTTAATGTGAGCCGACATTTTATAGATACAAGTTAAGCAAAATTTATATTACCGTGTAATAAGCATACCTATCTCAAATAAAGATTGTGAAAGGCAGTGATTATTGTTGCATCATGGTGGTAGTGATTTCTGTTAGAATATTATATCACTCACCCCATCTTTTTTATCTTCCTTTTGTTACTATTTTTCCAGGCAGACAAGCGATCATTCAAATAATAAAATAAATGAATTAAATAAGCGAGAACTTAAGCCATTACGATTAATGTGGAACTGTTTCGCTACTTGCTTTTTGTAAATAAGCCGTTATACCGCCTTTTAAATTATACAAGTTTGTAAAGCCAAATTTTTCTTCTAATTCACGAATAGCTTTGGCACTGCGGCCACCAAGCTTACAATGCATTACTACTTTTTTATTCCTGTCTATCTTATCTGAATTTTCGCTTACAGAGCCTAATGGAATTAATAAAGCCCCGATATTTACTTCAGCATATTCAGAAGGCTCTCTTACATCAATTAGCTGGATGTCTTCACCATTCAATTTCCATTCATCAAACTCTTCAACTGTAATTTCTTTTACAGGTTTTTCTACGGCTTTCATATCACAGAATTGTTCATAGTCTATCAACTTTGTAATCGTAGGATTTTTTCCATTAACCGGGTTATTTTCATTCCTCGTTATGTTGAATATCCTTGTTTCAAAAGTTAGTGCATCAAAGACAAAAAATCTTCCAGATAATGTTTCGCCAATGCCTGTTACTATTTTGATCACTTCATTTGCCTGCATACTTCCAATAATGCCTGGCAATACACCAAGCACACCACCTTCAGCACAATTAGGCACCAGACCCGGCGGCGGTGGGGTAGGATAGAGGTCGCGATAGTTTGGCCCCCTTTCACTTTTAGCATTTACATAATTGAATACAGATAACTGGCCTTCAAACTGGAAAATTGACGCATATACGTTTGGCTTATCGAGTAACAGGCATGCATCATTTACCAGGTACCGCGTAGGAAAGTTATCAGTTCCATCAGCCACTACATCATACTCTTTTATAATGTCTAAAGCGTTTTGCGAAGTAAGTTGTGTATTGTATGTAACAATATTAATGTGTGGGTTCAGGCTCAGCAATCTTTGCCTGGCTGCCTCTACTTTAGGTTTGCCTATTTCATTTACACCAAATAACACCTGGCGTTGCAGATTGCTGTCATCCACTATATCAAAATCTACTATACCCAAAGTGCCTACGCCGGCAGCTGCAAGATACAGTAGCACCGGGCTTCCCAATCCCCCCGAGCCAATGATCAATACCTTTGCAGCTTTTAATTTTTTTTGCCCTTCCAACCCAAATTCAGGAATAATGATATGCCTGTTATAACGTGCATATTCCGCCTGAGAAAAACTTATATTCTCCATACTTTTTCTTTTAATTTATATTAAATACCTCCTGCAATGGCAGGGATAATACTGATCACAGTATCTTCTTTTACTTCTGTATTTTCTTGTTGAAGACTGCGTATATCATCGTTACCCACAAATATGTTTACAAATGAACGCAGTTTACCTGCATCATCAAGCAGGTTCTTTTTCAGTTCAGGAAAGTTGAGAGTTAACTCGTTGATCACTTCTTTTATACTGCCACCTTTTATTTCAAGCTTAGAGGTACTGTTGGTAAACTTTCTAAGCGGGGTAGGTATTATAATTGTTGCCATTTATTTTGTTTAATATGTTAGTTAATGATTTTTTCTTCTTCAAATTGTTGGTCATCATTCAATCTCCACGATTGCACAGAAACAAATTTTCCGTTGGCAATAGATAGAATAACATAAGAGAAATAGGGTTGGGCATTCAGCCGATCATGCTCCGATGGAACGGACGGATGATTTGGGTGCGAATGATATACACCAAGCAGATTCAGATCTGTATCATCTGCAAATCTTTCGGCCTGTATATAATCCATTGGTGAAATTTCGAACCGTCGGCGTTTGTCCCCTTCCTTTGAATTGTTCACTATTGTTATAGATGTAATACTACGAACACCCTCTTCCTCTTTGCCAAACATAAAGCCACAGCATTCATTTGGAAATGTTGATATACCATCTGAGATCATTGCTTCTTTTGTTGTTGTTTCAAATTGAATCACCTTAAATGATTTGTTTGATAACCTCACCATACTTATCTGCATTGTCTGGTATAATAGTTATAATAATTCCTTTATCTATTGTATCAGCTACTTTAAAAGCGCCACCAAGGTTAGCAGCGGATGAGGGGCTTAAAAGCAGTCCTTCTTTTTCGTGAGCTTGCTTTATAATTTTATATGCTTCATCTGTACCAACTTCCAGATTTTCATCAGCCAGAGATGGATCATATATAGCAGGCACTACAGCAGTTTCCATATGCTTCCAGCCTTCCAGTCCATGCATCGCAACATCAGGCTGAAGGGATATTAACTGAATATGTGGATTTAGTTCTTTTAATCTTCTTCCTGCACCAGTAAAAGTACCCGTGGTACCCAGGCCGGCCACAAAATGCGTAATGCCTGGTTGCTCATCATAAATTTCTATTGCTGTAGTATAATAGTGCGCCTTCCAGTTGTTATTATTCCTATACTGGTCAGCATAAAAGTATTTTTCCGGATGTTCTTCTGCCAGGGTACGTGCTACTTCCTGTGCGCCATCTGTTCCTTCAAACTTCGATGTATAAATAACTTTGGCGCCAAGCGATAGAAGAATTTGTTTTCTTTCCATGCTTGCATTTTCAGGCACACAAAGCGTAACCTCTATTCCTAATTCTTTTGCTATAGAAGCATAAGCTATGCCCGTATTTCCACTCGTGGCATCAAGTAATATTTTGTTTTCAGATAGCTGGCCATTTTCAATAGCTACACGTATCATATTATAAGCAGCCCTGGCCTTTACACTACCGCCAATTTGTTCCCATTCCAGTTTCGCAAAAATTGAAACATTAGGCTTACTGTACAATTTCTTTATTTGATAAAGAGGTGTATTGCCAACTTGTTTTGCTAATGCTGTAACTTTTTGTATCAGCAACTTATCTACACCTTTTTTTTCAATTGTTGTCATAAATAATTTAAATAAAAAAACTCCACCTGGGGTGGAGCTTCAACATCTTTACAATTAACTAATGTTACCCTCCACAAAAACTTATGCGCATATTGCAGCAACAAATAATACAATATAGTGGGGCAATCGCTTTCATATCAGTTTTAAAGGTAGCCACATATTGTAACGTAACAAATAACAAAGAGCTTTTTATGAATTCTGTAAGGTTTTGAAACAGAGTAGAGCAGAGAAAGAGAGAGATCATTGCATCGAGCTCCTTTTTAAAATTTTTTCTTAATGCATACTTATCATTTTGCAAAATGTAAACCACACTCTTTATGCGATGTTTCCCACCACCATCTTCCTGCTCTTGGATCTTCGCCTTCTTCAATTGCCCTTGTGCAAGGCGCACAGCCTATACTTATGAAACCTTTATTGTGCAATGGATTGTATGGAACAGAGTATTTGTTAATGTAAGCTAATACCTCATCAAAAGAGTAATGAAGTAAAGGATTGATCTTATAAAGTTTTTTATCTTCAAGCCACTCAACGACAGAAATGTTTTTACGATGATCTGTTTGTGCAGCACGTAAGCCGGTTATCCATACTGATGTATTTTGTAATGCCCTGTTCAAGGGTTCTACCTTTCTCACATTACAACAAGATTGACGATTTTGTACTGATTTATAAAACAGGTTAATGCCTTGTTCTCTCACCATTTCCTGAACGGCCTCTGCTTGTGGGAAGTAAACATCAATGTTGATCTTATATTTCGTCATAGTGATATCCAACGTATCATAAGCTTGCTTAAACAACCTGCCGGTATCAATAGTAAAGATGTTGATTGGAATATCATTACGGGAAATTATATCTGTAAGTACCTGGTCTTCCTGTCCTAAAGAAGAAGAGAACCTGACACGACCGGGAAATAAGTAAGCTGTTTTTTTTAAAGCTTCTTCTATAGAAACATTTGCATATAAATGTTGTAGTTCAGATAAGTGTTGCATCAGTACAGGTGACTTAATTGGGCCCGAAAATACAATAAAAAAGTTTACTATACTTTTTTGGTAGACTTTTGTATTTTCTTTAATTCTTCGCTGCCGGTTACAAGATCCTGCAGGGTTTTGTTTTCAACGATTTGCAAAGTAGCATCACGTACAGATAACATAATGTCATGTAGGCCGCAGTTCATTTCATCGCAGTTTTTACACTTTTCGTAGAAGTATAAGCTAACACATGGCAGCATCGCAATTGGACCGTCAACTGTTCTTATCACTTTTGCTATAGAAGTGGTAGAGGGATCGTCTCTTAAGGAATAGCCACCCCCTTTTCCTTTTTTGCTTTCCAGTACGCCTGCATTCTTAAGCTCTAATAAAATGCGTTCTAAAAATTTTATAGGTATATTTTTAGCATCAGCAATTTCTGTGATGAGAATAGGTCCTTTTTGGTACTTATCCACCAAAAGAGTAAGGGCTCTGAATGCATACTGGGCTTTATGTGAAAGCATTGGTTTCTTAGTTGTAGGCGTGCAAAATACACCCCTCAAGTATATAAATGATATTGATTAGCTTTTAATTTAATGATAAATATTGTTGTACAAAAAATCTATCAAAGAAACTTATACAAATCCATTACTTGCGCTTGATTAATGAACTTCTTTAAAAATTAATCTATACATTAACAGCGACTAAATGAAAAAAGGTGAAAAAAAATTCTTAGTGAAAGTGTCGATGTAATAAAGTCTCATCAATGGGTTGGTGCGGTAAATAATCTCAATCCTGAAAAAAAAGAAGGCCATCTATAGAAATAGACGGCCTCTAACGATTGCTTGCTATATGAAATATATTTGAAGCTGCTGATTAAAAATGATAAACCGCAGCTAATAAAAATCCGGAAGTTGATTTAATTGCATCACCATTCGACTTAGTAAAAAGTCCCGGTGAAGAAATTGCATTATCTATTCTTAATTCCGGGATAATTGTAAGATTATCAATTTTGAAATTAGCAGAGAGTGTATTTGCAAATACATTTCCATCAAATCCTAAGACAGATTTATAGTCACTTAAATATTCACTTCTTAAAGAAAGTCCAAACCAGGATATAGGATCAACGTTTACGTAAAGAGCAGATCCCCACCAGCTATTTGCGTCATTCCATTTGTTTTTGACTATAGGCTTACCTTGCCTTGATTGATATGTGCCATTAAAACCGAGGCTTAATTTTGGAGATAGAGTATAGAGTAAAACAAGATCTGCCTGGTTAAGCCTGGATGAGTCATTTGTTTTTCCACCCTGGTAATTAATATAAGCCTTTAGCTTGCCGTTTTTTGTAGCATTTGCAAATTGAGCAATTGCCATTTTAGGCATTCCGCTCGCAGATTTTAAATCGGTTGGATCAGTAACACCAACCATCAGGATGCTTCTTTCTCCAAGTCCAAGTTCTGCTTTCACGCCTGTGTGAAAGAATGGTCCGTAGGTAAACATATAACTCATACTGTAGTTACGGTTTAAGTAAGCATCAACTAATTCGTAACCAACATGTGTTGCCCAACTACCCATTGTAAATTTTACTTTAGCTGAAGGTGCGTATGTCACATACAGTTGTTTTATTGCAAGGCTTGTTTTTGAATCGTTATATGAAAACTCGTCAGCCCTGCGACCGAAGCCAAGGTCTGCCACCATTCCCACTTTTCCTATGCTATGCTCAGCTTTGATAGATGTCATTCCTAATTCAAAAGAATTATGGGAGTTGGTAAAGCTGGTTAAGTTGTTGTAGGGAGCTGTTTCTGGATTATGAAAATTGTAGCGGTAGTAAACATCGGCTGAGCCAGATAATTTAAAAGCTGATACTTTAGATGAGTCCTGGGCATTTACATTGATAAATGCCGCCAAAGCGAAGGCTTGTGTTAAAAATTTTCTTAACATTGTTTTGGATTTATGATTATTAAATAGAAAGGGTAGGCGATAGTTAACTTTTGCGAGAAGTTAATTATACAAGTTCTGCCCTTTCTTCTTCTTTAGCTATACCATTGGTGGTAACAAGCAATGTTCCCTGCAGGTATTTTTCGTTGTGCTGACTTGCATCAAGACCTGCTTCCTCATCAGCAGAACTTACTCTTATAGGTTGAATAAGATTGATCAATTTGAAGATGGCAAAAGATGCAATAAAGCTATATCCAACTACTATTGCCAGCCCTTTTAATTGAGTGAAAAAGAATGCGCTGTTGCCATAGAACAAGCCATCCGCTCCTGCAGCATTTACTGTTTTGGTAGCAAATATGCCGGTCATTATCATACCAACAATACCGCCAATACCATGGCAAGGGAATACATCCAATGTATCATCGAGTTTTGATTTTGATTTGTAATAAACTGCAATGTTGGAAGTGATGGCTGCAATTACTCCAACAAAAATACTTTGTGGTATAGCAACAAAACCTGCTGCAGGAGTTATAGCAACCAATCCTACTACGGCACCAATGCAAAATCCTAATACAGATGGCTTCTTTCCTTTTAGCACATCAAAGAACATCCATGATAAACCAGCGGCTGCTGCTGCAGTGTTTGTCGTAGCAAAGGCAGAAACACCTAAACTATTTGCTCCTAAAGCAGATCCTGCATTAAAGCCAAACCAACCAAACCAGAGCAAACCTGTACCTATTAGTACATATGGAATGTTTGCGGGCGGAATCTCCCGGTGCTCAAGATGTGATTTACGGCGTTTTAAAACTAAAACGCCCGCCAATGCTGCACATCCCGCTGAAATGTGTACTACCGTACCACCTGCAAAATCCAATACACCCATTTTGAAAAGAAAGCCTTCGGGATGCCATGTCCAATGCGCTATTGGAGCGTACACCAGCAAACTGAAGAGTACAATAAAAAGAATATAAGAGGTGAAACGAATTCTTTCAGCAACAGCACCAACTACAAGTCCAGGTGTTATAATTGCAAACATTAACTGGAACAAAGCAAAAAGAGTAAGTGGAATTGTAGGTGCAAGACTCCATGGTGCACCGGAATTAACCCCTTTAAAAAATAGATGTGTAAAAGGATTGCCGATTATGCCACGGTAACTTTCACCAAAGCTTAAACTATACCCTATAGCAACCCAGAGTATACTAACTACACCCGCAGCAACAACGCTTTTGATCATTGTTGAGATTACGTTCTTGCGGTGAACCATACCTCCATAAAAGAAAGCAAGGCCGGGCGTCATTAAAAACACGAGTGCTGTGGCAACGATAATCCAGGCTATATCTGATCCGCTGTATTTACCGGCATCATCAAAATTGGGAAGCGAGGGGATAAAAATTGCACTAATAGCAATTGCAATTAAAATCAAAAATGGAGCAACATTCCTTACGGTTAAATTTCGCATATATGAAGTTTTAAATGAAGATTTCCTACTTCACATAGCAGCGGTTCAAAAATAGAATAAAGAAATTTAAAAGCAACTATTTTTATACATAAAAAATATTTTAATATGTAAAGATGGCGGATAATTTTAAACTATAATGGAATTTAGTAATTTAAAACCTAAAAATTAGGGTTAATATATAGATTTTTCGAATAAATGGGTCTTAAACTTATATGCAATAAAATCTAATATATCTGAAATGCTCCTGTATCCAAGAATTCATTGACCTTTTCTGCCCATTCTCGCCCCTCATTTA
>MWVT01000141.1_pt1 | contig 14415 bp, 9 predicted proteins | sample 1047201 | NCBI WGS metagenome assembly MWVT01 (sample SAMN06349988, study PRJNA376086) | soil metagenome | isolation source: TG5-1 sample Antarctic (ecotone) soil | place: Antarctica | collected 2015-01-13 | reverse complement strand
CGTCAAATTCTCATTTTCCAATAACAATTGCGTAAAATGGTCTTTTCCCATTAGATTTTTGTCTCCTTAAAAGCCAATTTCCCACTGTGTTTCCTTATGATATTGTATATTAGAGAAAGCTATTTCTATGGCTATTGTTTTGCCAACTCTGCAAACACATCGACTTTTCCTGCATCCCGTTCAGCCTGAAACCGTTGGGACGGAGTTTTCTCCAAGTATGTAGCAATTCGTTTCGCTTCCCTCAATTCGGCGGTGAAAGAAAGCACGTTTTGAATTTCTGCGTTTCGTCGTGCAATGGACGCTGCCAAATCTGACTTGATAGCTAAAATATCGGTTCGTTGTAATGACATATTTTTTTCTCCAAATAAAAGATTTTTTACCTACGCAGTCAATGTAAACCGTTTGTGATGAGATTGATAAAAAACCTTTAAGACATAATAACCATTGGATTCGGGTTTCAAATTCATTACAGACCAAGCAGGGACTCAAAAAGAATGGCTTGACGTTACTTTATCGCCCCTAAAAACCAAAGAGATAAAAATAAAAAAGTAAATTAAAAAGTTTGCGTCCTATAACCAATTTAGAAACTTTGACCGTCGAGGGTTTGGAAAGTGGCGAAGGGGTAGCGTTGACGCAACTGTATTTTACGAAATCGAATTATTCGTTCAAGTGAAAAAGAATGTTCAATTTTGTATTGTTCAAGCGTGATTTCGTTGTCTTGAAGGCGACGATACCAACTTTTTTGTTTCAATTTTGGTGGTGGTCTTCCAAAGTGGTTGGAAGATGCAGAAGTTTTTGGGACAGTTATAAAAGTTGTATGAACATAGGTCTTAGCATTGAGGTTTGAGTTAAAATTATCTTGTCCATTAACGACGTTTTGTCGTGGTTTTGGTCTAATCGCCTTTGCGATGGTTTTACAAATTCCCAACACTTCAAACATACGAGGAAAGCGTTCAAGTTTGGCAATTTCTTCAATATCTTCGATGCGAACATCGTCCCAATCCTGTGGCTTTGTGGCGTATTTACAAAGCTCGGAAATAACTTTTTCCCGTGATATTTCCTTTTTCTCATCATTAACTTTTGAAACAATGCGTTTGATATAGACGTTTGGCAAACCGTTCTTTGTTGGGCAATGCCATTCGTAACCAAAATGATTAAATGAGACTTTCAAGGCTTTCGCCCATTCCTGTTTCATTTTCAAATGCGATAAAAACAAAAAGGTTTTCAAAACCGTAAGAAAATTTGAATGATAATGATAAAGATTTTTACGGTGCAATTTAGCAGTAAATTCGTCGTTACGAATTACGCCATCAACATTGTCTTTCCACCATTTTGATTTTGTGGTTAACCAGCGGCAGGCGTAATAAAAAACTTTCCTTTGTTCCAACCACGAAAGATGAGACAAAGTATCATCGGGCATTGTCAGGACGATAAAAAGAAGGTTTCGATGCTTCAATTTATCTAAAATATAACTTGCAATCTTGGCATTTCGTCTTGAAGGTATGGAAACACATTGGCTACAAAATCTTGAACCGCAAGAAGAATAAGTCCCCCGTCCGTCAAAGCATTCGCCATCAATGGTGTGTAAATCTTCGGCGACCCATAAATTTTGTTTTTCGTTACATTTTTCAAGTCTAAAAGCCAATGCTTGTATGACTTTGTTAGCAGATGCGGCTTTCAAACGCTGCGCCATCTTGTTTGAGCGTTTCCGTTTGTATAGAAGTGCTAACTTTTGCGGCGAGCAAAACCGAAACCCGTTGGCTAAGGTGGGTTGATTCCCGTTTTGACTTGAATTGTTTGATTTTGATGGGCGCAACATAACGAAGAAAAAAGAAAAGGGAAATTGAAACCTGTAATTTCAATCTCCCGTCGTATTAGCCAAGACAAGTTGCGCTTTATCTTGACCAAAATAATTTTTTGGTAGTAAAGTATATTTGAAAAGTCCCGTCCAAAGGTTTTTCAAAAGTAAAAGGGTCTCGGCGCAACATTACAGGTTTGTCGAGGCTTTTTTCTTTTTACTGTCGTTTGTAATTACAAAGAACATATATCAAATTTGATTAGACAATTCATACTATTCCAATTTTATCAAAATGGAAACGTGAGATGATTTTTTACTTCAAAACCTATGGTTATATATGGTTTCAACGTCAAAAGTCCTTCAGATTGTTCGTATAGCTTTAGATTGGGTAGGTGAGAGACAAAGTTTGATTGAAATTAACTTTCACGCCCGCATTGATGCGCGTTTGGACTTATCAACCTCTATCTTCTTTTTAGCTTCCGGGTTTTGGCTTAAAATCTTTTTCCCATAGCAATTGAGCAGATGGTGAAAGAGGTGTGGCGAGGATGGGCAATTCGATTGCGTCAATCTTTGCGCCTTTTTGTCTTAATTCGTTGGCAAGTTGTCCTGCGAGTGCTGTGTTTCGCGTGTAAGGGTGTCCCGCATTGTATCGGGAAAAGATTGCATCAAATTCACGCTGTTTTGTCCAATATTCCTGCCGAATATCGAGTTCACGAAGGTCATATTGTTTCGTGATTTGGGCGCGTAATTGGTTCAAGTTTTCACGTTCGGCGGCAAGAGCTTCGATTTCCGCATCAATGCGACACATTTCAACGAAATCGTGTTCCCGGCGGGCTTCCTTTTCCAACTTTTCTTTTTCGGCTTCAAGTTTTTCATCACGTTTAGCCTCGTTTTTCAAGTCTTGAAATTCTTCAAACGTGATGTTTTCATTATCGAATAATTGTCGTGTAAAATGGTCATTCAACATAGATTCTACGCCTCCTTAAAAGCCAATTTCCCACTGTGCTTACTGTAAAAATAGGTTATGATAATAATAATTATAGTAAGGTATTTTCCTGTAACTATTGTTCCGTTACTGCGAATGGGTCAACCTTTCCGGCATCACGGGCTTTTTGAAATCTTTGCGATGGCGTTGACTCGAGTTGGGTGGCGATGCGTCGTGCTTCGCGTAACTCTGCACCCAAAGACAAGATGTTTTGAATCGCCAAGTTTCTTCGGGCAATTGCTGCGGCTAAGTCGTGCTTGATTGCGTAAGTATCAGTTCGGTTTAATGACATATTTTTTTTCTCCAAATAAAGATTTTTTTCACAATATCAATATCAATGTAAACCGTTTGACTGAGATTGATAAAAAACCTTAAACCAATGGTTATATATGGTTTTTGGTTTCCGGTTCATCACAGACCAAGCAGAGATTAGGAAAGGTGGTGAAATTGGCGTTTTTCCAATAAAATAAAGGGCAATAATAAAAAAAATGTTGCGTCCTATAATGAATTTAGAAACTTTGACCATCAAGGGTTTGGAAAGTGGCGAACGGGTATTTTAGGCGTAATTGTAGTTTACGAAATCGAATTGTTCGTAAAATGGTGAATGAATATTCAATTTTGTATTGTTCAAGCGTGATTTCGTTGTCTCGAAGGCGACGAAACCAAGATTTTTGTTTCAATTTTGGTGGTGGTCGTCCAAAATGGTTGGAAGATGCGTAAATCTTTGGGACAGATATGGAGTTTGTATGAACATAGTTGTCGGTGTTGAGGTTTGAGTTAAAATTATCTTTTTCGTTAATGGCGTTTTCAGGAGAATTGACGGTCTTTTGCTGTGGTTTTGGTCTCACATCGCTAAAACTTCCCAACACTTCAAACATACGAGGAAAGCGTTCCAACTCGGCAATTTCTTCAATATCTTCAATGGGAACATTGTCCCAATCCTGCGGTTTAGTGGCGTATTTACAAAGTTCGGAGATAACTTTTTCTCGTCCTATTTCCTTTTTCTCATCATTAACTTTTGAAACAATGCGTTTGATATAGACATTTGGGAAACCGTTTTCCGTCGGGCAATGCCATTCGATACCAAAATGTTTGAACGATTTTTTCAAATACTTCGTCCATTCCTGTTTCAAGGTCAAATGCGGCAAATACGGGCAATCAAGCAATAAATTTGTGTGGTAATGATAAAGATTTTTTCTGTCCAATTTGGCGGTAAATTCATTGCTTCGGATTACGCCACGAACAAAGCCTTTCCACCACTTCGATTTTGTAGTTAATAATCTCCAAGCCTTATAAAAAACGTCGTGTTGCTGTAAAAGTGAAAGATGAGACAAAGCATCATCGGGCATTGTCAGAACGACAAAACGAAGGTCTCGATGTTTCAATTTGTCCAAAGCGTAACCGGCAATCTTGGCGTTTTGTCGTGCAGGTCTTGAGACACATTGACTACAAAAGCGTGAACCGCAACCGGAAAAGTGTCCACGTCCGGGAAAACATTCACCTTCGGCGGTGTGTAAATCTTCTGCAACCCATAAATTTTCATTCAGGTTACATTTTTCAAGTCTATAAATTATTGCTTCAATGATTTTGTTATGGGGTGCGCCTTTCAAATGCTGCGCCATCTTGTTGGAAAGTTTCTGTTTGAATCGAAGTATTGACTTTTGAGGCGAACAAAAACCAAAACCGTTGGTAAAGGTGCGTTGATTCCCGCTTTGACTTGAATTGTTTGATTTAGATGGGCGCAACATAACGAAAAAAGAAAAGGGAAATTGAAACCTGTAATTTCAATCTCCCATCGTATCGGTCAGGACAGTTGCGCTTATCTTGACCAAAATAATTTTTTTGTAGTATAAGTATATTTGAAAAGTCCCGGCTAAGGTTTTTCAAAATAAAGGTCTCGGCGCAACATTACAGGTTTGTCGAGGCTTTTTTCTTTTTACTGCTTTTGTAATTACAAAGAACGATACATCAAATTTGATTAGACGAAAGCTACTATAATTCGATTTGATTAAAATGTAAATTTAGATTGATTTTTACCTTCAAACCAATGTGTTTATATGGTTTCAACGTCAAAAGTCCTTCAGATTGATTGTGATGCTTTGGATTGGGTATGTAGTAAACAAAATATAGGTCAATTTGTATCAAGTTTGATTTAATCCAATAAATTGATGGTGCTAAAACAACTTACTGAAAAAGAGGTTCTTGGAATGACCGTCAACGAAAGACTATATCTTTCGGGACTGTTAAATGATTTTGAGAAAGCTGCCAAACAAAAAAATAAAGTAGAACTAAAATCTATTTTAGAAAAGGTGCATCTCAATTCTGAAAGTATTAAGGCAGTAATTGAAAACGAATTGTCTAAAAATTAAAAGTTATTTCAAACTGACCCACTACCAAAAATTGCCTTTCACGCCCGCATTTGCGCGTTTGGACTTATCAACCTCTATCAGGAAGTGTCCAAAAACCCCCCTAAATTTTCCGTCTTAAAGGTATTGATTTTGTTGAACGAAGATGTGTGAAATAGACGTGTCCAAAAAGTATAGTTTTTGGACACGCACGTTTTGAATAATTTTCTTCTTCAAGGTTTTTAGCTTGCAGGCTTTGGTTTGAAGTCCTTTTCCCATAGCAATTGTGCCGATGGGGAAAGAGGTGTGGCGAGGATGGGCAATTCGATTGCGTCAATCTTTGCGCCTTTTTGTCTTAATTCGTTGGCAAGCTGTCCTGCGAGTGCTGTGTTTCGCGTGTAAGGGTGTCCCGCATTGTATCGGGAAAAGATTGCATCAAATTCACGCTGTTTTGTCCAATATTCCTGTCGAATATCCAATTCCCGTAAATCGTATTGTTTCGTGATTTGGGCGCGAAGCTGTTTCAAAGTCTCACGTTCGGCGGCAAGTGCTTCGATTGCCGCATCAAGTCGAATCATTTCGTCAAAGTCGCGTTCCCGTCTTTCTTCCTTTTCCAACTTTTCTTTTTCGGCTTCAAGTTTTTCATCATTTTTAGCCGCATTTTTCAAGTCTTGAAATTCTTCAAACGTGATATTTTCATTATCGAACAATTGTCGTGTAAAATGGTCATTCAACATAGATTTTACGCCTCCTTAAAAGCCAATTCTCCACTGTGCAATACCTTATGATAATGAATATTATAGTAAGGTATTTTCCTGTAACTATTGTTTTGCCAATTCTGCAAATACGTCAATCTTTCCTGCATCACGTTCAGCCTGAAACCGTTGGGACGGAGTTTTCTCCAAGTATGTAGCAATCCTTTTCGCTTCCCTCAATTCCGCCGTTAAGTCTAAGATATTTGTAATTGCCTCGTTTCTTCGTCCAACGGCTGCCGCCAAGTCATTTTGTATCGCGTAAACGTCCGTTCGTTTTGACATAAATTTTTCTCCAAATAAAGATTTTTAATCGGTCTGTGTCAATGTAAACCGTTTCGGCAATATGTTTATATGGTTTGCGGGTTTAGATTCATCACAGACCAATCAGGGACTCACGGCGACCCCCTTGTATTGATATTTATTGACCCTAAAAATTGGGCGTAACCTTTTGCCGTGAAATTGATTAAATCAAGTTTGGTTTGGCAAATCGGGCAAGCATCACCAATTTCCAAAACCTTCGTTTCTGCAATAAATTCGGCGTAAGTATCGTCGGTTTCTGCGTCCAAATCTGCGTCAATTTCCAAACCAAACAAAACGCCGAATGAAACGCCAAGCCTTTCGCCTTTCATTTCAATCATTTCGGTAATTTGTTTTTTTCCCAATTTGTTCAAGTCCGCAGGTTTGAACGGGTATTTTATCGCCTCGATTAAGCCTTTGGCGACATCGTGAACCGTCCGAATGTCAACGACCATTGAACCGCCGGTTACATCGTTCCAAGCGTTGGATAATGCGTTTTGTGGTATGTAATTTTTTAACAATAAAATCGAATGTAAATGAGGATGCCAACCGACGTTTTTCTTGAAAGTATTTTCGATACGTCCGAAACCGCCGACACAATTTTTCCAAACTATTTGTCGCCGTAAGTCCTTAAAATCTTTTTTCAATTTCCTGCAACCATTGATTAAACTACGTTCATTATCAGACTTAACCGTAAGTGTATTAAATGCAATAATTAAGGAAGGGTCATTTTTTATCGCCTGTAAAAATTTGGGTAAAGTTCGTTGTAATTCGCGGTGCGACTTGGTTTCCCAACAGTTTGGGCAAAAGGGCAATGAGCAACGATAATCCGGGACGGCGTGGAAACTATGACCATTTTCACAAACCAAAGCCGTAAAATTGGCGCAGCATCTTTTTAACCTGTCCGCCAATTCAATAAATCCAAATTGACGAAGTTTTTTTTCAAATAATTCACGACACTTGTTTCGGTCTGATAATCGTTCGGAACGCCGTAACTGCTTGATTAAGTAGCGGTCAAAGACGGAAAAACTAACGTCCGATATGTTCAGTTGTGTAACAGTATCAAGTGAAAAGGAAAGGGCATCGTTTTGACGTTGAAATTTGACCTTTGACGTTGAAGGTTTGGGAAGGGAAGAATTAAAACCGTTGATAAGGTGGTGTTGATTCCCGCTTTGACTTGAATTGTTTGACTTTGATGGCGCAACCATAACGAAAAAAGAAAAGGGAGAGTGAAAACCTGTAATTTTCAATCTCCCGTCGTATCAGCCAAGACAGTTGCGCTTATCTTGACCAAAATAATTTTTTGGTAGTAAAATATATTTGAAAAGTCCCGTCCAAAGGTTTTTCAAATTAAAAGGTCTCGGCGCAACATTACAGGTTTGTCGAGGCTTTTTTCTTTTTACTGCTTTTGTAATTACAAAGAACGATACATCAAATTTGATTAGACGAAAGCTACTATAATTCGATTTGATTAAAATGTAAATTTAGATTGATTTTTACCTTCAAACCAATGTGTTTATATGGTTTCAACGTCAAAAGTCCTTCAGATTGATTGTGATGCTTTGGATTGGGTATGTAGTAAACAAAATATAGGTCAATTTGTATCAAGTTTGATTTAATCCAATAAATTGATGGTGCTAAAACAACTTACTGAAAAAGAGGTTCTTGGAATGACCGTCAACGAAAGACTATATCTTTCGGGACTGTTAAATGATTTTGAGAAAGCTGCCAAACAAAAAAATAAAGTAGAACTAAAATCTATTTTAGAAAAGGTGCATCTCAATTCTGAAAGTATTAAGGCAGTAATTGAAAACGAATTGTCTAAAAATTAAAAGTTATTTCAAACTGACCCACTACCAAAAATTGCCTTTCACGCCCGCATTTGCGCGTTTGGACTTATCAACCTCTATCAGGAAGTGTCCAAAAACCCCCCTAAATTTTCCGTCTTAAAGGTATTGATTTTGTTGAACGAAGATGTGTGAAATAGACGTGTCCAAAAAGTATAGTTTTTGGACACGCACGTTTTGAATAATTTTCTTCTTCAAGGTTTTTAGCTTGCAGGCTTTGGTTTGAAGTCCTTTTCCCATAGCAATTGTGCCGATGGGGAAAGAGGTGTGGCGAGGATGGGCAATTCGATTGCGTCAATCTTTGCGCCTTTTTGTCTTAATTCGTTGGCAAGCTGTCCTGCGAGTGCTGTGTTTCGCGTGTAAGGGTGTCCCGCATTGTATCGGGAAAAGATTGCATCAAATTCACGCTGTTTTGTCCAATATTCCTGCCGAATATCGAGTTCACGAAGGTCATATTGTTTCGTGATTTGGGCGCGTAATTGGTTCAAGTTTTCACGTTCGGCGGCAAGAGCTTCGATTTCCGCATCAATGCGACACATTTCAACGAAATCGTGTTCCCGGCGGGCTTCCTTTTCCAACTTTTCTTTTTCGGCTTCAAGTTTTTCATCACGTTTAGCCTCGTTTTTCAAGTCTTGAAATTCTTCAAACGTGATGTTTTCATTATCGAATAATTGTCGTGTAAAATGGTCATTCAACATAGATTCTACGCCTCCTTAAAAGCCAATTTCCCACTGTGCTTACTGTAAAAATAGGTTATGATAATAATAATTATAGTAAGGTATTTTCCTGTAACTATTGTTCCGTTACTGCGAATGGGTCAACCTTTCCGGCATCACGGGCTTTTTGAAATCTTTGCGATGGCGTTGACTCGAGTTGGGTGGCGATGCGTCGTGCTTCGCGTAACTCTGCACCCAAAGACAAGATGTTTTGAATCGCCAAGTTTCTTCGGGCAATTGCTGCGGCTAAGTCGTGCTTGATTGCGTAAGTATCAGTTCGGTTTAATGACATATTTTTTTTCTCCAAATAAAGATTTTTTTCACAATATCAATATCAATGTAAACCGTTTGACTGAGATTGATAAAAAACCTTAAACCAATGGTTATATATGGTTTTTGGTTTCCGGTTCATCACAGACCAAGCAGAGATTAGGAAAGGTGGTGAAATTGGCGTTTTTCCAATAAAATAAAGGGCAATAATAAAAAAAATGTTGCGTCCTATAATGAATTTAGAAACTTTGACCATCAAGGGTTTGGAAAGTGGCGAACGGGTATTTTAGGCGTAATTGTAGTTTACGAAATCGAATTGTTCGTAAAATGGTGAATGAATATTCAATTTTGTATTGTTCAAGCGTGATTTCGTTGTCTCGAAGGCGACGAAACCAAGATTTTTGTTTCAATTTTGGTGGTGGTCGTCCAAAATGGTTGGAAGATGCGTAAATCTTTGGGACAGATATGGAGTTTGTATGAACATAGTTGTCGGTGTTGAGGTTTGAGTTAAAATTATCTTTTTCGTTAATGGCGTTTTCAGGAGAATTGACGGTCTTTTGCTGTGGTTTTGGTCTCACATCGCTAAAACTTCCCAACACTTCAAACATACGAGGAAAGCGTTCCAACTCGGCAATTTCTTCAATATCTTCAATGGGAACATTGTCCCAATCCTGCGGTTTAGTGGCGTATTTACAAAGTTCGGAGATAACTTTTTCTCGTCCTATTTCCTTTTTCTCATCATTAACTTTTGAAACAATGCGTTTGATATAGACATTTGGGAAACCGTTTTCCGTCGGGCAATGCCATTCGATACCAAAATGTTTGAACGATTTTTTCAAATACTTCGTCCATTCCTGTTTCAAGGTCAAATGCGGCAAATACGGGCAATCAAGCAATAAATTTGTGTGGTAATGATAAAGATTTTTTCTGTCCAATTTGGCGGTAAATTCATTGCTTCGGATTACGCCACGAACAAAGCCTTTCCACCACTTCGATTTTGTAGTTAATAATCTCCAAGCCTTATAAAAAACGTCGTGTTGCTGTAAAAGTGAAAGATGAGACAAAGCATCATCGGGCATTGTCAGAACGACAAAACGAAGGTCTCGATGTTTCAATTTGTCCAAAGCGTAACCGGCAATCTTGGCGTTTTGTCGTGCAGGTCTTGAGACACATTGACTACAAAAGCGTGAACCGCAACCGGAAAAGTGTCCACGTCCGGGAAAACATTCACCTTCGGCGGTGTGTAAATCTTCTGCAACCCATAAATTTTCATTCAGGTTACATTTTTCAAGTCTATAAATTATTGCTTCAATGATTTTGTTATGGGGTGCGCCTTTCAAATGCTGCGCCATCTTGTTGGAAAGTTTCTGTTTGAATCGAAGTATTGACTTTTGAGGCGAACAAAAACCAAAACCGTTGGTAAAGGTGCGTTGATTCCCGCTTTGACTTGAATTGTTTGATTTAGATGGGCGCAACATAACGAAAAAAGAAAAGGGAAATTGAAACCTGTAATTTCAATCTCCCATCGTATCGGTCAGGACAGTTGCGCTTATCTTGACCAAAATAATTTTTTTGTAGTATAAGTATATTTGAAAAGTCCCGGCTAAGGTTTTTCAAAATAAAGGTCTCGGCGCAACATTACAGGTTTGTCGAGGCTTTTTTCTTTTTACTGCTTTTGTAATTACAAAGAACGATACATCAAATTTGATTAGACGAAAGCTACTATAATTCGATTTGATTAAAATGTAAATTTAGATTGATTTTTACCTTCAAACCAATGTGTTTATATGGTTTCAACGTCAAAAGTCCTTCAGATTGATTGTGATGCTTTGGATTGGGTATGTAGTAAACAAAATATAGGTCAATTTGTATCAAGTTTGATTTAATCCAATAAATTGATGGTGCTAAAACAACTTACTGAAAAAGAGGTTCTTGGAATGACCGTCAACGAAAGACTATATCTTTCGGGACTGTTAAATGATTTTGAGAAAGCTGCCAAACAAAAAAATAAAGTAGAACTAAAATCTATTTTAGAAAAGGTGCATCTCAATTCTGAAAGTATTAAGGCAGTAATTGAAAACGAATTGTCTAAAAATTAAAAGTTATTTCAAACTGACCCACTACCAAAAATTGCCTTTCACGCCCGCATTTGCGCGTTTGGACTTATCAACCTCTATCAGGAAGTGTCCAAAAACCCCCCTAAATTTTCCGTCTTAAAGGTATTGATTTTGTTGAACGAAGATGTGTGAAATAGACGTGTCCAAAAAGTATAGTTTTTGGACACGCACGTTTTGAATAATTTTCTTCTTCAAGGTTTTTAGCTTGCAGGCTTTGGTTTGAAGTCCTTTTCCCATAGCAATTGTGCCGATGGGGAAAGAGGTGTGGCGAGGATGGGCAATTCGATTGCGTCAATCTTTGCGCCTTTTTGTCTTAATTCGTTGGCAAGCTGTCCTGCGAGTGCTGTGTTTCGCGTGTAAGGGTGTCCCGCATTGTATCGGGAAAAGATTGCATCAAATTCACGCTGTTTTGTCCAATATTCCTGTCGAATATCCAATTCCCGTAAATCGTATTGTTTCGTGATTTGGGCGCGAAGCTGTTTCAAAGTCTCACGTTCGGCGGCAAGTGCTTCGATTGCCGCATCAAGTCGAATCATTTCGTCAAAGTCGCGTTCCCGTCTTTCTTCCTTTTCCAACTTTTCTTTTTCGGCTTCAAGTTTTTCATCATTTTTAGCCGCATTTTTCAAGTCTTGAAATTCTTCAAACGTGATATTTTCATTATCGAACAATTGTCGTGTAAAATGGTCATTCAACATAGATTTTACGCCTCCTTAAAAGCCAATTCTCCACTGTGCAATACCTTATGATAATGAATATTATAGTAAGGTATTTTCCTGTAACTATTGTTTTGCCAATTCTGCAAATACGTCAATCTTTCCTGCATCACGTTCAGCCTGAAACCGTTGGGACGGAGTTTTCTCCAAGTATGTAGCAATCCTTTTCGCTTCCCTCAATTCCGCCGTTAAGTCTAAGATATTTGTAATTGCCTCGTTTCTTCGTCCAACGGCTGCCGCCAAGTCATTTTGTATCGCGTAAACGTCCGTTCGTTTTGACATAAATTTTTCTCCAAATAAAGATTTTTAATCGGTCTGTGTCAATGTAAACCGTTTCGGCAATATGTTTATATGGTTTGCGGGTTTAGATTCATCACAGACCAATCAGGGACTCACGGCGACCCCCTTGTATTGATATTTATTGACCCTAAAAATTGGGCGTAACCTTTTGCCGTGAAATTGATTAAATCAAGTTTGGTTTGGCAAATCGGGCAAGCATCACCAATTTCCAAAACCTTCGTTTCTGCAATAAATTCGGCGTAAGTATCGTCGGTTTCTGCGTCCAAATCTGCGTCAATTTCCAAACCAAACAAAACGCCGAATGAAACGCCAAGCCTTTCGCCTTTCATTTCAATCATTTCGGTAATTTGTTTTTTTCCCAATTTGTTCAAGTCCGCAGGTTTGAACGGGTATTTTATCGCCTCGATTAAGCCTTTGGCGACATCGTGAACCGTCCGAATGTCAACGACCATTGAACCGCCGGTTACATCGTTCCAAGCGTTGGATAATGCGTTTTGTGGTATGTAATTTTTTAACAATAAAATCGAATGTAAATGAGGATGCCAACCGACGTTTTTCTTGAAAGTATTTTCGATACGTCCGAAACCGCCGACACAATTTTTCCAAACTATTTGTCGCCGTAAGTCCTTAAAATCTTTTTTCAATTTCCTGCAACCATTGATTAAACTACGTTCATTATCAGACTTAACCGTAAGTGTATTAAATGCAATAATTAAGGAAGGGTCATTTTTTATCGCCTGTAAAAATTTGGGTAAAGTTCGTTGTAATTCGCGGTGCGACTTGGTTTCCCAACAGTTTGGGCAAAAGGGCAATGAGCAACGATAATCCGGGACGGCGTGGAAACTATGACCATTTTCACAAACCAAAGCCGTAAAATTGGCGCAGCATCTTTTTAACCTGTCCGCCAATTCAATAAATCCAAATTGACGAAGTTTTTTTTCAAATAATTCACGACACTTGTTTCGGTCTGATAATCGTTCGGAACGCCGTAACTGCTTGATTAAGTAGCGGTCAAAGACGGAAAAACTAACGTCCGATATGTTCAGTTGTGTAACAGTATCAAGTGAAAAGGAAAGGGCATCGTTTTGACGTTGAAATTTGACCTTTGACGTTGAAGGTTTGGGAAGGGAAGAATTAAAACCGTTGATAAGGTGGTGTTGATTCCCGCTTTGACTTGAATTGTTTGACTTTGATGGCGCAACCATAACGAAAAAAGAAAAGGGAGAGTGAAAACCTGTAATTTTCAATCTCCCGTCGTATCAGCCAAGACAGTTGCGCTTATCTTGACCAAAATAATTTTTTGGTAGTAAAATATATTTGAAAAGTCCCGTCCAAAGGTTTTTCAAATTAAAAGGTCTCGGCGCAACATTACAGGTTTGTCGAGGCTTTTTTCTTTTTACTGCTTTTGTAATTACAAAGAACGATACATCAAATTTGATTAGACGAAAGCTACTATAATTCGATTTGATTAAAATGTAAATTTAGATTGATTTTTACCTTCAAACCAATGTGTTTATATGGTTTCAACGTCAAAAGTCCTTCAGATTGATTGTGATGCTTTGGATTGGGTATGTAGTAAACAAAATATAGGTCAATTTGTATCAAGTTTGATTTAATCCAATAAATTGATGGTGCTAAAACAACTTACTGAAAAAGAGGTTCTTGGAATGACCGTCAACGAAAGACTATATCTTTCGGGACTGTTAAATGATTTTGAGAAAGCTGCCAAACAAAAAAATAAAGTAGAACTAAAATCTATTTTAGAAAAGGTGCATCTCAATTCTGAAAGTATTAAGGCAGTAATTGAAAACGAATTGTCTAAAAATTAAAAGTTATTTCAAACTGACCCACTACCAAAAATTGCCTTTCACGCCCGCATTTGCGCGTTTGGACTTATCAACCTCTATCAGGAAGTGTCCAAAAACCCCCCTAAATTTTCCGTCTTAAAGGTATTGATTTTGTTGAACGAAGATGTGTGAAATAGACGTGTCCAAAAAGTATAGTTTTTGGACACGCACGTTTTGAATAATTTTCTTCTTCAAGGTTTTTAGCTTGCAGGCTTTGGTTTGAAGTCCTTTTCCCATAGCAATTGTGCCGATGGGGAAAGAGGTGTGGCGAGGATGGGCAATTCGATTGCGTCAATCTTTGCGCCTTTTTGTCTTAATTCGTTGGCAAGCTGTCCTGCGAGTGCTGTGTTTCGCGTGTAAGGGTGTCCCGCATTGTATCGGGAAAAGATTGCATCAAATTCACGCTGTTTTGTCCAATATTCCTG
>MWVT01000139.1_pt1 | contig 14540 bp, 9 predicted proteins | sample 1047201 | NCBI WGS metagenome assembly MWVT01 (sample SAMN06349988, study PRJNA376086) | soil metagenome | isolation source: TG5-1 sample Antarctic (ecotone) soil | place: Antarctica | collected 2015-01-13 | reverse complement strand
AGTATAGTCAGACCAAAGCCATGCTGGCCATAACAAAAGCCAGCTTAATCGCTATTTCCCGCAGCCCCTCGGCTATTGTATTTTCTATTTTTTTTCCGCTGATCTTTATTCTTGTTTTTGGCTTTATTGGCAATAGCGGCGGACCAAACTATCGTATTGTTCTCCATGAAAAAAGTGATACAACCAACGCGATTATTGATTCGCTGAAGCAATACAAAAATGTAAAATTTATCAGTTATAAAACCGACAATGCTTTACAGGCAGATTTGAAAAAAGGAAGAATTACCGGGATATTAAGTATTCAAAAAAAAAGGGACACAAGCAATTCGTACACCATACAATTCAATTCCACAACATCAAGCAGCGATAAGATATTTACATTTCTTCCGTTATTGGAAAATATTATTTCAAAAATAGATAAGGCTACATTTAAAAACCGCCGGAGCATAGCAAATTTATTACCGCCACAAATAGAAGAAGTACGTCAATACAGAACCATTGATTTTATTTTACCGGGACAGTTAGGGTTTTCTTTATTGAGCGCAGGCATATTTGGAGTTGCGTTTTTGTTTTTTAACCTGCGCCGGCAATTGGTGTTAAAACGTTTTTTTGCTACACCTATGCGGCGGGGTTATATTGTAATGGGCGAAGGATTAAGTCGTGTGATCTTTCAATTAATAACTGCAGTAATTATTATTGGTATTGGATATTTTGCGTTCGACTTCACCCTCGTGCATGGCTGGCTTACTTTTTTAGAGATCATGATCCTTTGTTTTATTGCCTTGCTGGTGTTTATGGGTTTTGGCTTTATCATCAGCGGAATTTCAAAAAGCGAAAGTTCAATTCCACCATTAGCTAACATTATTACACTACCACAGTTTTTATTAGCAGGAACATTTTTTTCTATTGATGCGTTTCCTAAATGGTTGCAACCAATCAGCAGGGCACTACCACTTACTTATTTTAATGACGCCATGCGAAAAATATCTTTCGAAGGCGCTCATTTAAGCGATTGCTGGCTCCAGATCAGCATCCTTATAGCATGGGGTGTTGTTGCCTATGCTGTAGCTATTAAGGTTTTTAAATGGGAATGATGTAAGTAAAAGATGGCAGTTGCCGAATGACAGATAACAGTGGCACTGTTGTAAAACTGCGGGTTAATTCTAATTGTTAATTATTAATTTTTAATTGATATCATGCGGCTTATAAAACTTGTCATCATCAGTTTTGTGTGTTTCTTTTTATTGCTGACCGGTTTTTCTTTGCTCATTCCTTCTCAAGTTCGCATTTCAAAAGCTATAAATATTGGTGCAGAAAAAGATTCGATTTTTTTATTAATAACCGATACTTCTAAATGGAAAAACTGGCATCCGGGATTTCAAAAAAACGTGCAACAACAACATTCTAATTTATCTTCTATTATAATTACGAAGGTTGAGCAAAATGATTCATTGATCATTATGAAATTGAACAGCACAGGACGCAAAACAATGGTGAACGGCTGGCAGGTATATAATTATGCAAGTACCGATTCGTTAACACTGCAATGGTATATGGACTTTAATTTACAATGGTACCCCTGGCAAAAATTTGGCAGTTTGTTTTACGAAAAAACTTATGGTGTAATGATGGAGCAGGGATTATCGAACATAAAACAAATGTCAGAAGAAGGAAAAAGATAATAATTGGAAAGTCTTCATTTTTATTATTACTCTTTTACATCCTTCGCCTGCATTTATTCTTATGATTTATTTAGATGGTGTACATATCATTGGTTATGTTATTATATTTAATCTGTCATTATTAAAATCTATCAAAACAAAAAACTGAATATGAATGCTTATTCATTAAAATCCAGGCAAAAGAAATGCCTTTTTATTCTTCTGCTAAATCTCTGTTCAATTATTGCTTTTTCCCAGGTTAGTGTTAGCGGAAAAGTTACTGATGCGGAAGGCAAAGGCATTCCAGCAGTGTCTGTAACAATTCAAAATACCGCTTTTGGAACAACTACTGATAACAATGGTATGTATACACTAAGTGCTAACGTTAAACCAGGCAACTATACCATTTTATTTTCGGGTGTTGGCTTCAAATCCAAAGAACAACCGGCACAATTGAGCGCATCCGATGCCAGTGTAAACACTCAATTAGGAAACGATGCCTTAGGCCTGGATGAAGTAGTAGTAACAGGTACTCTGGGTAGAACCTCGAAAAGGCAATTAGGAAATTCTATTTCAACGGTAAATGCAAGCCAGCTACAAAATACAGGTGCATCTAATTTAAGCGCTATTTTAAATGGACGTGTAATGGGTGCACAGGTCACGCAAAATTCCGGCGACCCTGCAGGTGGCATATCTATTAAACTTAGGGGTGTTGGTTCTATATTCGGCTCTTCCGAGCCGTTATATATTGTAGATGGTGTTATTATTGACAACAGTTCTGCAAATGTCATTAATCTGAGTGCCGATGCGCAGGGGGCACGAATTCAAACAGGCACTAACCGGTTAGTAGATATTAATCCCAATGATATTGAACGGATAGAGGTAATTAATGGTGCTGCTGCTTCTGCTATTTATGGTTCTAGGGCTTCAAATGGTGTTGTTCAAATATTTACCAAACGCGGCAAGAATGGAAAACCGCAGGTTAGTTTTACAACCAGCATACAGCATAATTCTTTGAGGAACAGATTGGACTTAAATGATTATCCTTTTCGGTTTGGTATTCCCGGAGATGCAAGATTATCTACTGTAGGCGACAGACTGACAACTATTGCTAATTTAAGACCCAATCGGGCAATGGTGCCAGGTACGGGCCCTGCAGCTTTAGGGGGGCAACTTGATGAAGTAAAATACCCGGTTACAAGATATGATTACCAAGATGATATTTTTGAAAGTTCCTATGGTACAGATAACCATCTATCGGTAACAGGAGGAACGGATAATGCCAGTTATTATGTATCTGGGTCTTTTTTAAAAAATAATGGCATTATAAGAGAAACTAATTTTCAGCGGTACGGATTAAAAGCAAGAACCGATTTTACCTTAAACCGGTGGGCAAAAGTTTCAGGCGGGGTTCTATTCACTAACTCTCGTTCTAAGGACATGCCTAATGGCAATAACTTTTTTTCACCCATCAGTACCTTAACCATTATAGATAATGTTTGGGATATTAATGAAAGAGATGGGGTGGGAAACTTGAAACATGTGGAACAGCAGCGATTAAACCCTCTTTCTGTTGTAGAAGAATATGATATCCGGCAAGAAGTTAATAGGACATTATCGGATGTTAAATTGGCCCTGACGCCAATCTCGGGATTGAACATTGATTTAACAACCGGATTTGATACCTATGGTCAGCAGGGATTTGAATTTCACAACAGGGTGCCTTATGGTCCTGTCGCTGCTACCTTTTTCCCGGATGGTTATGTTGCCAATGCAAAATATAATTATTACCAATGGAGTGGTGATGCAGTTGCTTCTTATAAAATAGATATTGGAAACGATGTGCAATTCACTACATCTGCAGGCTATTCGGCTCAGTACATAAAAACTGCCTACAGCGCTCAGGAGGGAAGAGATGTAAACCCATTAGTTAAAACAATTTCCTCAGCCCAGAATTTTTTTAACCCCCCGGTAGATACACGGACTGAACAATCCATATTTGGATTATTCTTCCAGGAAGCTATTGGTTTTAAGAATAAGTTGTTCTTAACTGCTGCAGCAAGGATTGATGGATCCTCGGCTTTTGGTAAAGATGCACAGAATATTTTCTACCCCAAAGCAAGTATCAGCTATAATATTTCTGATGAAGATTTTTGGAGCAATGGCCAGTTTGGAAATTGGTTCAACACCTTAAAACTCAGGGCTTCTTATGGTAAGGCTGGTAATCTTACGGGTATAGGTGCTTACGACAGATTTGTTACTTACATACCCATAAATTATACCGGCGGGGCTTCTGTACCGCGCAACCAGATTGGCAATGTAAATATCAAACCAGAAATAAAAACGGAATGGGAAGCCGGTGCAGATATGCAATTTTTGAAGGGCCGCCTTGGTCTTCAGTTCACCGTTTATGACCAAAAAGTTAAAGACCTGGTACTTCCTTTCAATCTGGCTCCTTCTAACGGCACATCTTCAATTGTTGATAATTTAGGCAAAATGACCAATAAGGGTTTAGAATTAATGCTTACCGGAAGCCCTGTTGCAACAACGGATTTTAGTTGGAATGCTTCTTTACTTTTCAACCGTAATAAAAATAAGATCACAGAAATATATCAGAATGCAACTTTTGTGGGGTTTGATGCTGGAAATACACAAGGCATTTTATTAGGCCACCCGGTAGGGGTTTACTATGTAAATTATTATGCAAGAGATGCGCAAGGCAATCTTCTGTTGAAAAATGTGAATGGCTTTATGCTACCACAAGTAGAACGGGGCACTATTACCCGTGATTTAACAACAGGAAAAACCATTGAGGCGCCGCAGCGTGATGCAAATGGACAACCTACAGGAACTCCTTTACGTAAAGTGTTGGGTGATCCAAATCCGGATTATACTGCTACTTTGTCTAATGAATTGATTTATAAAAAATTTGCGTTGCGGTTTCAAATAGATCGTGTATCAGGATTTGAGGTTTACAACTGGGATTATATTACAAGAAACAACGTTGGCATTGGTCCTTTAGCAGAAAAAGAATTAAAAGGAGAACTGCCCAGAGGATGGACAGCAGCCATAGGAGGTTTTATAGGTCCACGCATACAGGAAGATCATGTTCAGGATGGTACGTTCACAAAAATCAGAGAGGTGGCTTTGAGCTATTCACTAACTAATTTAAAGTTTGCTCAAAATGTAAAAATCTCTTTGGTAGGACGCAATCTGTTCTCGTTTGATAAATATGATGGTTTTGACCCCGAAGTCAGTTCCGCAGGACAATCTATTGTTCGGGGGGATGATTTTGGAGCATTTCCCATTCCAAGAACAATTCAATTATCTATTATAACAAATTTTAAATAAGCAAACATGAAAAACATAATATATGCGCTGTTTGGGCTTATTTTATTTACAGGCTCCAGTTGCAAAAAAGAATTCGCAAATCCTAATGCACCAACCGAAGATGAAGTTTTTAATTCTGCCGATGGAATGACAAGGGCTATTGTAGGTATAAAACAACGTTTTGCCGTTAATGGAATCGGTGTTGCTTCTATTTACTCTGCCATTTCCGCCAGCGGACTAAGCGCAAAAGAGATAACTGTTTTAAATGCAGGTAACGCCGATCTGGCCCAACTTGAAATTGGCGGTACCAATGTTGCTCCTAACAATGGAGTTGTTTCCAGCCTTTGGTTAACTACCAACGTTGTAAATAGTGAAGCGCAAAAACTAATTGACAATTCGGCTAAAGTTGGCGATGCAAATATTAGCAACGCTATTAAAATTTATGGACACTTATACAAAGCAATGGCGTTGGGAACTTTGTCGCAATTTTTTGAAAAGCTACCTATAAACACGGGTGTAAATGCCCAATTTAATACAAGGATTGAGGCTTTAACAAAAGCGGTTCAATTGTTAGATGAGGCTTCGGCTCTTTTAGACAACAGCGCTATTCCATCTTCTTTCAGCGCTTCGGTTGGCAATGAAATTGATTTGAAAAATACATTGCTGGCTTTGTCTGCCCGTTATAATAATATGCTTGGTAATAATGATGCTGCTATTGCAAAAGCAGCAGCTGTTGACCTAACAAAAAAATCAGTATTCTTGTACAACACCACTAATCAAAATCCGGTATTCCGCTCAGCGCTAACAACCAATAATGTATATGGTATAAAAACAAACTTCGGTTTAACAGGTGTACTAACTCCAGACCCGGCAGATAAACGCATTACCTTCCATCTTACTAAAAACCCCTCAACGCCAGCCTCGGAAGCTAATGGATCGGGTTTTTTCAGAAACGATTTAACGCAAATACCTATTTATTTACCGGGTGAAATGTTATTGATCCAGGCAGAAGCTTATGCCCGAAAATCAGATTTACCAAACGCAGTAATCTTTTTAGATAAAGTTTTGACTAAAACACCGGCACAGGATGCTTTTGGTATAGGTGCCGAATTACTTCCATATGCAGGTGTTGTGGACCAGACTTCTTTACTAACTGAAATTTATAAAAACAGGGCTATTGAACTTTATTTAAGTGGAATGAAATTAGAAGATAGCCGAAGATTCAGCAGGCCAGGGCCTGGTTCAGCAGACGCTGAAAGAACCCGAAATTTCTATCCATACCCACAACAGGAAAGGGATGGGAATCCGAACACTCCTGCCGATCCCGCTCTATAATTTTTACGCATAATAAAAAGGAGGTTACCGTGTGGTAACCTTTTTTATTTTAACAGCCAATGAATAAATAATTTATTGCTGCAACGCTTCCATTATTTATGTTGTCAAGGTTTGTAATATCAATAAATGGATTATCAACGGCTGGTTAAAGGCTGCTTAAAAGAAAAGCCGGCTGCCCAAAGGCAGTTATACGAACATTTTGCCGGGCCTATGCTTGGTGTATGCTATCGCTATACAAAAAGCCGGACAGATGCTGAAGATATTTTACAGGAAGGATTTGTAAAAGCATTTAGAAGCTTAAGCCAGTATAAATTTGAAGGTGAACTGGGTGGCTGGATCAGAAAAATAATGGTGCGAACCGCTATCAATTATCTTAAAAAAAATAGCCGTTACCAAAGCGAATTAGTTTTTACAGACGACCATTTACACCCCGTTTCCACGGACGACCCGGAAGTAAAACTGGAAGCTAAAGAACTGGCTGAATTAATACGCCAATTACCTACAGGCTATCAAACAATTTTTAATCTACACGCTATAGAAGGTTTTACCCATATAGAAATTGGCGTATTAATGGGCATTCACGAAGGCACTTCCCGGTCGCAATATTCCCGCGCAAGAGCGCTGCTGATCAATTGGATAAAAACGGAAAACCGCGATTTTAAAAAAGATTATTATGCAAGAACAAAATTTTGAACAACAGGTGCGTCAAAAGATGGACGAGTTGTCGCTTGTACCATCGGCACCGGTTTGGAATAAGGTAGAAGAAGAGATCAGGAAGAAAAAAGACCGGAGAAGGATTGTATTATGGTTATTACCGTTGGCTCTTTTGTCTGCCGGAATTATCTGGTGGTCAGTATCTACAAATAGATTTGATTCAACTATTACATCACAAAAAACTGAGCCTGCGGATGCAACCTTAAGTAATAAAGATGCAAAACAAATAAATAGAACAGTTATTCCAAGAGAGATTAAAAAACTACAATCAAAAAAAGAACCCCGAATTGTTACAGAAACAAATACACCTGGCTTAATAGAAACGAACTATGTACCGTACAGCTTCACTACAAAAGCACGGACAAAAAATTTTGAAAATGAAATTGATCGAAAAACATTTGATTCAACAAAAAAAATAAACGAAAAATTATTGCCTCCCGACATATCTGTTTTAGAAAAAGAAAAATTGCAACAATATCTAACAAAAACTAATCATATCAATACATTAAACAAACCTGCTGTTAGTGACAATTTAGTAATAACAAAAAAAGAGGATATAAAAGAAATCGAGAGCCAAATAAAAGAAAAGCCAATAGATACCGCCGAAGCTTCGGAGCAAATGGATGCACAAAAATTACAGGTTAAAAAAGCGAACAAATTGCAATTCGGCGTTACCGCACAGGTTGGTTTTTCCGGTATTACAAGTGGATTGTTCGATGGCTTTGGCGGAAAATCTTTGGCGGAATTTTCGTCGCCTATTCAAAACGGTTCCGGTGGCGGAACGGTTTTATCACCATCAACAATAAAGCATGATCTTTTTTATTCCGTAGGTTTTACTATCAGCAAAGGAATAAAAACCCGGAGCATAATTACTACCGGACTGCAATATCAATATTACAGTACAGGTATAAATGTTGGAACAAAAACAGATAGTGTATTAAGTAATTCTTCCCGGGCCGATTTTAGTTATTATAGAAATGATACCAGGTCAAATGATTATACGAACCGGTTTCACTTTATCACATTGCCTGTTTCTTATCAGTATCAAATAATAAAAAAACTGCCGCTTCAAATTGGTGCAGGCATAAGCATATCGCAATTATTGTCCAGCAACGCTTTACACTACAACAGCAGTGGCAATCTTTATTACAAAGACAACTCCCGGCTAAACAAAACCCAGGTAGCTTTTTTTACAGGTGCCACCTACAAATTGTGGAAGCAAAGGAACTTTTCTTTAGATGTTGGCCCGCAATTAAATTACAATCTAACGCCACTTCAAAAAAATAGCAATTTAAATAAGCAACATTTGTTTTCTATGGGATTAAACACACAAGTCAACTTTTAAAAAAATGCTTTTATAAAGCAACGGTTTATTTCAACCTGTTGTCAGCTTAAAAAACAGTCATGAAAAAATTACTCTTCATTCTATCAATCATATTTCTAACGATCGTGCTTTTTTCTTTTGCGGGATGTATAAAAGATACGTTTAGCCGAACGTATACTTATACCCTTTACACGCCTGTTTATAAAACTACCGCAGAAGTAAGAGCAAACATAAAAAGTAACAGTCCGACTCTATTGCAAAACCCTGGAAAAATATACATCCGAGGAAAATATATTTTTTTAAATGAAGTAGATAAAGGCATTCATGTAATTGATAATTCAAATCCTGCGCAACCACATAACGTCGCCTTTATTGACATACCAGGTAATGTAGACCTGGCGGTTAAAGAAAATACATTATACGCCGATTTGTACACCGACCTGGTAGCTATTGACATTTCTAATCCATTAAGTGTACAGGTAAAAAGTATTGTTGAAAATGTTTTTCCCGATAGATATTACGGTTGGGGTTTTGTAGCTGATTCAACAAAAATTATTTCAAGCTGGGTTACAAAAGATACTACAGTAACAGAAAAATTCAACCCAAGCCGTTGGGGGCGCAACGATATGATAGCATTTGCGTCTATGGAATCTAATGGCTCAAAATCATCTGTAGCTCCCGGCATTGGCGGTTCTATGGCAAGGTTTACTATTGTAAATGAATGGTTATATACAGTAGGACTAAGTGATCTAAATGTATTTAACATTTCCTCCACGCATCCTGTGCATCAAAATAAGCAGAACATAGGCTGGAACATTGAAACCATTTATCCGTTTAAAAATAAATTATTCATTGGCTCTGCTAATGGAATGTTTATCTATGACATATCCACCGCATCTTCTCCTGGTTTAACAGGACAATTTAGCCATGTAAGTAGTTGTGATCCTGTAATTGCAGATGATGACAATGCATATGTAACGTTGCGCTCAGGTACGCAATGCCAGGGATTTACCAACCAGTTAGAAGTACTCAACATTAAAAACTTAAGTAATCCGCAATTACTAAAAACTTATCCAATGTCTAACCCTTATGGCCTATCAAAAGATGGTTCAACATTATTTATTTGCGATGGAAGTGCCGGTGTAAAAATTTACAATGCAGCGGATGCAAAAAATCTGCTGTTAATAAAAACAATTAACGGTATAGAAAGTTATGATGTCATCGCTTACAATAACATAGCACTAATTGTTGCAAAAGACGGGTTGTATCAATACAATTATTCTAACCTTAATGCCATTCAATTACTCAGCAAGATTAGCATCGCAAAATAATAGCTATGGAACTAAAAATTTTCATCATAACTGTTTTCATTATTTTACAATCAACAACGGGTTCAGCTCAAAAACCCGGCAATGAAAAAGGGGTTCATTTTCGTTCGGTTAACCAGGTTGGTATTTTAGCAGGAAGTTCCGATGCCAACCTTCAATTACAATCCATAAATGGCATCAAATATAAAACAGGGTTTGTTGGTTTAGGAGTGGGATTAGATTATTACTATGCCCGGAGCATTCCTGTTTTTATAGACCTGCGAAAAGATATTTTCACCAAGCCAATAACGCCATTTATTTATGTTGATGGCGGTTATCATTTTCCCTGGTCATCGGAGAAAGATGAAAAAGTAGCTTTTTGGGGAGATGAAAAAACAAAAGGCGGCTTATATTACGACATTGGCATAGGTTATGAACTTTCGTTGATGAAAAACAAGAATCTGCTTTTTAGTGCAGGATATTCTCATAAAAGTTTTTCTGAAAATATAAAAGAATCCATTGTTTGCCTTGCATTGGGTTGTACTCCGAATATTGGTCATTATGGTTATCAGTTAAGAAGAATCGCCTTAAAAGTCGGGTTCAGCTTTTAATACGACCTCACCTAACCTCTCCTTCAGGAGAGGAACAACGCACCTTGGCCCGCTTTTCAACGATTCGCTATTGCCTATTCAGTTTTCGAATTGGCAAATGTTTTTCATATATAATAAAGCATCGCGGAAAAGCTGGCCTTGTGCTCGGCGCTCCTTCTCCTTATGGAGAAGGTTGGGATGAGGTCCTATGGCACCTGGCAGCTTCTCAAAGGTTCTATCCTAACCACACAGTTACAACAATTGCTTTTATTTTTTGAGGAATCGCGGAAAAGCTGGCTTGTGTGTTTAGCGCTCCTTCTTCTCAAGGAGAAGGCTGGGATGAGGTCGTATTTAAAAACTTCAAGTTCCTCTGTATCCCCTTGTGCTTAGCACGGCTCAGCGCAGAGTTTTTAAATATTTTTTTAAAAGCTTCTTCACTCAATGCCTCCCAATCTTTTGTAGTAAAATTCAACACTTCCGCAATGGGTGAAAATTCTGTTTCGTTATGCGGTTTACTAAACCGGTTCCAGGGGCAAACATCCTGGCATATATCGCAGCCAAACATCCAATCTCTGAACTTCCCTTTTTGTTCATCGGGAATAATTTCATTTTTCAGTTCAATGGTAAAATAAGAAATGCATTTGCTGCCATTGATGTTTTTATCGGGCATAATAGCTTGCGTTGGGCAGCTTTCAATGCAACGCTTGCAACTGCCACAATAATCTTTTGCAAACGGATCATCAAAGTTCAACTCCAGGTCGGTAATTAAGGTAGCAATAAAAAAAAATGAACCACTTTCTTTAGTGATCAGGTTTCCATTTTTACCAATCCACCCAAGCCCGGTTCTTTGTGCCCAGGTACGTTCTAATACGGGCGCAGAATCTACAAACCCCCGCCCATTAAAAGCACCGATCTTTGTTTGCAGTTCTGCTATCAATCCTTTTAATTGTTGTTTAATTACCAAATGATAATCTTTACCCCAGGCATATTTTGATATTTTATTTTCACCTGAGATTGCTTGCGACGGGTAATAATTTTTCAATAACGTAATGACAGTTTTTGCTCCCGGAACCAATTTTGTAGGGTCAACACGTATATCGAAATGGTTTTCCATATAGGACATGCTGCCGTGCAATCCTCTCCCGAGCCAGCTTTCCAGCCGCCGCGCATCATCATCAAGCATTTGCGCTTTGGCTATGCCACAGTAATCAAAACCAAAAGTTTGCGACATGGCTTTGACTAAATATGTATTTTGTTCTTTATTCAATTTTATACTAAAGAATTATGAATTGCCCTTAAATTTTTTTAGTACCAACAGATACAAAGGTGTGTATATAATATTTAGTAGAATACATTCTCTTATTTAAAAAATATTTAAGATATTGAGCAAAACTAACCTGCAATGAGAAAACTGGCTGCCGCCTTGTTACTAATACTGCCTGCATTAGTGTGCATGAGCCAGGATCCTAAAATTAAGTTTGGAAAAATTAATGCACCCGACCTTCAAAAGAAGATCTATTCCATTGATAGCAGTGCAAACGCTGTTGTTTTATCCGATGTTGGTGCAACCCAAATTGTTGGCAACAACAAAGGCTGGTTCTCACTTGAGTTTAAGCGGCATACGCGTATTCATGTATTGAATAAGAATGGTTACGACGAGGCGAATGTGGAAATTCCTTTATACACGAATGGAAATGCTACAGAAAAGCTCGAGAATTTAAAAGGGATAACGTACAACCTTGAAAATGGACAGGTGGTGGAAACAAAACTCGACAAATCGAATGTTTTTGAGGAGAAGCGAAGCAAGAACCTGGTCATTAAAAAATTTACGCTGCCGAATGTAAAAGAAGGTTCAGTAATTGAGTTTACCTACCAGATCCAATCTGATTTTTTAACCAACCTGCAGCCGTGGGCGTTTCAAGAAGAAAGTCCCGTTTTATGGAGCGAGTACAATTTATCCTTGCCACACTTCCTTGATTATGCTTTCCTTAGCCAGGGATTTTTACCTTTTTTTTTAAAAGATAAGAAAGACCGCATGCAAAGTTTTTTAATAACTGACATTAACGGCTCCAGTGCCTCGGAGCATATTAATATTAATTCCGGTGTAACAGATTTCCGTTGGGCTATGAAAGATATTCCTGAAATAAAAGTGGAGAACTTTACCTCCTCCATTGATAATTATAAAGCAAAGATCGAATTTCAACTTTCAGCCTATAAGCCCCCGCTTCAATATAAAAGCGTAATGAGTTCGTGGCCGCAAGTATCTAAAGATTTGTTGGAGAATGAAGACTTTGGAAGAAACCTTTCAACGGCGAACTCATGGTTAGGCGATGTGGTAAAGCCCTTGTTGCAAGGCGCAACAACGGAGATGGAAAAAGCGCAACGCATATATGCCTACATGCGGGATAATATTACTTGTACATCACATTACGGCCTATACACTTCGCAGCCATTAAAAAATATTTTAAAAAGTAAAAACGGACGTGTTTCGGAAATCAACCTGCTGTTAACCGCCATGTTACGATACGCAGACATTCAGTCCGATCCTGTTATTTTAAGCACAAAGGAAAACGGATTCACCTATTTTCATTATCCGCTGCTAAGCCGCTTTAATTATTTGGTTTCGCAGGTTAACATTAACGGCAAAATTTTTATGCTGGATGCAACTCATCCACGCCTTGGCTTTGGTAAACTTCTCTCTAATTGTTACAACGGGCATGCCCGCATTGTCAATCAAGAAGCGATACCCATTGAGCTCACAGCAGACTCGCTTAAAGAAAAAAAAGTTACAGCGGTATTTGTAGGCAATGACGAAAAAGGTGTTTGGACAGGCAGAATGGACCAAATACTTGGTTATTACGAATCGTATGCTATGCGTCAAAAAATTAATGAAACCGGAAAAGAGTCTTTTTTTAAAGATGTAAAAAAAGCGTATGGAATAGACATAGACATAACATCGCCTGTCATTGATTCGCTAACGAAACTGGAAGAACCAATTGCCATCCATTACAACTTTGATTTAAACATAGACAATGAAGATATCTTATACATTAGCCCGATGTTTGGAGAAGGGTATAAAGAAAATCCATTTAAATCAGCCGAACGGTTTTACCCCGTAGAAATGCCTTATCCTTTTGATGAAACTTACCTCGCTACAATTGAAATACCTGTCGGCTATGAGTTGGAAGAAATGCCCAAGTCCATTAAAGTAAAATTTAATGAAGAAGGTGAAGGTTATTTTGAATACATGATTACCCGTTCGGAAAATATGATTTCAATGCGCTCCCGCATAAAAATGCAGCGGGCCACATTTCAGCCCGAAGAATATGAAATCTTGCGTGAGTTCTTCAACATGATCGTTTCCAAACAAAAAGAACAAATTGTTTTTAAAAAGAAAAAATAAACGAATGCTTCGTATCCTTTTAGTTTTTTTATTTAGCACTGCAGCAAACGCTTTTGCGGGAGATAATCCATATGCGATATCAACTATTTCTCCCACTCTTTTAAAAGGAGCCAATGTTGTAAAACGATTAGAAGAAATTCGTTTTGAAGTTTTCAGCACCGATCAAACCGTACTAAATTATAAGTATGCATTTACTATTTTAAACGAAAACGGCGATCAGCATGCTTACCTGGTTGAGTGGTACGATAAGCTGCGTAAAATAGAATCAATAGAAGGGAATTTATACGATGCCGATGGTAAGCTTTTAAAAAAGTTAAAGAATAAAGACATCCAGGACCTAAGCGGAGTATCAGACATTAGCCTGATAGACGATAACAGAAAAAAAGTACATAGTTTCTACCATAAAATATATCCTTATACCATTGAATACGAAGTGAAGGTGAGCTTCAACAATAGCTTTTATTTTCCTGGTTGGGTAACCCAGGAAGATGAACATATTTCCGTCGAAAAAAGCAATTATACATTCATTTGTCCGGCGGCTTACCAGTTTCGATACAGGGCTGTTAATTACAAAGGCGATCCATTGCAAACAACAGAAAAAGGCAAAAAATTATCCTCCTGGCAGGTGCAAAATCTGCCTGCGGTTGCAAAAGAAGCTTTCGCACCCCGGTGGCAGGAACTAACGACTATGCTTAGTGTTGCGCCTACTGATTTTGAAGTGGAAGGATATAAAGGCAATATGATTTCATGGAAAGAGTTTGGGAAATTTTTATACGAATTAAAAAAAGGCAAAGATGTTCTGCCGGATAACATAAAACAAAAAGTGCATGAACTCATTGCCGCTGCAAAAGATGATAAAGAAAAGATCAAGACTCT
>MWVT01000138.1_pt1 | contig 14598 bp, 15 predicted proteins | sample 1047201 | NCBI WGS metagenome assembly MWVT01 (sample SAMN06349988, study PRJNA376086) | soil metagenome | isolation source: TG5-1 sample Antarctic (ecotone) soil | place: Antarctica | collected 2015-01-13 | reverse complement strand
AACCTCTATTATTCAAAACACAAAAGCTACTAACTTATTAAGCCTTCCAATATTTTGAAATAGAAAATTATACTTCCCTCATAGCAGTTGAAAAATTTAATGCAAAGCAATAAATAATAACCTGATTTCTTATTATATCGGGGAAGACCTTACCCAATATTTACTTTTTTTAAAAACAGCTCTTCCATTGGAGCAATATTTTACAAAGATGAACTTATCTCTAAACTGTTGAATTTCAATAAGAATTTTTCCCTTTGATGAATAGTTATTTTTGGTGCTACAGTTGTCATATAACTCCACACTCCAAAATCAACACCATGATAAATCAGCGTTTAGCTCAAAAACAACGCTTAAAAATTCTTCCTCAGCAAATTCAGTTGCTTAATTTTTTCCATCTTAATATATTGGAATTGGAGCAGCGCATACAACAGGAAATGGAAGATAATCCGCTCTTGGAAGATCAAAAAAGTGAGTTTGATACTTTAGCTGAAAAATATAATAAAGACTCCGTTAAAGATTACCAGGACTGGGAAGAATATGTGTATAATGACGTGCCGGATTATAAACTTGAGTATAATAATTATCTCCATAATGATAAATTGCCCGAACGGCCTATTACCAGTGGGTTTGATTATCGGAAGCTTTTAAAAGAACAATTTAAAATTAGTACAGAAGATGCGCATGAAATAGAATTAGCGGAATTTATCATTGATTCATTAAACGATAATGGTTTGATGGAACAAGACATGCAGAACCTGGCGGAGGACATTTCTTTTAAATATAACAAGTGGGTTGAAGCGGATGAGATTACGGCTATACTTAAAAAAATACAGGACCTGGAACCTGTTGGAGTTGGCGCAACAAATATTCGGGAATGTTTATTAATACAATTAAGGCGTTTACATTGTAAAAGACCCGATGTAAAAACGGCCATCCGGTTACTGGAAAATCATTTTACAGATCTGCACAACCGCAACATGGATAAAATAAAAACTCATTTAAAAATTGATGAGGAAGAATTAAAAATTGTGTTGCAACTTTTATCCAGCCTTAAAATGAAACCTGTTTGTGAGCAGGAAGACGGTGTAAACATGAATCAAAATATTTTGCCTGACTTTTCTGTTACACAAATCGGAGATAAGCTTGAAGTACAATTATACCGGAACCGGTCAGAAAGCCTGAATATAAATACTTCCTGGAAGCAATTAACAGAAGGTAGTTCAAAGGTTAATACAGACAAATCTGCGATCCAATACCTTAAAAATAAATTGCAATCAGCTCAATGGTTTATTAGCGCAGTGCAACAACGTGAGGGCACCATGCTTAAAATAATGAATTCAATTGTGGAAGTGCAAAGGGATTATTTTTTAACAGGCGACATCAATTTATTGCAACCAATGATCTTAAAAAATATTGCTGAAATAGTAGGCGTTGATATTTCTACAGTTTCCCGTATCACCTGTAATAAATACGTTGAAACATCTTTCGGTTTGCTATTACTTAAAGACTTGTTTACAGAGGGTATTACCAATGAAAAAGGTGTTATTATCAGCAACAGGGTAATACAGTCAGCTATAGAAGAAATAATCGAAACAGAAGACAAACATAATCCACATACAGACCAGCAGTTAGTAAACATACTTTCCCAAAAAGGATTTTCGGTAGCCCGGCGTACAGTAGCCAAATATCGTGAGCAATTGCAAATTCCTGTTTCACATGTCAGGAGTTTATGGGCTTAATTTCATTTATTTATCTTTATTTCGAATTTTAAAGAAATAGAACGATGCAGAAAATTTTAATTATCGATGATGATAGAGATATGTGCCTGTTGCTAAAAAGATTTTTAACGAGGCATGGGTTTGAAGTTATAGAGTCATACAGTGGGAAAAAAGCACTTGAATTATTGGAAACTGTAGAACCGGCGCTTGTTATGTGCGATTTTAGGTTAGAAGATATGGAAGGAAATGTGTTGCTCGGAAAAATAAAAAATATATTTCCACAGGTACCGGTCATTATTATTACCGGCTACAGCGATATAAAAGTTGCCGTAGAAGTTATGAAAATGGGTGCATATGACTACATCACAAAACCACTGTTCCCAGATGAAATACTTGTAACCATCCGCAAGGCCCTTGAAGCAGCTTCCAGCCAGGATACCGGCGCCGTGCATGAAAAAACAAAAGCTGTTCCTGCGTCTGTTATCACTTCATCTGAATCTGTACCTGGACACAAACTCCCTTTAATTATACATTCGGGTGAATATATTTTTGGAGACTCAGAGGTTTTTCGCCAACTATTGCAGCAAATAAATCTTGTAGCACCTACTAATTACTCCGTTATAATTTATGGTGAAAGTGGTAGTGGTAAAGAAGCCATAGCCCAGGAAATACATAAACGTAGCAAACGCAAGTCCAGACCATTTGTAGCTATAGACTGTGGTGCAATGTCAAAAGAATTAGCAGGAAGTGAATTGTTTGGCCATGAAAAAGGCTCCTTTACAGGCGCACTCAATCAAAAAAATGGAAGTTTTGAAATAGCAAATGGGGGAACAATTTTCTTAGATGAAGTTTCAAATCTTTCCTATGACATACAGGTTTCTCTTTTACGGGTTGTACAGGAAAGAAAAATGCGAAGGGTTGGCGGTGTAAAGGATATTGAATTAGACGTACGCATTATTATAGCCAGTAACGAAAAACTTTGGGATTCTGCACGTAAGGGAAAATTCAGAGAAGATCTATATCATCGCTTTAATGAATTTAGCATAGAGGTGCCTCCGCTTCGTCAGCGACCGGATGATATTATGCTATTTGCCAATCATTTCCTACAACAGACAAATGAAGAATTAGGCAAGAACTTAAAAAAATTCAGTCAGGAAGTGGAAAGTATTTTTAGAAGTTATGTTTGGTATGGTAATCTTAGGGAATTAAAAAATGTTATTAAAAGAGCTACTCTGTTAAGTGATGGTGAACAAATAGAAGCCAGTTCATTGCCCTTTGAAATATCTCATTTTAATAAGCTCCAGTTTGAAAAAGCGCCCGAACCTGCTGTGTCATACGCTATTTCAAATGTATCAGCAGAGGAAATGCCTGAACCTCCCCGGAATATTCCTGAAAGCACTTTGAAGGGTGCAAGTATTGACGCTGAATACGAGATGATTTTAAAAGCATTAAAAAAAGTAAATTTTAATAAAAGTAAAGCAGCAAAATTGCTAAATATTGATCGCAAAACCTTGTACAACAAAATGAAACAATACCAGGAGTTTAATAATCAATAGACTATGAACAGTCAATGACTTTCTCCTTTTCAACCAGCCAATATACCAACAAACATCAAGAAATTGAAGCGGCAGCAGCCAGGGAAACTGTGAGTTTGAATGAAATAGCGCATACAAACTCTCTTTATTTATTTAATCTAAATGCTGCCGGGAAAATCTAATCAGTATGGCCTTGCAAAAACCTTTTGTCCGCATTTTAATCGTTGATGATGATGAAGATGATTTCTTTATAACTTCTGAATATCTGCGCCAGATAGAGGACTATGATTTAGCTATAGACTGGAAGTATAAATATGCAGATGCTATTGAACAAGTAAGGATGCGTAAATACGATATTTATTTTATTGATTACCGGCTTGGTGCAAAAACAGGTTTAGATTTTTTAAAAGAGGCCATACACCTGGGATGCGAGGAGCCGGTCATTTTACTTACGGGTAAAGGCAATCGCGAAATTGACATAAAAGCCATGCAGATCGGTGCCACTGATTATTTGATTAAAACTGATTTGAATGCTGATAAATTAGAACGTTGCATCCGTTACTCCTTAGAGCGGCTGGCATCTGTAAAAGCACTAAGAGCTAATGAACGCAAATACCGAAACATATTTGAATTATCAAAGGACGCCGTTTTTATTGCCGACAAATCTTTAATATTTAAAGATGTTAACGCGGCAACCTCTGAACTGTTAGGTTATTCCGGCGAGGAATTACAAAAGCTAAGCCTATATGATCTCATAGGAGAAGATGTAAATAAAAACCTTTTGCAAAAACTTTTGTATGAAGAAGGAGAAGTGAATGATCTGGAATTAGAGATCGATAATAAGGCAGGAGAAAAAAAAATTTGCATTTTTTCATTAACCGCTCCTTTGGATGAAACCGGGAATATTTTTTACCAGGGATTGATACATGATATTACCAGTTTACGAAAGGCAGAAAAAGCAAATTTGATGGTTGAAAAATTGGGAGCTGCCGGCCGCCTTGTTAGAACTTTGGCGCACGAGGTCCGCAATCCGCTCAATAATATTAACATGTCCGTTGAGCAACTTGTCACAGAACCTAAAAGTGAAGAATCAGATCTATTCCTGGATATTATTCAACGGAATAGTAAACGAATTGGAGATTTGATCATAGAACTGCTCGACTCAAGCAGGCCAACGGAATTTATTTTTGAAAAATATGCTTTACAAACCATCGTAGATGATAGTATCGCCGAAGCCCTTGACAGGATTACATTACAACGCATTAATATGCAGATACGTTATTACAACGAGCCCTGTTATTTAATGGCAAACCGGGAAAAACTTAAAATTGCTTTTTTAAATATTATCATTAATGCGGTGGAAGCAATGTCTGCAGATAATGGCGAATTAGATATAATTATTAATAGTGCTAATAATCTTCATACAATTATAGTAAAAGATAATGGCTCCGGTATTCCAGAAGATAACCTGTCGCGTTTATTTGAACCTTATTTTACATCAAAACGAAATGGAATGGGGCTGGGCCTTGCTTCAACTTTAAATATTCTTCAATCTCATAAGGCACAAATTGATGTTACTTCTGCTGTAAATGTGGGTACTACTTTTACTATTAGTTTTCCCGGTGTTTAATTATTATGCCTCGGTTCGGTGTCTTCAAGAACCGAAATTTATATTACGGACGTATGATAATAAAGACCAAACCAAGGATCGCAGCATCTTTTACATCTTAGCTAAATCGTGATTTTGGAGGTTATTTCATCACCGGCTTCTAAACACCATTGTTATGCCCGAAGGTCCATCTATAGTATTATTAAAAGAAGAAGTTCTCCGATTTACAGGAAAAAAAATTGTTTCGATAAGCGGCAACAGTAAAATTGAACAAAGCCGCCTGCTTAATCAAAAAATAGTTTCTTTCAAAAGTTGGGGTAAGCATTTTCTTATTTGCTTCAAAGGTTTCACCTTGCGGGTGCATTTTTTAATGTTTGGCACTTACCGTATAAACGAGAAAAAAGAACAGCCTGTTCGGTTGAATATTACATTTAAAAGTGGTGAAATAAACTTATACTCATGTGCCATAAAAATTATAGAAGGTGATGTAAATAGCCATTACGATTGGAGCACTGATGTAATGAATGATGAATGGAATGCAAAAAATGCGAAAGCAAGATTAAAAGCAGAACCCACTAAACTTATTTGCGATGCACTGTTAGAACAAGATATTTTTTCAGGAGTTGGTAATATAATTAAGAATGAAGTGCTATACCGTATTCGTGTTCATCCTGAATCGAGAGTTGAAAAGATACCTGCATTAAAAATTAGAAAACTCATTGAAGAAGCCCGCAATTACAGTTTCGAGTTCTTAGACTGGAAAAGAAATTATGAGTTAAAAAAACATTGGCTTGCCCATACCAAAAAAATGTGTTTAAGATGTAATCTTCCGATAATTAAAAAATACACCGGAAGTAAAAACCGGAGAAGTTTTTTTTGTGCCAAGTGCCAGCTTTTATACAATTAAAATAAGTAAACATCTCAAAATGGTTGTTCACCAGTTTAATCGAAGCCTATCTATCAAATGAAAATAAGTACGCATCTTCATCATTTTTGCCATTAATGAGATTAGTAATTATTTGAGCAGCTATTACACTAAAGGTTATGCCATTTCCTCCAAATCCTAAAGCAAAGTATGTGTTTGGTCTTTCCGGAACGCAGCCTATGTAAGGTAATCCATCTTTTGTGGTGGCAAAAGCTCCAGCCCATTTAAAATCAATTTTACAATGTATATGCGGGAAAAGTTTTTTAAATGATTTTTGCAGATCAATTGCCTTTTGGTTTAATAAACTAAACGGATCTCTAAACCGGTAAGGCGTATCCTTACCGCCAATCAAAATGCGATTTTCATTGGTTATGCGCATATATAAATATGGATTAGCTGTTTCCCAAATTAAACAGTTGCCATACCATAGTTTCTTTTGCCTGAGGGGTTCGGTTAGAATTACGTAAGTAGTAAAAATGTCTTCAACTTTTTTTGACAGGTAGCGTTGCGATTCATAACCACAGGCTATTATTAATTTTTTTGAAGTAATGGTGTAGCCTTCCCGGGTTTTTAAAACCACTCCTTTTTTCTGATGGTCTATATTTACAATCTCTGTATGGTCATAAACTTTGTTCCCCGATTCCTCGATCCTTTGTAACAATTTATGCGTTATTAAATAGGCGTCAACCTGCGCCGCATTTTTACTTAAAATGCCAACTTCCTTTTTAAGGGTAAATTTAGACTGTAACTGACTGGATTCTAATAACTCTACATCAAAGTCAAGCGATTTTCTAAGTTCAAATTCTTTTTCAAGTGCACGAACATCTTTTTTATGCGATGCTAATTGAAGGCTGCATTTATTTTCAAAAATTTCTTTACTGCTGATTTTGTTGCATATAGTTTTTAATGTATTAATTGACTGCAGGCAAAGTTTATAGCTCCGCACCGCATGCTCATATCCAACTTTTTTTACTAATTGATGAAGAGGAGTATCTATTTCATATTGTATTAAAGATGTGGATGCTGCTGTACTGCCGGTGGCTACATGGCGTTTATCTACAACCACACATTTAATACCTGCTTGTGTAAGATACCATGCAACCAACGCTCCTGTTATACCTGCACCCATAATAGTTATACCAGTATTGATATTTTCATGTAAAGAAGGATAAGATGAAATAGCGCCATGCCTGAATAGAGGGTAAGGAAGAGAGGTATATAAGTCCATGCTTAATTTCTTTTTTTCCTACACTAAACAACCAAGACTTTTTATTGTTCAACTAATGCTATGTTAATCGTGAGACGTCAAACGTCAAACATCAGAATCTCACCTCACCTTTTACGTCTCACGATTCTAAACGGCATAGTAGACTTAACATGACACTATGTATCTAAATATGAAACAGGAACTTCTTTGGATTCGCTTTTAATAATAAAAACTGCTGTGTCTTTAGGCCTGATGCCTGAACCAGCTTGCAGAGCAAACATTTTTGTAAATTCTGCCCCAAAAAACAAAATAAGTGCACTATAATAAACCCAGGAAAGTATGATGATGATTGATGCAGCAGTGCCGTATGTAATACCCAGGTTTAATTTTCCTAAATAATAACCTATAATTACTTTACCAATTAAAAACAATACAGCTGTTAAAGAGGCGCCAATCATTGCATCTTTCCATGTTATAATAGCATCCGGCAATACTTTAAAAATCACTCCAAATAAGCCTGTTAACACTACAAAAAAGATTAGCGAGTTGACGGAATGAAAAAATGAAAGATTATAGTTAGGAAAAATTTCAACCAGTTGAAGGCTTAGAAAATTAAAAAGAGCGCTGATGATAAGTGATGCCAGTAATAAAAAACCTAACCCTAATACCAATGAAAATGAAAGTAAGCGATTAGAAAGAAATTTTAACCAGCTTTTTTTTGGTTTTGCTTTTACCGACCATATGTAATTAATAGAATCCTGCATTTCGGTAAATATGCCAGTAGCTGCAATGGCTAAAATAATAGCTCCTACAACAGCACCGATAGAAGTTGTTTCAGATTGCTGAATATTTTGTATAATACTCTGAATCTGGATGGCAGCATCGCCACCAATAAGACCCTTTAATTGCGGGTAAATTTTACCTTGTACAGCCTTCCTGCCATACACCATACCGGCAAGGGAAATAATAATAATTAATAATGGCCCAATAGCAAAAATGGTATAATAGCTGAGTGAGGCGCTTAACTTAAAAGCGTTGTCATTACTAAATCCTATAGCTGCGTGTTTAAAAAGCGACAAAACTTTTTTAATTCTTTCCATGATATATCATTACACATCAATCATCCATGCAGTTTTAAATCTGATGGCTGGGGAAATGGCTACACAATTAAATTGCAATTAATATTTTATTACAAATAAAAGCTTTAAAACCTGCATAAAATAACTGGCAATATTTTTTATGATATTTATAAAATAAATCAATGAGGAATTTACTTTATATCGTAGCAGTAGTTTTAATTATCGGTTGGCTATTAGGCGCCTTTTATTGGAAAGTAGGTGGTGTAATTCATATTTTAATTATACTGGCAGTGATCTCTTTATTGCTGGGAATAATTCGCAGGGCATAAATTAATCTTTTGTGCCATTCAATTAATCAGGCTACCAAATACTGTAGCTATTTTATGCAAATTTTTTGGATATTTTATGCGGCAGCTAAATGAACTATGCGGGAAGAGCAGTTCCTGCAAATAGAAGCACAGGTTTTAAATTCAGGATCGTGGTAACGTTCACAAACCTCAGCACATTCTTCGCAAATACCAACACATAATAAGGCAACATTTTCCAGGTTTTCCCATCCGTTCTTTAAGGCATGGCATGTGCCCAGGCAAATTTTTGCACATTCATCAAGCACTTGTTTTGTTCTCAGGGAAAAAGAGGTTTCTTTTTGTAAAACGATGATTAAAAGGTTTTCGCAATTTAGCCAGGCTTCAAGGCAACTTTGAATATGTAGGTTTGTTACTTGCATTAATTCTTTATAATTTTTTTTTAATCGACTCCACATGCTTAATAAAGTCTGATACACCGGCATCCATATAAATACCATAAGCATCTGTAAGAGTACCCTTAGTACCATCTTTAGCCTCTATAACATACAGAATGGCATTATCATCAGGATTAGATGGCCCCTCAAATCTAAAAAAATTTATAATATATATTTCGTCGGGTTGATAAATTTTATGGTGTTGTAATGCTTCCAAACCATTTTCAGTAATTTTAAAGTCTTCTGTATAGCCTTCTTTTACTACCCTGCTTAAGCAGGTGACAAGGCTTTTCATATAGGGTAAGGAATTATTTTCATTTACTATCATAGAAAGGATTTGATTAATTAAAACGAAATAGTTTGCCAGAAAATTGAACAGTGATTTGTATAACGTCTGAGTAGTTATTTACCCAATAAAAAAAGCTGGTAAAAACCAGCCTTTTATAAATTTAAGTATTATGCTTAATGATTTTAAAACTTTATCCGTTAGCTCCTAATCTGCTGTATGCATATCTCTTAAACGTTTTACTTCGTCGTGTCCCATTTTTAATTGGGTTTTTTGCCTCACTATTAAATCACGAATTGGCGCATCTACCTCGGTATCTGAGTTCAAGGCCATATCATAAGCTTTCTGGGCTGCATCTTCGCCAAATTCGCAATTTGCCAAAACTGTTTTGCGGTCATGCCCCGTAACAACCGCCTTTAAATCCATCCACACCCGATAAACTTTACCCGAATTGGTTGTGCCATCTGCGGCATCTCCACCTAAGCGGGAAACTTCTTGTGTTAAATCACCTACATATTGTTTGCTTTCCTGGATATAACGGTGAAAAAGAGTGCGCAAATCTGCATCTTCAATTTTTAATTCTTCAATTGCTTTTTCATATCCCACTATGCGGTCATTATTAATTTGAATCAGGTCGTTTAATAAACCTGTGATCTTTGAATTTCTTTCCATAATTGTAATTTTTAAATACAGTTAAAAAATCATACCCAAATTCTTTTACAAGACCTGTTTAAAAATATTTTTTTAAAACATCAATGGCCTTAAAGCGTGCCACGGTTTGGCAGGTTTCCGATTTGTCAGATTCTTATAATCGTGGCACGCTTATAAGCTGGTATAAAATTTTAGTATTGGTCTTAACTCTCCAACCTTTATATAAAAAATATTTTATGGCAAAGTATTCTAAAACTGCAGGCAATAAGGTAAAAGAATCTATGCATGAAATGAAAGAAGGAAAGCTAAAAACCGGTAGTGGTAAAAAAGTAACTTCCCGCAAGCAAGCTATTGCAATAGGTTTATCTGAAGCCAGGGAAAAAGGCGCAAAAGTACCCGCCAAAAAAACTACCTCAAAAGCAGGAAGGAAAAAAACAGCGAAATAAAACATCAAAGAAAAAAACCCAGCAGTAAAAAATAGCGCCATTGTTTGTCAAGTGTGAAAAGGTCAGACGTTCAAGCTAAATTTTTTTCTCACTTTTCACCAAGTGATAAATAGTCGACGTAACCCTTTTAAATTATAAGAACAGGGGGCCTATTGATCGTCATACCAACTCTTTTAATATTTTCATTAAAACCCTTTCCTGGGACGTCAATCCGGTTAAGTCATCAGGTTTTTCAATACTATCCAGCTCTTTAAGGTATACATCTAACGTTTTGTCTTCATATAATTTTATAATACCGGGATGTACATAGTACTTTTTACAAACTGTTCTGGTATTGCCTAATTTTTTACTTACTTCATCAAGCGCAGCAACAATATTTTTTTTGCAGTCAGATTCAGATTCTGCCACGCCAATTGTTTTAAAAGCTTGCAAAATATTAATTGTTCCTGCCCATGTCCTAAAATCTTTCGCACTAAAATCTTCTCCCGATGCTTCTTTAATATACCGGTTAACAGCGCCGGAATCGATTGATTTCTTATTCCCCTCTGCATCATAATATTGAAACAACTCTTTACCTGCAATATCACGGCATGCCTGAACGGCTTTGGCCAGGCGACGGTTACGTATGGTAATATCATGATCTATTCCCTTTTTTCCTTTAAATGAAAAAAGTAAATTATCGCCTTTAATTTTTACATGTTTATCCTTCAAAGTTGTCAGTCCGTACGACCCATATAATTTTTCATAGTCATTACTACCTATTCGGATGTATGTACGCTCCATTAAGCTCACAACAGTTGCCATTACTTTTTCTTCGCAAAGATCTTTGCGGGCAAAATCTTCTTCAAGCTTTATCCGTAAAGTTGGGAGTAACCTGCCAAACTCATATAACCGGTGAAATTTAGTTTCGTTACGGAGGCTATGCCATAGAGTATGATAACGGTATTGCTTGCGATTTTTTACATCTAAACCCGTTGCCTGTATATGACCATTTTCCTTATAACTTATCCAAACATTTGTCCAGGCAGGTGGTATTGCCAATTTTTTTATTCTTTTAAGTAGATTTTCATCTTCAACCTGTTTACTGTTATATTCATAAACAAAATTTTCTCCTTTTTTTACACGCAAAATACCAGGGCTTTTATCGGTTACATAAATAAGATCAGCAGCCTTGGCTGTTTGAGAGTAATCTTTGTCAAGTTTTAAAAATTCTTTATGCGATAGTTCTACACTTTCCATTTAGAGAAATGTTTTATTAATATAATACCTGACTTAATATAAAGAAAGTCAGGCCACAAAGACCTGACTTTTAAAATTATTATCTTCCTACCTATTTCTACTCTTTTTCCGGTTCGTTTTCAGCATTAAGGTTAATACCGCTCATTGCCAATTCTGTTAACATTTGATCGGCTTCTTTCTCTTCATCCAGTGTTAATTGAAGCAATTGCGCCATCTCTTCATTTCCCATTGTTTTGGCTAACTGCACAAGGCTTCCATAGGTAGCAATCTCATAATGCTCTACTTTTTGGCCGGCGATTATCAAGGCTACGTCCCTTGTGGCAGTACCCTCATCAGTATCTTCGATTACACCTTGCGCTTCTTTCACTAATCCTTCCATCGCGTCACACTTTTTTGCTCTTGGAGTCATATCAAGCATTTCAAATACTTGATCTAGTCTTACAATTTGCTCCTCGGTTACTGCTAAATGTTCTTCAAAAGCAGAAGCTAATTCCTGGGAGGTTGCTGCTTTTTTCATTTTAGGCAATGCCTTCGTCAAATGTTTTTCAGCCCAGTAAATGTCTTTTAATTCTTCAATAAACAATTCTTTCAATTTAGTTTCTTCATTAGCCAAGGAAGCGTTGCCGCTACTTGCTTTACTAGCTGTTGCTGGTTTTGTAGTTCGTGCCATAAAAAGAGTTTTTAATTATTAATATATGTTGAATACTAACAATAAAAAAATAATGCCACAGATACGATAGTGATAACATTCTATGTGGACGATTTTACCCAATGCTTTTTAAAAAAAACTTTTTTTTCTTAAACTTTTATGGTATTCAATTTGGATAGAGTAGTATGGTTCCCTATTGAACAATTCAAAACATTACATATGCCATTAAATCAACATTCTTCTCAACAATTAAATTTCTTACAGGAAAAGATTCAACAAATTGGAAGCGCTATTTTTTTTAATTTGAGTGATTCTGTCTTAAAGTTACCTACATCTTTGGTTTCTACTTTAAAAGTAGATGATTATGGATACGTATGGTTTTTAGTAAAAAAACCCCAGCAACACCTCCAGGAGTTTGAAAATGAATTTCCCGTTCGCCTTGATTTTTTTAAAAAAGGAAGCGAATATTTTTTACAGGTAATGGGAAAAGGATTTGTGGTTTATGATCCCGAAGAAATGAATACCCTTAAAATGACTGGCGAATGGAATACCCTCATTTGTGATGATGTGGTGTTGGTAAAGGTAAAAATGATGAAAGCTGAATACTTTGAGACCCAGACACGTGCAAATATATCGTGGTGGCAAAGTGCGCTGAATACAGTAACTACCTGGTTTGGCACTACCAATAATATAGGTCATAATATTTACTTTCCTGCCTCTTAATACTTCATTATGCGTGCAATATGGTCAGGTTCTATTTCTTTCGGGTTGGTGAATATACCAGTGAAATTAACCAGTGCTGTACAGTCTGAAGAGTTGAATTTTGATATGCTCTCTAAAAAAGACATGGCACCCATCCGCTATGCCCGGATAGATACAAAAACTGATAAGGAAGTGCCCTGGAAAGATATCGTAAAAGGCTATGAATACACCAAGGACAAATATGTAATTATTGAGGCCGCAGATTTTGAAAAAGCCAGCCCGGAAAAATCACATTCTATAGATATAGTTCAGTTTGTAAAACAAGAAGAGATTGACCCTATCTTATACGAAAAACCTTATTATATCATTCCTGCAAAAGGTGGTGAAAAATCTTACCGGCTTTTATTAAAAGCATTAGAGGCATCGGGCACCATTGGTATTGCAGAATTTATGCTTCGTAACCGTGCTCACGTATGTGCAGTAAAAGTTTTTAACGATGTGTTGTTACTTAACCAGATGCGGTACCAGGAAGAAATAAGGGAAGTACCTGAAATAGAAATTAAAAAAGAAAAGATCACGGATAAAGAGTTGCAACTGGCTAAGAAACTGATAGAACAGTTGACTGAAACTTTTGATCCTTTAGCATTTAAAGATACTTACATTGAAGAGTTAAAAAAGCTTATAGATGCGAAAGCAGCCGGAAAACAAATCAGAATTGCAGAAGAACCTAAAAAAGCTACCGGTGCAGTAAAAGACCTGATGGAAGTTCTAAAGCAGAGTTTGAATACGACCAGCAAAAAAAGAGCTTAATATATTCAGACGTGAGACGGCAGACGGGAAATATTACTTCTGACCTTGAATTTTGGCGTTTCACTTTTCACATGTCGCTCTCACACTACACCACATGAGCCTATCTCTATATAAAAAGAAACGTAATTTTTCTGATACACCTGAACCTGAAGGAAAAGAGAAATCATCAAAAGATTTGTTGCGCTTTGTTATTCAAAAACACGATGCTTCACAGCTTCATTATGATTTTAGGTTAGAGATGAATGGCGTGCTAAAAAGTTGGGCAGTTCCTAAAGGCCCTTCTTTAAATCCTGAAAACAAACGCCTTGCAATGATGGTAGAAGATCATCCTTATGATTACCGGGATTTTGAGGGCATTATCCCGGCAGGAAATTATGGTGGTGGTACTGTGATTGTTTGGGATGAAGGAACTTATGAACCCATGGAATCGGAAGGGTTAACTAAAAAAGAACAGGAAAAATTATTATTAAAACAATTGGCCGCCGGCGATGTTAAGCTGCAGATGCATGGTGAAAAAATAAAAGGCAGTTTTGCGCTTTTTCAATTAAAAAAAGCAGAAGGTGGAAATGCCTGGCTTCTGGTAAAAAAGAAAGATGACTATAGTAGTGAAATTGATATTACTACAAACGATAAATCTGTAAAATCGGGAAAAACCATCGCACAGGTAGCACATGAAAATGGCACAGAACCAAACCACCCGCAAGAAGAAAAAAAAACCGTTGGTAAAAAGACTACAAGAGCCGTTAGTTCCAAGAAATCTGCTATAAAATCTCCTGCAAAAAAGAGTAGCGTAAAAAAAAAGCCATTGATCTAAAAACGCTATTAAGGGAACATTTTACACTCGTAAAAAAATCAGCGATGCCGGAAAATGTTTACCCTATGCTGGCCACTTTAGCTGATGAGCCATTTAATAATGATGAATGGCTTTTTGAGATTAAATGGGATGGATACCGCGCAGTAACCTATTTAAAGGATGGAGAGGCAAAATTACGTTCCCGAA
>MWVT01000137.1_pt1 | contig 14633 bp, 11 predicted proteins | sample 1047201 | NCBI WGS metagenome assembly MWVT01 (sample SAMN06349988, study PRJNA376086) | soil metagenome | isolation source: TG5-1 sample Antarctic (ecotone) soil | place: Antarctica | collected 2015-01-13 | reverse complement strand
TCAACGAATTGTTGGCGAAACTTCGATACGAATTTGCCGACTTTCAAAACCGAATGACGATTGCCGCAACCGATGGCGATTCGGCTTCAATGATTAGTTTGCAAAAACGACAGGCGGATTTACCGCTCGAAATACGGGCGACTGAAATCCTAGTTCTGAACCTTCGCCTTCAGCGTTTGGAAATGCAAAAAACGACCCTTGTCGCAGCCCGACAAGCCACTCACGAGCCATTGCAGAAGGCAATTATCGAGCGCGGTAATGCACTCAACCAATTCAACATATTGAGCGCAAACGCTGCTAACGCGGGCGAAGATGTGAGGCAAAATTCCATCGAAATTGGCGAGCTTACACGCGAACGAGACCGCCTTATTTATCAAACAAAAACCGCCAGCCGATAGGAGAAAACAAATGAACACTATATTCAAAACTGACGCACACAGAGAAGAATTTTTGCGCGCCTTCAAAAAATTAACGATGTCCGGCGCGGTTACAAAAGACGCAGCGATTGAAAAATTAATCCGGGACAATCCGAATTATTTCCATCAGCCGACAGCCGACGACATTGTGAAAATCTCCCGTTCGGAACTGAATGGCGAGATTCGCCAGCGTGCGCGTGCGGGTGTGCAATCAAACAGAGCTACCTACGACATCTTTCGATTACCTGCCGACAAAAACCCCAGCTAAAACCGCCAAAATCACCCCTCGACTGAAAGCCGCAAGCATAAAAAACTCGCGGCTTTTTCCTGAATGTCTATGCAATCGCTCTTAAAGATTTGGTTGATTCTTGAAACGGTTTGCGTTGATTTATGAACTACCTTAGCAACTACGTCTATTGGTTGTTCACCGTCGTTGTGATTCACAACGACGGTGTTATCTGCATATTGCTTAAGTCCTTCTTTTTGCCTACTTAATTTCTCGTAGTAGAATTCACAGATTTCGTAAATTTCACTTCCCGTGAAATCCTTGCGACAAGTGTTTTCATCAATTTCCGCTTCTTGCGGATTTTCAACTTCTGTATGATTCATACAGAAGTTCGTCGGCTCTATGCGCGTGTCGGTGTAACACCCTCCGATAAATTTATCGGAGGGTGTTACACCGTCGAGCCTATGCGCGTCTCAAAAACTATACCTTGTGCGAAAGCTCAAAAACGTGTCTCAAATTATGTCTTATTCGGATTTTCTCACAACGTCTTAGAGTTTTTAAGACACGCTAACGAAAGAATCAGATTGCCGATTCTACTCGCCAAAAAAAATAAGCCGCAAGTTTTTGACGCTCGCGGCTTTTCTCTTTTTGCAACTTTTTATTTCTAAAAGCGTATATTTAATTGGAAGGCAAGTAGGTAACTCCTTTCATATATTTTTGTAGTGTTCTCCTAAATTAATAAGCCTATCTTCGGTAAGATAGGCTTTTTTATTTCATTCAACCTACGCCCAGTGCGGGTGATTTACCAATACATCGCATTTCGTGCTATTTCAGCATTGCACTCTTCTAAAGTTCCGGTAAATGTGCATCTGCCATACAGAAAGATGCTATAAGTTCCGTCTCTATGCGCGTTCAATTTCAACTGATTTTTTCATTTTCTACCTCCGATTTGTTAAATTATTTTTTGAGTTTTTTTAGGGTTTTCGTGCTATATTTGCATTGTTCGTTAGTGGTAGAGAGAGGCTTAGGAATGGTGACACAAACCTAAGCCTTTCGTTTTTAATTGATTCTTATTCCCGCAACTCGCTCCGCTTTGCGTTCAGCCGACGGCTTGAGATACGGGATTTCTTCGGCTTGGACCGGCACGTTTTCCGCTTCCATAAAAAGCCGAATCAATCTTGCGGCGGCACGGTGGAAACACGGCGAACCCTGCTCAAATGCGCGGCACTGGCACACTCCGTTTGCCGAGTAGATGTTATTGCTCTTCTGCGACCAGATGAGCAAGGATTTGTCGTTTTCCATCCAAGTCATAAAAACACCGTTTTCTTCAATCTCGACTGTGGCTTTAGCAATGGCGCGAACCCATCGTTTCTTGGTTTGCGCGTCCGTTGCGGTTTGTTCGAGCTTGCTCAGTGCGTCGGCGATAACTTTTCCAAATTTGTCTTTGTTTTCGATTTGTAGCATTTCTTTCACTCCAAAATTTAGATTTGATTGAATGTTTCAATCTATAATAAACAATACAGCAAGTTGCATCGTTAGCCAAGTCTAGAATACAACTTGACGAATACTTTTTTAAGTTGTATTTTTGAAGTATGAAGAAATTAACAACAAGCGAAGTGTCAGAAAAACTAAACGTCTCAGTCCGGCGCGTACACCAGTTCATAAAGCAGGGAAGACTGCCAGCCGCAAAACACGGGCGTGATTACGTAATCCAGGAAAAGGATTTGCGATTGGTTGCCGAAAGAAAAAACGGCAGACCGCCAAAGAAAAAACCGAATGAATAAAAAACAGGCGTCTGAAATTCTCGGCGTATCAATTCGACTGGTCGAAAAGTATGCCGCTGAAGGTCGGTTGGGTAAAATTTCATATATTCGAGGCAAGACCGGCAAACAAGCGGAATACAATCAAGATGCCGTTGAAAAGCTGAAGGCTGCGCTCGAATCACCCGACACAGCACTAACTACGAATAGCCCCGATGCGCGTCTGTTCGTGGCTCAATTAGTCGAGGCGATGGCAAGCCGCGAACAGGCTCACGTCGAAGCTATTCGAGGGTTGCTTTCGGGAATCTCCGAAGAGCCTCGCAGCGCGTCTGTTCGGGTCTCTGAAAAGATACTCTTAAACTTAACCGATTGCCGATTGTTGACCGGTTTATCCGGCGCAAATCTGCGTGATGCGATTCGTTCGGGAAAACTAGCCGGACGGAAAATCGGGCGCGGATTTAAAATCAAGCGAGCGGACTTGGATAAATTTATTAAAAATTTATAAAAATATGCGGCTCAAGAATAATTATTCTTTGCAGATTTAAAGTTTCGGTTGTTCTTACGCAAGACTAATTACCTGGCGGACAAGCGCAAAACCTGATGCGCCGAACAACCGGATATTTTCAGGCAAAAACTAACAGGGAGTTTTTATGACCGAACAGAAAAAACCGATTTATAAAATAAAATTTGAAGTAGAAATAGAAATTACAAAGGAAGTAATAAAGACCCGGCGCTGCATTGATAAAATTGGTTATAGCCCAAAAATGCACATAAAGAAGGACGTGCTTATTAACGGCTTCGACACCGCCAACGATGCCGATAAGGAATTCTCAGACCGATGCAGCCACATTGAAGAGCATTTTTCAGACCGAATCATGCTTTGTTACGGAGATATGTTTCATAACGAAGGCTCTACGCTCAATATTGATTCGCTTGATATAAAAAGCCAGGCGCGTGAAAAAGTCATCCGCGAAACCGCCCAAATGGAAAACCAGATGCAGCGTCAACGGTTGCCGACTAAAAAAGGACGCAAACACGATAAATCTAAAAAAGATTATTTGGCAGACAAAGAGAAATTCGTAAATAAAAGTGTCGAAATGCTAAGAACTCTTAAAAATGAAGGCGTTTCCGCTCCGACACTGGCAGATTTAGCAGTAAAAATGTTTGAAACTTATACCGACCGCAATAAAGAGGAACAATATTACGAATATCCTTCAAAGGAACTGAGAAAAAAATTAGATTTATATAAAATTTCCTTTGAAGATTTGGCTATGAAATCTACCAATAATGTTAGGTAACATTATTGGTATTTACATACATTCCAAAAAAGTTCAAAGTGTTGATTGTAGTAAATGGCATAGTAAAAAGCCGCTTTCGTTTCAAGTTTGACGACCAGACGAAAGCGGCGACCTACAAGCCAAAAACTCGCCTTCCGGCGTTTTCGACCTATTCTATTTAAGGATATAAAAAAAATGATTCAAAAACAATTTCAAAGTGAATTATTCACATCACGAGAAGCGGCGAAATATTTAAGAATTTCGATTACGACCCTTTGGCGCGTGCGGTCAAGCGGGAATATTTCCTTTCGGCGCGCTTCGCGTAAGCTGCTTTACTCGCGTGCCGACCTCGAAAATTATCTTGAAAAAAACAAAGAATCGGCGCACGCGTGCGCCGCATAAAAAAGAAAAGGCATCGCTGCAAACGATGCCAAAAACCACTAAATTAACGAACTAACTTATGAAAAATTTTACTACAGAAAATCAAAAAACGCAAACAATTGATGCCGATGCATTCCAATCGGCGACCAACAAAATTTCCGCTTTGGCAATTTTAGCCGAAGCAACCAATGAAACAAATTCGGGTGAGACAAATTCGAGGACTAGGATTACACACGATGCAGTTTTGCTTGAAATTCTCGACCATTTACGCCCGGTTAATCTTCGTGTTGAAGCGGAACTTGCCGCAAGCGATTTACTGACAATCAAACATCAAGTCGTTTTAACCATTCGTCATATTTTGCGAATCGCTAATGAATTAAAGTGCGGTCTGTGCATAAATCTCGGTTTTATTTATTCGTATAACAAAGAATTTTGGAAACTGATTGACCGGGAAGAAATAAAAGTTTTTCTTGGCGATGCGGCGAAAAAGTTGGGCGTGAACAGCGTTACCGCCGACTATCATAAATTCCTGGATGAGCTGTACAAGCAGTTTTTTGTCACTGCCTATCTGCCCAAACCTAGACCAAAGAGCAAAACGGTTTTAATAAATGTTCAAAACGGGACGGGCGAAATTACAAAGGGCAGATTAAAATTGCGTCCATTCAACCGCGCCGATTTTCTCACTTATCAATTAAATTTCGCTTACGACGAAAAAGCGACTTGCCCAAAATGGCAAAAGTTTCTTGACCGTGTTTTGCCCGAAAAGGACGAAAACGGAAACGATGTTGACGAAGGAAAATCGCGGCAAAAAGTCTTAGCGGAATATATTGGTTACGTTTTCACGCGGCATTTGAAATTAGAGAAAACTCTACTTCTTTACGGCGGCGGCGCGAACGGTAAGGGTGTATTTTTTGAAGTAATTTCCGCGATTTTAGGAACAGAAAACGTATCAAATTACTCTCTCGAATCACTTGGAGACCAATACTACCGGGCGATGATTGCCAACAAATTATTAAATTATTCGTCGGAAATCTCAAACCGATTACAGTCGGAAAAATTCAAACAATTAACAAGCGGCGAACCGATTGAAGCGCGTTTGCCCTACGGTCAACCGATAACGCTCACCAATTACGCAAAACTTACTTTTAACACCAATGAATTGCCGAAAGACGTTGAACATACGGAAGCATATTTCCGGCGGTTTATGATTGTTCCTTTTGACGTAACCATACCGGAAGAAAAACAAAACAAGAATTTGCACAATGAAATTATCGAAGCGGAACTTGCCGGAGTTTTTAATTGGGTGCTTGCCGGATTAAACCGATTGCTCGAACAGGGGAATTTCTCAAAGTGCGATGCGGCGCAAAAAGCGGTTGCAAAATATCGCAAAGAATCGGACTCGGTGGCAATGTTTCTCACAGAGGAAAATTACAAGGCAAGCGGTAATAACGATTGCGAATATACGTTAAAAACTTTGTATCAGGAATACAAATCATTTTGTCAGGATGACGGCTACAAATCGCTTGGCAAGCGGAAATTTAAGGAACGGCTTGAACGGCTAAATATAACTGTCGAAGCGGGTAACGCGAATAAAACTTATGTTTGGATTGAAAAAATCTATGTCAATGAGAAGGATGAAGCCTCAAAATAAAAGGTTGTTAGACACTAACTTATCTAACTTAACTAACTTTTTGATTTTTTTTGAAAGTTATAAAAAGTTAGTTAAGTTAGGAAAGTTAGACTCCAGAAACCTTTTATTTTGGACACTAACAAGTTTTAACACATCAGCTAACGATTAAAATGGCATTTGAACTTGAAAAATATCGCGGAATGAAATCACGGTACACCTGCCCGGCGTGTAATGCTCGGAATGAGTTCACCCGTTTTATTAACACTGAAACAGGCGAACACTTGCCCGAACAGGTAGGCATCTGCAATCGTTCGTCAAAATGCGGCTATCGTTACACGGCGAAACAGTTCTTTGCCGATAACCCGATGGCGCACACCGGACGCGGCGAACAATCCACGAAATGTAAAAAGCGCAACACATCAAACTATGGTTTTGCCGATAAAAACGGCTTCACGGCGAAGCACCAAGCCGGAAATTTGTCGAACGAGTCAAAAGAATTTGATTACATTCCATTTGAAAGTTTCAAAGCGACACTTGGCAACTATGAGCAAAATGCCTTCGTTCAATTTCTGATTAACCTTTTTCCGGATTGTGCCGAAGAAATTCAAGCCGTTTTGGAAATGTATCTTATCGGAACTTATGAAGATTTTCGCGGGAATTACACCTGTTTTCCAAGTGTGGATTGCGCCCGGCGCATTTGCCGGGCGAAGCTCATTAGATTTGATGAAAAAACAGGGAAACGGCACAAAGGCGACTATGACACTTCATCTTTACCTGCAAAATTAAAACTCAAAGAAGATTTTCAATATAAACAAATCTTTTTCGGTGAACACCTTTTGCCGAAATACCCGAATAAACAGGTTGCCATTGTCGAAGCTGAAAAAACGGCAATTATCGCATCGCTTTGTATTCCCGAATTTGTCTGGCTTGCCTGCAATTCTAAAACTTGGCTCAAAGCCGAACGAATCAAACGGCTCGGAAATCGGCAAATCATCATTTACCCGGATGCGGACGGCTTCAACCTTTGGCAACAAATAGCCACAGACGCGAGAAAGCAAGGCTTGCCCGTGAAAGTATCGTCGCTAATAGAAATACACGCCACAGACGAACAGAAAGCAAACGGCTATGACTTGGCAGACTATTTAATAAATCAGCAAGCCGAAATAAATCAAACCAATGATTTTATTGATAGATATAACGCAAAACTCGAAACCGTTTTGAGCGATGAAAGATTGAAACGAGATTTTGAAACGATACTCGACGAACAAAAAACGGTTGCCATTTATAACGGATTATCCGAAGTCGAAGCCGAAAGAAAATGCACACACCCGGAAAACATTCGCGCCGTCGTTTTGAGCGTCTGAAAAGGAAGGGTAAGACAAGGCTCGGCAGATAAAACGCGCCCACAGAGGCTGCATTAAAACAAGATTATGAACACTAACGCAAAATTTACGACGATGCTCTACAACAACCGGCACTTAATCGTTAAGACAAGCGAAGGCGGTAACCCGCACGTTGTCGCTGAATGTTACCTTGAGCAAATCGCCGCTCAAATCTGCCAACTTCTAACAGATGCGGCGAATACTGATTTAGAAAACCGTCATAAGGGGGAATAACGAATATGTCCGATGATGTCCTAAAAAGTCCGATGAAAACGGCAAACAGAGAAAAAGCCATAGGCGCACTGCTCGAATCGGCAACGATAAAAGATGCCGCGCAAAAGTGCGGATTAAACGAAAAGACGCTCCGACGATATTTGGAAGATACCGAATTCCAAAAAGAGTTTCGAGCGGCGCGGCGTGTCATATTTGAGCAAAACATTGTCCGTCTGCAATCGCTTCACGCGGGAGCAGTTGACGCGCTCAAAAGGAATTTGAATTGTGAAAACCCTTCGGTGGAAGTGCGTTCGGCGGCAATTATTATTGAAGGAAACCGCAAGGATTTTGAAACGACCGACATTCTATTACGCTTGGAGCAACTGGAAAATGAAAATCAAACAACGATTAAATAAACTCGAATTGAATAACCCGAATAAACCGCCGTGCTTTTGCAATAAAACATTGCTTGATTTGTGGCACGGCAAGCCGGGCGCGGACGCTTTGACGTATTGCCCGAACTGCAAAGACACCTATGACTATTGGATGAATCTTGCACACGACGCGGTAACGTCGGAGAACCTAACCGACGCAAGGGACGGAGAAATACAATGACAGCAATTAAAAACCGATTAAAAACAGTCGAGAAGAAAATGAATATCACAAACTCAGAATTTTGCGCCTGTTATCCACAAAAGTTTGAAGTTTACATTCAGGATTTAGGCGAAGATGCGGAACACAATGAGCCTGTATTAACGAGCAAGCCAATTTCTGAGATTTGCCCGGTATGTCGCAAACAAACCGAAAAAAAAAGCATTACCGTTCAATTAGTGGACGGCACAACAAAAGACCGCTTTCCGGACGAATGGAAAGCAAACAAAAATAAAAATGGAGATTTATAAAATGACAAATAATAATGATGAACTGACAGTTCAAACACTCACCAACGAAATAGAAAGAATCAACGAATTGTTGGCGAAACTTCGATACGAATTTGCCGACTTTCAAAACCGAATGACGATTGCCGCAACCGATGGCGATTCGGCTTCAATGATTAGTTTGCAAAAACGACAGGCGGATTTACCGCTCGAAATACGGGCGACTGAAATCCTAGTTCTGAACCTTCGCCTTCAGCGTTTGGAAATGCAAAAAACGACCCTTGTCGCAGCCCGACAAGCCACTCACGAGCCATTGCAGAAGGCAATTATCGAGCGCGGTAATGCACTCAACCAATTCAACATATTGAGCGCAAACGCTGCTAACGCGGGCGAAGATGTGAGGCAAAATTCCATCGAAATTGGCGAGCTTACACGCGAACGAGACCGCCTTATTTATCAAACAAAAACCGCCAGCCGATAGGAGAAAACAAATGAACACTATATTCAAAACTGACGCACACAGAGAAGAATTTTTGCGCGCCTTCAAAAAATTAACGATGTCCGGCGCGGTTACAAAAGACGCAGCGATTGAAAAATTAATCCGGGACAATCCGAATTATTTCCATCAGCCGACAGCCGACGACATTGTGAAAATCTCCCGTTCGGAACTGAATGGCGAGATTCGCCAGCGTGCGCGTGCGGGTGTGCAATCAAACAGAGCTACCTACGACATCTTTCGATTACCTGCCGACAAAAACCCCAGCTAAAACCGCCAAAATCACCCCTCGACTGAAAGCCGCAAGCATAAAAAACTCGCGGCTTTTTCCTGAATGTCTATGCAATCGCTCTTAAAGATTTGGTTGATTCTTGAAACGGTTTGCGTTGATTTATGAACTACCTTAGCAACTACGTCTATTGGTTGTTCACCGTCGTTGTGATTCACAACGACGGTGTTATCTGCATATTGCTTAAGTCCTTCTTTTTGCCTACTTAATTTCTCGTAGTAGAATTCACAGATTTCGTAAATTTCACTTCCCGTGAAATCCTTGCGACAAGTGTTTTCATCAATTTCCGCTTCTTGCGGATTTTCAACTTCTGTATGATTCATACAGAAGTTCGTCGGCTCTATGCGCGTGTCGGTGTAACACCCTCCGATAAATTTATCGGAGGGTGTTACACCGTCGAGCCTATGCGCGTCTCAAAAACTATACCTTGTGCGAAAGCTCAAAAACGTGTCTCAAATTATGTCTTATTCGGATTTTCTCACAACGTCTTAGAGTTTTTAAGACACGCTAACGAAAGAATCAGATTGCCGATTCTACTCGCCAAAAAAAATAAGCCGCAAGTTTTTGACGCTCGCGGCTTTTCTCTTTTTGCAACTTTTTATTTCTAAAAGCGTATATTTAATTGGAAGGCAAGTAGGTAACTCCTTTCATATATTTTTGTAGTGTTCTCCTAAATTAATAAGCCTATCTTCGGTAAGATAGGCTTTTTTATTTCATTCAACCTACGCCCAGTGCGGGTGATTTACCAATACATCGCATTTCGTGCTATTTCAGCATTGCACTCTTCTAAAGTTCCGGTAAATGTGCATCTGCCATACAGAAAGATGCTATAAGTTCCGTCTCTATGCGCGTTCAATTTCAACTGATTTTTTCATTTTCTACCTCCGATTTGTTAAATTATTTTTTGAGTTTTTTTAGGGTTTTCGTGCTATATTTGCATTGTTCGTTAGTGGTAGAGAGAGGCTTAGGAATGGTGACACAAACCTAAGCCTTTCGTTTTTAATTGATTCTTATTCCCGCAACTCGCTCCGCTTTGCGTTCAGCCGACGGCTTGAGATACGGGATTTCTTCGGCTTGGACCGGCACGTTTTCCGCTTCCATAAAAAGCCGAATCAATCTTGCGGCGGCACGGTGGAAACACGGCGAACCCTGCTCAAATGCGCGGCACTGGCACACTCCGTTTGCCGAGTAGATGTTATTGCTCTTCTGCGACCAGATGAGCAAGGATTTGTCGTTTTCCATCCAAGTCATAAAAACACCGTTTTCTTCAATCTCGACTGTGGCTTTAGCAATGGCGCGAACCCATCGTTTCTTGGTTTGCGCGTCCGTTGCGGTTTGTTCGAGCTTGCTCAGTGCGTCGGCGATAACTTTTCCAAATTTGTCTTTGTTTTCGATTTGTAGCATTTCTTTCACTCCAAAATTTAGATTTGATTGAATGTTTCAATCTATAATAAACAATACAGCAAGTTGCATCGTTAGCCAAGTCTAGAATACAACTTGACGAATACTTTTTTAAGTTGTATTTTTGAAGTATGAAGAAATTAACAACAAGCGAAGTGTCAGAAAAACTAAACGTCTCAGTCCGGCGCGTACACCAGTTCATAAAGCAGGGAAGACTGCCAGCCGCAAAACACGGGCGTGATTACGTAATCCAGGAAAAGGATTTGCGATTGGTTGCCGAAAGAAAAAACGGCAGACCGCCAAAGAAAAAACCGAATGAATAAAAAACAGGCGTCTGAAATTCTCGGCGTATCAATTCGACTGGTCGAAAAGTATGCCGCTGAAGGTCGGTTGGGTAAAATTTCATATATTCGAGGCAAGACCGGCAAACAAGCGGAATACAATCAAGATGCCGTTGAAAAGCTGAAGGCTGCGCTCGAATCACCCGACACAGCACTAACTACGAATAGCCCCGATGCGCGTCTGTTCGTGGCTCAATTAGTCGAGGCGATGGCAAGCCGCGAACAGGCTCACGTCGAAGCTATTCGAGGGTTGCTTTCGGGAATCTCCGAAGAGCCTCGCAGCGCGTCTGTTCGGGTCTCTGAAAAGATACTCTTAAACTTAACCGATTGCCGATTGTTGACCGGTTTATCCGGCGCAAATCTGCGTGATGCGATTCGTTCGGGAAAACTAGCCGGACGGAAAATCGGGCGCGGATTTAAAATCAAGCGAGCGGACTTGGATAAATTTATTAAAAATTTATAAAAATATGCGGCTCAAGAATAATTATTCTTTGCAGATTTAAAGTTTCGGTTGTTCTTACGCAAGACTAATTACCTGGCGGACAAGCGCAAAACCTGATGCGCCGAACAACCGGATATTTTCAGGCAAAAACTAACAGGGAGTTTTTATGACCGAACAGAAAAAACCGATTTATAAAATAAAATTTGAAGTAGAAATAGAAATTACAAAGGAAGTAATAAAGACCCGGCGCTGCATTGATAAAATTGGTTATAGCCCAAAAATGCACATAAAGAAGGACGTGCTTATTAACGGCTTCGACACCGCCAACGATGCCGATAAGGAATTCTCAGACCGATGCAGCCACATTGAAGAGCATTTTTCAGACCGAATCATGCTTTGTTACGGAGATATGTTTCATAACGAAGGCTCTACGCTCAATATTGATTCGCTTGATATAAAAAGCCAGGCGCGTGAAAAAGTCATCCGCGAAACCGCCCAAATGGAAAACCAGATGCAGCGTCAACGGTTGCCGACTAAAAAAGGACGCAAACACGATAAATCTAAAAAAGATTATTTGGCAGACAAAGAGAAATTCGTAAATAAAAGTGTCGAAATGCTAAGAACTCTTAAAAATGAAGGCGTTTCCGCTCCGACACTGGCAGATTTAGCAGTAAAAATGTTTGAAACTTATACCGACCGCAATAAAGAGGAACAATATTACGAATATCCTTCAAAGGAACTGAGAAAAAAATTAGATTTATATAAAATTTCCTTTGAAGATTTGGCTATGAAATCTACCAATAATGTTAGGTAACATTATTGGTATTTACATACATTCCAAAAAAGTTCAAAGTGTTGATTGTAGTAAATGGCATAGTAAAAAGCCGCTTTCGTTTCAAGTTTGACGACCAGACGAAAGCGGCGACCTACAAGCCAAAAACTCGCCTTCCGGCGTTTTCGACCTATTCTATTTAAGGATATAAAAAAAATGATTCAAAAACAATTTCAAAGTGAATTATTCACATCACGAGAAGCGGCGAAATATTTAAGAATTTCGATTACGACCCTTTGGCGCGTGCGGTCAAGCGGGAATATTTCCTTTCGGCGCGCTTCGCGTAAGCTGCTTTACTCGCGTGCCGACCTCGAAAATTATCTTGAAAAAAACAAAGAATCGGCGCACGCGTGCGCCGCATAAAAAAGAAAAGGCATCGCTGCAAACGATGCCAAAAACCACTAAATTAACGAACTAACTTATGAAAAATTTTACTACAGAAAATCAAAAAACGCAAACAATTGATGCCGATGCATTCCAATCGGCGACCAACAAAATTTCCGCTTTGGCAATTTTAGCCGAAGCAACCAATGAAACAAATTCGGGTGAGACAAATTCGAGGACTAGGATTACACACGATGCAGTTTTGCTTGAAATTCTCGACCATTTACGCCCGGTTAATCTTCGTGTTGAAGCGGAACTTGCCGCAAGCGATTTACTGACAATCAAACATCAAGTCGTTTTAACCATTCGTCATATTTTGCGAATCGCTAATGAATTAAAGTGCGGTCTGTGCATAAATCTCGGTTTTATTTATTCGTATAACAAAGAATTTTGGAAACTGATTGACCGGGAAGAAATAAAAGTTTTTCTTGGCGATGCGGCGAAAAAGTTGGGCGTGAACAGCGTTACCGCCGACTATCATAAATTCCTGGATGAGCTGTACAAGCAGTTTTTTGTCACTGCCTATCTGCCCAAACCTAGACCAAAGAGCAAAACGGTTTTAATAAATGTTCAAAACGGGACGGGCGAAATTACAAAGGGCAGATTAAAATTGCGTCCATTCAACCGCGCCGATTTTCTCACTTATCAATTAAATTTCGCTTACGACGAAAAAGCGACTTGCCCAAAATGGCAAAAGTTTCTTGACCGTGTTTTGCCCGAAAAGGACGAAAACGGAAACGATGTTGACGAAGGAAAATCGCGGCAAAAAGTCTTAGCGGAATATATTGGTTACGTTTTCACGCGGCATTTGAAATTAGAGAAAACTCTACTTCTTTACGGCGGCGGCGCGAACGGTAAGGGTGTATTTTTTGAAGTAATTTCCGCGATTTTAGGAACAGAAAACGTATCAAATTACTCTCTCGAATCACTTGGAGACCAATACTACCGGGCGATGATTGCCAACAAATTATTAAATTATTCGTCGGAAATCTCAAACCGATTACAGTCGGAAAAATTCAAACAATTAACAAGCGGCGAACCGATTGAAGCGCGTTTGCCCTACGGTCAACCGATAACGCTCACCAATTACGCAAAACTTACTTTTAACACCAATGAATTGCCGAAAGACGTTGAACATACGGAAGCATATTTCCGGCGGTTTATGATTGTTCCTTTTGACGTAACCATACCGGAAGAAAAACAAAACAAGAATTTGCACAATGAAATTATCGAAGCGGAACTTGCCGGAGTTTTTAATTGGGTGCTTGCCGGATTAAACCGATTGCTCGAACAGGGGAATTTCTCAAAGTGCGATGCGGCGCAAAAAGCGGTTGCAAAATATCGCAAAGAATCGGACTCGGTGGCAATGTTTCTCACAGAGGAAAATTACAAGGCAAGCGGTAATAACGATTGCGAATATACGTTAAAAACTTTGTATCAGGAATACAAATCATTTTGTCAGGATGACGGCTACAAATCGCTTGGCAAGCGGAAATTTAAGGAACGGCTTGAACGGCTAAATATAACTGTCGAAGCGGGTAACGCGAATAAAACTTATGTTTGGATTGAAAAAATCTATGTCAATGAGAAGGATGAAGCCTCAAAATAAAAGGTTGTTAGACACTAACTTATCTAACTTAACTAACTTTTTGATTTTTTTTGAAAGTTATAAAAAGTTAGTTAAGTTAGGAAAGTTAGACTCCAGAAACCTTTTATTTTGGACACTAACAAGTTTTAACACATCAGCTAACGATTAAAATGGCATTTGAACTTGAAAAATATCGCGGAATGAAATCACGGTACACCTGCCCGGCGTGTAATGCTCGGAATGAGTTCACCCGTTTTATTAACACTGAAACAGGCGAACACTTGCCCGAACAGGTAGGCATCTGCAATCGTTCGTCAAAATGCGGCTATCGTTACACGGCGAAACAGTTCTTTGCCGATAACCCGATGGCGCACACCGGACGCGGCGAACAATCCACGAAATGTAAAAAGCGCAACACATCAAACTATGGTTTTGCCGATAAAAACGGCTTCACGGCGAAGCACCAAGCCGGAAATTTGTCGAACGAGTCAAAAGAATTTGATTACATTCCATTTGAAAGTTTCAAAGCGACACTTGGCAACTATGAGCAAAATGCCTTCGTTCAATTTCTGATTAACCTTTTTCCGGATTGTGCCGAAGAAATTCAAGCCGTTTTGGAAATGTATCTTATCGGAACTTATGAAGATTTTCGCGGGAATTACACCTGTTTTCCAAGTGTGGATTGCGCCCGGCGCAT
>MWVT01000134.1_pt1 | contig 14723 bp, 9 predicted proteins | sample 1047201 | NCBI WGS metagenome assembly MWVT01 (sample SAMN06349988, study PRJNA376086) | soil metagenome | isolation source: TG5-1 sample Antarctic (ecotone) soil | place: Antarctica | collected 2015-01-13 | reverse complement strand
AGTTTTGGACATCGAAGCAAAGACAAGCTACCTCACTTCACGAGATTGCCTATCGTGCTTGTTTTAAGGCACAACTTCCAAACTTTTTTATAACCAAACTTACAAAGGAAGGTGATACGGTTTATGACCCTTTTAGTGGGCGTGGAACGACTATTGTTGAGGCGGCTTTGTGCGGCAGAAATGGAATAGCAAATGACATCAATCCAATTAGCCGGATTTTAGCGGAAGGTAGATTGAATGCTCCTTTGCTTCACGATATTAAAGGTAGATTAGATAAGATTCAAATAAATGGAAAGATTGAATCAGATATAGATTTATCAATGTTTTATCATTCGGAAACATTGCTTGAAATTCTATCGCTGAAAACTTATTTTCTACGACGACAAGAAGAAAACTCTTTAGACTCCATTGATAAGTGGATACGAACGGTAGCTACAAACCGATTAACAGGGCATTCAGCAGGTTATTTTAGCGTCTATACGTTACCACCGAATCAGGCAGTATCTTCAGACAGGCAAATTAAAATTAATCTTAAATATAATCAGTCTCCAACTTATAGAGATACGAAAGAGATTATTTACAAGAAAAGTAAAAATTTGTTAAAAGATTTATCGCCAATTCAGAAAGAAAACTTACAGAAAGTTCAGACAAGCTTTTTGTCAACTGATGCTCGTTATACTGTTGACATTCCAGATGAGTTGGTAAATCTTACCGTTACTTCTCCGCCATTTTTAGATGTTGTCCAATATGCTCAAGATAATTGGTTGCGTTGTTGGTTCAATGGTATTGACGCAAAAGAAGTGCAAGGCAGTATTACGATGTCCAAGACCGTAAATGCTTGGTCGGAAATAATGTCAGAAGTTTTCAAAGAGTTGTATCGAATCACTAAAAAACAAGGTTGGATTGCGTTTGAAGTTGGCGAAATAAAAGCTGGAAAGGTTAATTTAGAAGACTATGTAATTCCGCTTGGTGAAAACAATAGTTTTACCTGTGATTCTATAATGATTAATGAACAAACTTTTACTAAAACCGCTAATATATGGGGCGTAAGTAATAATTCAAAAGGAACGAACACAAACCGGATTGTTATATTTAGGAAAAAATAATTATGTCTGACAACGAAGAATATGTGAAGCAATTAGAGGCTGCCATTGGGCAAATGTTAAAACCATTGAAAAACATTCCTTTTGGTCTGGTCATTAAGTCAATGACTGGTTTTGAAGTAATTCAATTTGATAGAGATAAAGTCGAAGACAAAAATTTATTGCAGAAAATTTCTCAAGCTGCTGAAATTACAGGACGTGAAATTGCTGGAATGGGCGGTATAAAACGTCCAAGACCGAATGAAGTAGGTAATGATTTAGAGCCTTTTATAGAGAAGGCGTTGAAGTCTATTGGTTATGCTGATACTAGAACGCCAAAGGGAAAGAGCGGTAAAGGTAAAGCAGTAGGCTATCCAGACCGAGAGTTTACGGATAATGGAAGGGCTATATATCTCGAATTGAAATCTTACGCAAAGGAATCTCTCAATAGCACTATGCGCTCTTTTTATCTTTCACCGTCGGACGATTTCAAGGTTAATAAAGATGCTCTTCATCTGCTTATAGCTTTTGAAATTGTTCGTGAAGGAAACGCATTTTTCGTTAGCGGTTGGAAGATTATTACGGTTGATAAATTGTTGGTTGACGTGAAATACGAATTTAACTCTGATAATAAAAGGCTGTATGCTTCCCACGCTGTATTAGTGGAAGAGAAATTTAATTATAAAGAGTTTGTCGAGTAAGAATCCGCGTCTGATAAATTAAAGATAGATACTAAAATTCCCAGCCGTTCAAGTCTTTAAAAACCGCAAACGGATACATTCGACGTAGTTGCAACTTACGAAAATTAACAGCCTTCGATATTTCATCCTTCAACTCAGCTTGGTAGTCAAAAAGCGTAATTTCTTTCTCTTTTAATCTAAGAAACCAACTTCTCTTTTTCCTCTTTGGCGGAGCATTAGCAAAATTGCAAGAAATTAGAGAGAAAACGCTAGGAATTAGATTCGTAGTATCAAGATATGTCTTTCCGTTGAGATTTGACAACAAATGAAGTAACAAAATAACAGCTTTTTCAGAGCATTTAAGAATGTTTTCTTTACTTTGACGAACAATCTGGCGGCACACACCAAACGACTCAAACATTCTCCAAAAACGAGCCATTGAAGCTATCTCTAAAAGTTGAGCATCTGGAATTTTCGACCAACTATCAGACTTAGTAACATACTTACAAAGCTCATTAATGACTTTTTCACGATTCGAGAAATCAACCTTCTCAACATTGACCACCGCTAAACCGTCTTTCGTCCCACACTGCCAATCAACACCGTGCTTCTGAAAAGCAAACTTTAGCGATTTCGTCCAAGCCGAACGAATCTCAACAAAGTTGTTACGCTGAATTTTATAGCTGCCAATCATTAAGGCGTGTAAATGATAATGATAAGTTTCATAGTCTGAGATGGTAAATTCACAGTTTTTGAAGCCGCCGCGAAAATGTTCTTGAAACCAAGTCTTTGACTTCTTTTCGTTCGTTTCACAATGCGTGAAGTGTCCCCAAGCAGTTTGCTTTATCTCTGCAATTAAAGGCAAAGGCAATTCCCCAACAGCCAAATCAGGCATCGTAAAAGTCGGAAAATACCAATGTTCACCAACCAACAGCTTTGCATTTTGCATCGCATATCGAATCTTCTTTCGGTTTTCTTTTGAAGGCTTACCAACACAGAACGCACAAAAGCGAGAACCACACGCCCAAAGAGAACCAGAGCCATCAAAACACTCTCCCGTTTCTCGGTTATGTAAATCTTCAGCAATAAATAAATTCGAGCTATCTATGCAGTGCTGTATACGCATCGTCAAGCCGTGAATTTCTTGACCACGCGGCACAGAATCATCATGAGAGCCATCAAGAATATCAATCGTTGATGCAGTAATCTCCTGCTTTTTTGAAAGTTTTTCACTAAAAGATACGGACATATTCATCATCAAAAAACAAAAAAAGGAAAACAGTTTTGTCCGTTAAAACCGCTTTCCTTGAGAAAGGTAGAATCAAATCTTGCCTTCTCTTGTTGAAAACAAAAGCTAAATCTGATACATTCAAATCAGAACGGACTAGCAGTAGTTCAATAATTCAATAGATTAGGTCGCTTAACTTTCCACGGTCAGCGACCTTTTTCTATTCAGAGACCATTATAACACATCTCGCAAGCAGAATCAAATAAATCCTCCACTTACAAATAGTTACACCAAGCAGCTTACAAATAGCTCGCTACCAATTGGCTACGAGAAAACGAAATAAAGTGCCAAATTATCTCACTACCGTAGGAAAGCCACCCTTCGCAGAAAAGCCTTTAAGTATTACAAACAAGGGATTTGACTATCATAACGGCTAAACACGGGAACTCGGGCTTATTTGTTAGTAATAAAGCGCAAAGTCGAATCTTCATTAAACCGCCAAAGTCCTGTTGGGAATGCAAATGCACCCCCCCAATTGGTAGTTTCCACCCAATCAAAACCAAGACTCTTTAATTCCTTTCTGTCTCCAGCCGTCAGAACCAGTTCAGGCATTATCCGAGTTTTTGTCGGGGAACAATTTGAAATCTCTAACCTGTCGCTGTTCGACCCAGATGCATCAAACTTGAAAATACAATCTGGGCGCGAATCAAACCGTTTATTTAATCGTTCAACAATAGCCTCACGCGCTTCTACAGCCTTCTGCTCAATTTCTTGCTTTTCCGCCCTTTCCTGTGATTCACGCCGTGCAGCTTCCGTACAACCCAACACAACAAAAAGCAAAATAAAGAAAGGCAACAGATTTTTCACTAACAATCTCATACATTCCTCCTACGCCGACATAAATTAACCGCTGATGAATCATCACCGACGGCGAACCGCACAGCGAAACAAAATTTCATATTCAAATCCTTAGGTTTTCTTAAGTCTTACCCAGCAACAAGCTACCGTCATAATACAGATAATCGCTAATCTGACACCCAAACAAATCGCACAAATGATGCAATGTATCAACTCCAACCTTGCCAAAATTACCATTCCACAGCCGACTCGCCGTTGTCGGTGAAACGCCCAACGCTTTACCCAATTGAAACGCATTCATCAAACCTTGTCTTTTGGACAAATCAGGAATCTTATTTTTAAACATTCGTTACCTCACATTATGACTATTTACACAATCCGATAATAACAGCTAAAAACAAAGAGAACAAACAATACACTACGCAAACAAAGTTGAATCTTTTAAATCCGCTCAGTATCCTAAAAATAGAATATGAACAAAAAAGAGGTCGCGGAATATCTTAAAGTCTCAACTCGCATTGTCGAAAAATATGCCTCTGAAAACCGGCTGGGTGAAGTTACTTACATTCGCGGCAAGACCGGCAAGCAAGCAGAATATAACCGTGAAGCCGTCGAAAACTTGAAAAGGATGCTTGAGTCGCCCGATACTTCATTAGCCGCGAAAAGCCCTGATGCGCGTCTGTTCGCGGCTCAATTAGTCGAAGCGATTGCAAGCCGTGAACAGACCAACATCGAAGCTATTCGGGGCTTGTTAAAAGAAAGCTCCGAACAGTTAAACAACGGGGCTGTTCGGGTCGGTGAAAAGATACTTTTGACATTGAACGATTGCAGATTATTAACCGGACTATCTGACAATAATCTAAGAGAAGCTATCAAAGCAAAAAAGCTCAAAGCAAAAATTATCGGTCGAGGCTATAAGGTTAAGAGGTCGGACTTAGATACGTTTATAAATAAGTTATAATTCTTATTTATAAATATGAGTTGCTTTTTGGACTAATTTATATGCAATCATTCTTAACTAGATTCACGAATTCTTCAAACCAAAAATCTTTGTTTGAAGAAAGCAACAATACTATTGATAAAGTTCAAGTTGATGGGAGGAATTACTCAAAATTTGTAGGTAAGTTTTGGACATCGAAGCAAAGACAAGCTACCTCACTTCACGAGATTGCCTATCGTGCTTGTTTTAAGGCACAACTTCCAAACTTTTTTATAACCAAACTTACAAAGGAAGGTGATACGGTTTATGACCCTTTTAGTGGGCGTGGAACGACTATTGTTGAGGCGGCTTTGTGCGGCAGAAATGGAATAGCAAATGACATCAATCCAATTAGCCGGATTTTAGCGGAAGGTAGATTGAATGCTCCTTTGCTTCACGATATTAAAGGTAGATTAGATAAGATTCAAATAAATGGAAAGATTGAATCAGATATAGATTTATCAATGTTTTATCATTCGGAAACATTGCTTGAAATTCTATCGCTGAAAACTTATTTTCTACGACGACAAGAAGAAAACTCTTTAGACTCCATTGATAAGTGGATACGAACGGTAGCTACAAACCGATTAACAGGGCATTCAGCAGGTTATTTTAGCGTCTATACGTTACCACCGAATCAGGCAGTATCTTCAGACAGGCAAATTAAAATTAATCTTAAATATAATCAGTCTCCAACTTATAGAGATACGAAAGAGATTATTTACAAGAAAAGTAAAAATTTGTTAAAAGATTTATCGCCAATTCAGAAAGAAAACTTACAGAAAGTTCAGACAAGCTTTTTGTCAACTGATGCTCGTTATACTGTTGACATTCCAGATGAGTTGGTAAATCTTACCGTTACTTCTCCGCCATTTTTAGATGTTGTCCAATATGCTCAAGATAATTGGTTGCGTTGTTGGTTCAATGGTATTGACGCAAAAGAAGTGCAAGGCAGTATTACGATGTCCAAGACCGTAAATGCTTGGTCGGAAATAATGTCAGAAGTTTTCAAAGAGTTGTATCGAATCACTAAAAAACAAGGTTGGATTGCGTTTGAAGTTGGCGAAATAAAAGCTGGAAAGGTTAATTTAGAAGACTATGTAATTCCGCTTGGTGAAAACAATAGTTTTACCTGTGATTCTATAATGATTAATGAACAAACTTTTACTAAAACCGCTAATATATGGGGCGTAAGTAATAATTCAAAAGGAACGAACACAAACCGGATTGTTATATTTAGGAAAAAATAATTATGTCTGACAACGAAGAATATGTGAAGCAATTAGAGGCTGCCATTGGGCAAATGTTAAAACCATTGAAAAACATTCCTTTTGGTCTGGTCATTAAGTCAATGACTGGTTTTGAAGTAATTCAATTTGATAGAGATAAAGTCGAAGACAAAAATTTATTGCAGAAAATTTCTCAAGCTGCTGAAATTACAGGACGTGAAATTGCTGGAATGGGCGGTATAAAACGTCCAAGACCGAATGAAGTAGGTAATGATTTAGAGCCTTTTATAGAGAAGGCGTTGAAGTCTATTGGTTATGCTGATACTAGAACGCCAAAGGGAAAGAGCGGTAAAGGTAAAGCAGTAGGCTATCCAGACCGAGAGTTTACGGATAATGGAAGGGCTATATATCTCGAATTGAAATCTTACGCAAAGGAATCTCTCAATAGCACTATGCGCTCTTTTTATCTTTCACCGTCGGACGATTTCAAGGTTAATAAAGATGCTCTTCATCTGCTTATAGCTTTTGAAATTGTTCGTGAAGGAAACGCATTTTTCGTTAGCGGTTGGAAGATTATTACGGTTGATAAATTGTTGGTTGACGTGAAATACGAATTTAACTCTGATAATAAAAGGCTGTATGCTTCCCACGCTGTATTAGTGGAAGAGAAATTTAATTATAAAGAGTTTGTCGAGTAAGAATCCGCGTCTGATAAATTAAAGATAGATACTAAAATTCCCAGCCGTTTAAGTCTCTAAAAACCGCAAACGGATACATTCGACGCAGTTGCAACTTACGAAAATTAACAACTTTCGATATTTCATCCTTCAACTCAGCTTGGTAGTCAAAAAGCGTGATTTCCTTCTCTTTTAATCTAAGAAACCAACTTCTCTTTTTCCTCTTTGGCGGAGCATTAGCAAAACCATTAGAAATTAGAGAAAAAATGCTAGGAATTAGATTCGTAGTATCAAGATATGTCTTTCCGTTGAGATTTGACAACAAATGGAGTAACAAAATAACAGCTTTTTCAGAGCATTTAAGAACGTTTCCTTTGCTTTGACGGACAATCTGGCGGCACACACCAAACGATTCAAACATCCTCCAAAAACGAGCTATTGAAGCTATCTCTAAAAGTTGAGCATCTGGAATTTTCGACCAACTATCAGACTTAGTAACATACTTACAAAGCTCATTAATAACTTTTTCACGATTCGAGAAATCAACTTTCTCAACATTAACCACCGCTAAACCATCCTTCGTCCTGCATTGCCACTCAACGCCGTGCTTCTGAAAAGCAAACTTTAGCGATTTCGTCCAAGCCGAACGAATCTCAACAAAATTATTACGCTGAATTTTGTAACTACCAATCATCAAGGCGTGTAAATGATAATGGTAAGTTTCGTAGTCAGAAAAGGTAAATTCACAGTTTTTAAAACCGCCGCGAAAGTGTTTTTGAAACCAAGTCTTTGACTTCTTTTCGTTCGTTTCGCAATGCGTGAAATGTCCCCAAGCAGTTTGTTTCATCTCTGCGATTAAAGACAAAGGCAATTCCCTAACAGCCAAATCAGGCATCGTAAAAGTCGGAAAATACCAATGTTCACCAACCAACAGCTTTGCATTTTGCATCGCATATCGAATTTTCTTTCGATTTTCTTTTGAAGGCTTACCAACACAAAACGCACAAAAACGAGAACTACACGCCCAAAGAGAACCAGAGCCATCAAAACACTCTCCCGTTTCTCGGTTATGTAAATCTTCAGCAATGAACAAATTCGAGTTATCTATACAACGCTGCATACGCATCGTCAAGCCATAGATTTCTTGACCACGCGGCACGGAACCATCGTAAGAGCCACCAAGAATATCAATCGTTGATGCAGTAATCTTCTGTTTTTTTGAAAGTTTTTCGTTAAAAGATACGGACATATTCATCATCAAAAAACAAAAAAAGGAAAACAGTTTTGTCCGTAAAACCGCTTCCCTCTAAGAAAAGTAAATCAAACTCCACTTTTCCTATTGAAAACAAAAGCTAAATCTGATACATTAATAATCAGAAACGGACTAGCAATAGTTCAAACAAAAGATACAGACTGCTTAACTTTCGACGGATGAGCAGTCTTTTTCCATTTCAAAGACATTATACCATATAGTATAAAAAAAATCAAATAACTTTCCTGAATAACTTCCCTGAAATCAAATACTTGCTTACAAATAGCTCACTACCAATTGGCACTGAGAAAAAGCAAATAAAGTGCCAAATTCCCTCGCTACCGTAGGAAACCTTTCTACCCCTCCCTTTCGCTAAACAGCTGCAAACATTAAGGATAATCAATCCGACTAACCAAGCAAGAAAAAACGTCAAGATAAGACAATTTGTAAGCTAAAAAGCCACAAAGTTGAATCTTCCAAACCTAGCTACTATCCTTAAAAACAAATATGAACAAAAAAGAGGTCTCGGAATTTCTCAGTGTATCAACTCGCATTGTCGAAAAGTATGCTTCCGAAGGTCGGCTCGGTGAAGTTACTTACGTTCGTGGCAAGACTGGGAAACAGGCAGAATACGACCGTGAAGCCGTCGAAAACCTAAAGAGGATGCTTGAGTCGCCCGACACTTCATTAGCCACGAAAAGCCCTGATGCGCGTCTGTTCGCGGCTCAATTAGTCGAAGCGATTGCAAGCCGTGAACAGACCAACATCGAAGCTATTCGGGGCTTATTAAAAGAAAGCTCCGAACAGTTAAACAACGGGGCTGTTCGGGTCGGTGAAAAGATACTTTTGACATTGAACGATTGCAGATTATTGACCGGATTATCTGACAATAATCTAAGAGAAGCTATCAAAGCAAAAAAGCTCAAAGCAAAAATTATCGGTCGAGGCTATAAGGTTAAGCGGTCGGACTTAGATACATTTATAAATAAGTTGTAATTCTTATTTATAAATGTGAGTTGCTTTTTGGATTAATTTATATGCAATCATTCTTAACTGGATTCACGAATTCCTCAAACCAAAAATCTTTGTCTGAAGAAAGCGACAATACTATTGATAAAGTTCAAGTTGATGGAAGGGATTACTCAAGATTTGTAGGTGAGTTTTGGACATCGAAGCAAAGACAAGCTACCTCACTTCACGAGATTGCCTATCGTGCTTGTTTTAAGGCACAACTTCCAAACTTTTTTATAACCAAACTTACAAAGGAAGGTGATACGGTTTATGACCCTTTTAGTGGGCGTGGAACGACTATTGTTGAGGCGGCTTTGTGCGGCAGAAATGGAATAGCAAATGACATCAATCCAATTAGCCGGATTTTAGCGGAAGGTAGATTGAATGCTCCTTTGCTTCACGATATTAAAGGTAGATTAGATAAGATTCAAATAAATGGAAAGATTGAATCAGATATAGATTTATCAATGTTTTATCATTCGGAAACATTGCTTGAAATTCTATCGCTGAAAACTTATTTTCTACGACGACAAGAAGAAAACTCTTTAGACTCCATTGATAAGTGGATACGAACGGTAGCTACAAACCGATTAACAGGGCATTCAGCAGGTTATTTTAGCGTCTATACGTTACCACCGAATCAGGCAGTATCTTCAGACAGGCAAATTAAAATTAATCTTAAATATAATCAGTCTCCAACTTATAGAGATACGAAAGAGATTATTTACAAGAAAAGTAAAAATTTGTTAAAAGATTTATCGCCAATTCAGAAAGAAAACTTACAGAAAGTTCAGACAAGCTTTTTGTCAACTGATGCTCGTTATACTGTTGACATTCCAGATGAGTTGGTAAATCTTACCGTTACTTCTCCGCCATTTTTAGATGTTGTCCAATATGCTCAAGATAATTGGTTGCGTTGTTGGTTCAATGGTATTGACGCAAAAGAAGTGCAAGGCAGTATTACGATGTCCAAGACCGTAAATGCTTGGTCGGAAATAATGTCAGAAGTTTTCAAAGAGTTGTATCGAATCACTAAAAAACAAGGTTGGATTGCGTTTGAAGTTGGCGAAATAAAAGCTGGAAAGGTTAATTTAGAAGACTATGTAATTCCGCTTGGTGAAAACAATAGTTTTACCTGTGATTCTATAATGATTAATGAACAAACTTTTACTAAAACCGCTAATATATGGGGCGTAAGTAATAATTCAAAAGGAACGAACACAAACCGGATTGTTATATTTAGGAAAAAATAATTATGTCTGACAACGAAGAATATGTGAAGCAATTAGAGGCTGCCATTGGGCAAATGTTAAAACCATTGAAAAACATTCCTTTTGGTCTGGTCATTAAGTCAATGACTGGTTTTGAAGTAATTCAATTTGATAGAGATAAAGTCGAAGACAAAAATTTATTGCAGAAAATTTCTCAAGCTGCTGAAATTACAGGACGTGAAATTGCTGGAATGGGCGGTATAAAACGTCCAAGACCGAATGAAGTAGGTAATGATTTAGAGCCTTTTATAGAGAAGGCGTTGAAGTCTATTGGTTATGCTGATACTAGAACGCCAAAGGGAAAGAGCGGTAAAGGTAAAGCAGTAGGCTATCCAGACCGAGAGTTTACGGATAATGGAAGGGCTATATATCTCGAATTGAAATCTTACGCAAAGGAATCTCTCAATAGCACTATGCGCTCTTTTTATCTTTCACCGTCGGACGATTTCAAGGTTAATAAAGATGCTCTTCATCTGCTTATAGCTTTTGAAATTGTTCGTGAAGGAAACGCATTTTTCGTTAGCGGTTGGAAGATTATTACGGTTGATAAATTGTTGGTTGACGTGAAATACGAATTTAACTCTGATAATAAAAGGCTGTATGCTTCCCACGCTGTATTAGTGGAAGAGAAATTTAATTATAAAGAGTTTGTCGAGTAAGAATCCGCGTCTGATAAATTAAAGATAGATACTAAAATTCCCAGCCGTTCAAGTCTTTAAAAACCGCAAACGGATACATTCGACGTAGTTGCAACTTACGAAAATTAACAGCCTTCGATATTTCATCCTTCAACTCAGCTTGGTAGTCAAAAAGCGTAATTTCTTTCTCTTTTAATCTAAGAAACCAACTTCTCTTTTTCCTCTTTGGCGGAGCATTAGCAAAATTGCAAGAAATTAGAGAGAAAACGCTAGGAATTAGATTCGTAGTATCAAGATATGTCTTTCCGTTGAGATTTGACAACAAATGAAGTAACAAAATAACAGCTTTTTCAGAGCATTTAAGAATGTTTTCTTTACTTTGACGAACAATCTGGCGGCACACACCAAACGACTCAAACATTCTCCAAAAACGAGCCATTGAAGCTATCTCTAAAAGTTGAGCATCTGGAATTTTCGACCAACTATCAGACTTAGTAACATACTTACAAAGCTCATTAATGACTTTTTCACGATTCGAGAAATCAACCTTCTCAACATTGACCACCGCTAAACCGTCTTTCGTCCCACACTGCCAATCAACACCGTGCTTCTGAAAAGCAAACTTTAGCGATTTCGTCCAAGCCGAACGAATCTCAACAAAGTTGTTACGCTGAATTTTATAGCTGCCAATCATTAAGGCGTGTAAATGATAATGATAAGTTTCATAGTCTGAGATGGTAAATTCACAGTTTTTGAAGCCGCCGCGAAAATGTTCTTGAAACCAAGTCTTTGACTTCTTTTCGTTCGTTTCACAATGCGTGAAGTGTCCCCAAGCAGTTTGCTTTATCTCTGCGATTAAAGGCAAAGGCAATTCCCCAACAGCCAAATCAGGCATCGTAAAAGTCGGAAAATACCAGTGTTCACCGACCAACAACTTTGCGTTTTGCATCACATATCGAATCTTCTTTCGATTTTCTTTTGAAGGCTTACCAACACAAAAGGCACAAAAGCGAGAACTACACGCCCAAAGAGAGCCAGAGCCGTCAAAACATTCTCCCGTTTCTCGGTTGTGTAAATCTTCGGCAATGAACAAATTCGAGTTGTCTATGCAATGCTGCATACGCATCGTCAAACCACAAATCTCTCGACCGCGCGGCATAGAACCATTATAAGAACCATCAAGAGTATCAATCGTCGATGCAGTAACCTTCTGTTTTTTTGAAAGTTTTTCATTCAAGTCAAGACCTTTTTGCAAAATCTCTGTCTGCAAAGGCTTTAACTTGGATGGAGTAGAAAACTGAGCAGAACTCGTTAAATCAACGGATAAAGTAAAATTATCTACGGCTTCAGTTAAATTATTAAAAGATACGGACATAATTTATAACTAAAAAAAAAGAAAGTAGCGTCCGTAAGCTACTTTCTTTCGAGAAAAGTGAATCAGTTCTCCCTTTCTTGTTGAAATTAAAAGCTAAACCTGATACATTAGTAATCAGAACGGACTAGCAATAGTTCAATAATTCAAAAGATTAGGTTGCTTAACTTTCCAGGGTCAGCAACCTTTTTCTATTTGAGAGACATTATATCACATCTCACGGAAAAAATCAAATAACTCCTCCACTTACAAATAGTTACAGCGAGTAGCTTACAAATAGCCCAATACCAACTGGCACTGAGAGAGGGAAATAATATCCCTGTTTTCCCCAATACCAACGAGACCCCACCCTTACCCAAAAAACCTCTAACTGTTGTAAATAAAGGAATTGACTACCATAGCGGACGAAAACGGAGAAGTAATGTTATTTGTAAGCAAGAAGAGCAAAAGGTTGAATCTTTTGAGAGTCCCCACTATCCTTAAAACCGCTTATGAATAAAAAAGAAGTTGCAGAATTTCTCAAAGTCTCAACTCGCATTGTCGAAAAGTATGCCTCCGAAGGTAGACTCGGTGAAGTCACATACATTCGCGGCAAAACTGGCAAGCAAGCAGAATATGACCGTGAAGCCGTCGAAAACCTAAAAACGATGCTTGAGTCACCCGACACAGCATTAGCCGCGAAAAGCCCTGATGCGCGTCTATTCGCGGCTCAATTAGTTGAAGCATTAACAAACCGCGAACAGCCGCGAAGTGAACCTATTCGGACATCTGAAAAAATCCTACTAAATCTGAATGATTGCCGACTACTTACAGGCTTATCAGACGCTAATCTAAGAGACTCAATCAAAAGTGAAAAGCTAAAAGCAAAGATTATTGGACGAGGCTGGAAAATAAAACGTCAAGATTTAGACGAGTTTATAAATAACCTTTAAGAAATACGATATAATACTACTTCTCTTTAGGACGCTCAGACAGATCGCCTAATTTAACAACATTTGAAAACATTTGCACCTGCTCAGGCTTTAATTTCCTAGCTAAAGAACCAATCTTCAACTCAACTGATTTACCATTACCAATTTTGAGCAAATCATCTTTCGACGCTTTAAAGCCAATTATTTCACGCACACCACCTTGCTTCTTAATCGTCCTATCCACCTGACCTTCATCAAATTGAATACGCTCGTCGTCAACCAAAAAGATCAGCTTTGAGTTTTTAATAAACGCCCAAGATTCACCACTATAATCAAAATAAATAAGATAATCCTTCGGCGACTCCTTCAAAACATCACCTGTAAAAACAAATCCAGCCCCAAGCAAAAGGATAGGCACTACCGAAAGCGAGCTTCTACCACCCATTGCTCCTGCCAACATCGCGCCAAACTGCTCACCAGAAGTAACCAAGTTATTACCAGAGAAACGAACAAGAGTCTGATCCTCAAACTTGTCGTAACTAACCTCATACTTTCGACGATCCTTGAAACCCTTAGTCTGCCGCTTCAAATCTTCAACTGTTTTAGAGCCTGAATTCTCAGTCTGGGCAAAAACCGAAAACGAAAGACCACAAATCAAAAGCGTAATTGTTAATAATTTCTTCATAGCGAGATGGTTTTTGTAAGCTAAAAAGCTAAAAAGTTGAATTCAGACACGAATACCCAACAAACGAAGATATTCACTAGATTACGGCTTGAATGATTTATTCTTTCTTTCCTCAATATCTTTCTTACGCTGTTTAGTGATTTCATAATAACCCCTAACTTGAACTAGCAATGATGATTCATCACCTAGCAGCATTGCTACTAATGTGAAATCGCTACAATTCGCTGACGCGTAAAGTCCATCAGCTTTAGTTTCCCAATATTTCACTGGAATATTTAAACTTCCAGATAAGCTTTCAACGAATTTAGGCAAAGCAACCCATTTTACTGAATCATCATACATAACACTTATCACTTTAACGTTATCGTCCATTAACTCCACAGCGATCCCCTTCAAATTTCGTTTAAGTTCATCATCAACAATTTGATCTTTAATAATAGACATAGTGATCACGCCTATTTCATCTTTTGGCTTTCTAGCAGACGCCAGCGGATAAATCTTCATTACATCAGATCGACTCATATTGAGCTTTAGACCGCGCAATGCGGGAAACTCTGACATTTTCTGGGTACATTCTCCCTGCGAACTTTGAGCAAAACCCAAAACCGAAAAGCAAAAAAACAAGAAAGTAGTTATCAGTAGTTTCTTCATAGTAGGGTTATTAAAGCACGGTTTTCCAATTTCCGCGTCTGATAAATTAAAGATAGATACTAAAATTCCCAGCCGTTTAAGTCTCTAAAAACCGCAAACGGATACATTCGACGCAGTTGCAACTTACGAAAATTAACAGCTTTCGATATTTCATCCTTCAACTCAGCTTGGTAGTCAAAAAGCGTGATTTCCTTCTCTT
>MWVT01000133.1_pt1 | contig 14733 bp, 14 predicted proteins | sample 1047201 | NCBI WGS metagenome assembly MWVT01 (sample SAMN06349988, study PRJNA376086) | soil metagenome | isolation source: TG5-1 sample Antarctic (ecotone) soil | place: Antarctica | collected 2015-01-13 | reverse complement strand
CCGGAGTTTTGGGCTTTAATATATTGGATAGAAAAATGGATGCTACAGAACAATTAAACAGATGGGATGCAGGCGTAACAGGTGGTATAGGTTACCAATTTGGAAACGGGTTTAACGTGATGGCTGCTTACGATCATGGTTTATCAAAAGCAGATGCCAATAAAAATTTCGATTCCTACAATAATTCTTTTAAGATAGGTGTGGGTATTAATTTTTAATAAATAGAAAAATAAACAGTTGGAAATAAGATCGGTTGCTGAAATTAGAAACTATCGTTGTTACTCTACGGTTTTAGCATTAGCGCCAATGTGCAAAGCAAAAGCGGCAAGGGCAGTGTCTTTTAATAAGCTGATAAGCGCAACCTGTCGCATTTCCGAATCACCGGCATTTAAATAATTTGGCAAGTGAATGATTAGTACAAAAATAAAAAGTAAAGCAGCTAAAAGATAACCTGCCAGCCTGGCTTGCCAGTTAATTATAAAAGCGATAGCAGCTAAAATAAATGCGCATCCGATAACATAAATCCAGATGATACCGCCAGGAACATAACCTGGAATATAGATGACTAAATTTTCAGGACGCATGAAATGATAAATTCCAAAAGCAATCATTACAATCGCTAAAATGTAAATAGAGATACGTGAGATAGTATGCTCATACATAAGGATTGGTTTGTAGTATTAAGTTACGAAAATATAATAAAGAGACTCCCAACTTTTTACAGAAGGTTTATTTTTCTTCTCAGAAATAATATGAAGTATTACTACAATTTGGGGATTTTTTTTCTTAATTTTAATAAGCACAGTATCCTCCTTCTCCCCAATAAAAAAAGGGCACACGAATTGTTTACTAGATTGTAACCAACCTTTAATTGGTACTTTCTACCTAAGATCCCTATTCATTGAGCAACCACCCTAATTAATAGCATACAATGAATACTTTTTTAGATTTAGTCGCTGCTGCACTGGCACTATCTTTCCGCATTATTACAGCTCCTTTACTTTTGGTATTAATTTGTATCAGTGGGCTGTTAAGTTTCTTTCAATTGCTAAACAGGTATAGAATAAAAATTTCTCTGCCTTATTTACGAATAAGTAAACTTGCCTTTCCTTTTCATCTTAAAAGGCATTTGCAATTGTTTCGGCATTAAAGAGATTGCTATTATTACCTGGAGATTATCCAGGCGCTTTTTAATTTTCTCTTAAACAAATAATACCGGTTATATATTTAAAAACGGCAGCTTTTAGAAGCTGCCGTTTAGTTAATTGTTCTTATCGGCGACGATGAATGCCAGTGCGCCTTGTATATTCTTCGTCTGTTTCATCCAGTTCACCTAATTTTTCATTCATTCGCAAATCGTCAATATGGGGCGAGGTTTCTTTAGCGGACAAACCCAAATCATCTTTCCTACCTAAAGAAGCATTTTCATTTTCTGAACGAGCAGTAGATTGTCCGATGGTGTTGTCGCGCCGATTGCGATGCATATTGTCTTCGTTAAAATGTTCATGTTCATAAAAATCCTCATTCAAATCTGCATCATCCGGCGTAGTTGTCCCCGCTTTAGGATCATTGCGTCCGAATACAGTACTGATGCTTTTTTCCGCTCTCGTTCCTAAGTCGTCTTTATGGTACTTAGGCAAGGCCCGCAACTGAAACGGTGTAACGGACTCCAAAATAACATCATCGTCCTTTGGTTGGAGTAAAGCCAATCCTATTGGCACCATTACAGTGCGTTTCTCTAACTGTAATTCCTTACTATCTATAACATTCACTACCATGTAGCGAACTTTATGCGCCCTTGAATCAAATATCAGTTCATGTACTTTTCCAATAAGGTGGCCGCTTTTGTCTCTTACTTCCCAGCCACGAATGTCGGGCTGCCCTTTAGCTATTTCATAATTCGACCCGCGCAGTTCCTGTAAGCGTCTTTTTTTATCTGACATAATTATTGTTTTTTAGAAAGCTTGTGCTTTCGGTTATAAATTTTTCAACCAACCACGCGTTTATCTATCAGTAGTATCTATTTCCGTCACCGTGGAATCGGTGGTAACCGGGGCAGTCGTGTTTAGTTCACCATCATTATTGCGAATTAAAAAGAAAGCCAATAAGGCTAATGCTACTAGTATAAGAATGATCCACGGTAAAGGGGATGATTTTTTACGTTGTACATCAAGGTCTGCCATAACTAAGATTTATTTTGTAAGTATATACTACGCAGTAAAATCCATGCCATCGGGGGAAAAAGGGATTAAAATTGCCGATCGTGCATAGTTGAATAAAAATTTAGAACCGATTAATCTTTCTTTGCTTTTTTGTCAATGTAGTTTATGCAAACCAGGGCACAACAACTGTATTCATTTTATAAAAACTTGCAGCCACCAAAAAAATTGCCTAACAACATACAATGGCTTTATCCTCAACAGGATAAAGAAGTAATGAAAATAGTTAAGCTCTTCCTGGACAAATATTACAATGATGACCATAGGAGAACCTTGCTATTAGGCATTAACCCGGGCAGGTTTGGCGCAGGGGTAACCGGGGTAAATTTTACTGCAGCAAAACAATTAAAAGATCATTGTGAAATTGAACATCACTTTAATAAAGGCTCAGAAATTTCAGCGGAATTTATTTACAAGATGATTGAAAAATACGGCGGTGTAGCGGAATTTTATTCTAATTTTTTTATTGGCTCTGTTTGTCCGTTAGGATTTATTAAGGGTGGAAAGAACATTAATTATTATGATGATAAGGAACTATTACAAGCAGTAGAACCTTTTATTTTAAAAAATATTAAAAATTTACTCCAGTGTAATTTTTCCAGAGAAAAATGTTTTTCAATCGGCGGCGAAAAAAACTTTCGATACTTATTCAAACTCAATGAGGAGCACAAATGGTTTCAAAAGATAATTCCTCTTCCGCATCCTCGTTTCATTATGCAATACAAACGAAAATTTATTAATGAATACATTGACCAGTATTTGCAGTTATTGAAAAATAATTAATCTTTGCAGCTCAAGCAGCGAATATGATGTTCACATTCGGTCCTTTCTAAACTCCGGACCACCAACAATTTGTTTTTTATTGAATAGGATTGCTATTCATTCTTCCTTTATTTTAACATCTATCAACTTCTACAATGTCTCAATCAACCCAATATAGCAACAAGCTATTTACATTATTTACTTTTATTAAAGGTGCCATAAAAGGTGAGGAACAAGATTATACCAAGGGCAGCATGCGAAAAGCAGTTTTTCTGTTAGCCATTCCCATGATACTGGAAATGATGTTGGAATCGGTGTTTGCTGTTGTTGATCTCTATTTTGTTGGCCACTTACCTGATAGCAGTCATGCCATTCAAACTGTTGGACTTACCGAATCGGTTTTGACAATCATCTATTCCTTAGCAATAGGAATAAGCATGGCGGCAACAGCAATGGTTGCAAGGCGCATCGGTGAAAAAAATCCCGATGGTGCAGCAAGGGCAGGTATGCAGGCTATTTTTTTATCGGTGGTGATAACTGTCATAATTAGCATACCTGGTTTTATTTATGCCGCCGATATTTTACGTGTGATGGGTGCAGAAGAAGCAACAGTATTAATTGGAACTCCTTACATCCGTATTATGATGGGAGGAAGTATAGTGATCATGTTACTCTTTATGATCAATGGAATTTTCAGAGGTGCCGGTGATGCCTCAATGGCCATGAAGAGCCTGTGGCTTGCAAATATTTGCAATATTATTCTCTGCCCGATATTGATCCGCGGCTTTGGTCCAATACCTGCTTTTGGTTTAACCGGTGCTGCAATGGCCACCACTATTGGTCGCGGCATAGGCGTATTATATCAATTCTATCATTTGTTTTTTGGCAAAAGTGTTATTCGCATACGCCTGAAACATTTAGTGTGGGATTCTCCGTTAATAAAATCTGTTATCAAGATCGCTTCTCCGGGTACGCTTCAATTTGTAATTGCTTCGTGCAGTTGGATTTTTTTGGCAAAGATGGTTGCTGACACAGGTGGTGACGAGGCTTCGGCGGGTTATCAAACAGCAATACGGGTGATCATGTTTTTTATTTTACCGGCCTGGGGGTTAAGCAATGCAGCAGCAACATTGGTGGGGCAAAATCTTGGTGCTTTGCAGCCCGAACGGGCAGAACAGTCTGTATTGACAACAGCCAAATACAATATCATTTTCATGTCTGTTGTTTCAGTGATCTTTTTGGTTTTTGCACCCGGCATTATTTCTTTTTTTACTCCCGATGGTACAGTAAAAAATTATGCGGTACAAGCCATGCGCATCATTAGTTGCGGCTATGTATTTTACGGCATTGGCATGGTGATGGCAAATGCCTTTAATGGTGCAGGCGACACGTGGACGCCAACCTGGATAAACCTGGCTGGCTTCTGGGCTTTTCAAATTCCGTTGGCTTACGTATTGGCTGTGTTATTTAGAATGGGGCCGCTTGGGGTATTTATTGCTATTCCTGTGGCGGAAACAGCAATCTCCATTACAGCTTATATTTTGTTCAGGAAAGGAAAGTGGAAGCAGATAAAAGTATAAAGATGTTTGCGCGGGTTGCTTAATATATTTTTTGCTACTTTATCGGCTGAGTCAAATTGAAATCGGCATGAAATCTTAATTTGCCATCGCGCCTTAGAATGTAACTTATTGTTTTTTTATCCCCGCTTAATATTATGTTCCATTCATTGGTTGCCGCGGCCGGTATCAATGCAGCCGTATAAGCATCTGCAGGAAAAAAATGTTCATACTCATTTTTTAAAGATTTTGCATATCCTCCATATAATGTTATTGAGTCTGGTGTGCCGTCTTTATGGCGATGATCGTGTTTCAGTAACAAGCCAACAGAATCGTTCGTAAGCACCCAGGTGCGTGAGCTATCTTCTCCTACATAAAATGCAACCCAAACTACATTGTCTTCGCATTTTTGAAAGTGAATAACTAATCTCTTCCCTGCGAATGGATCTTTATTATCAACAGGAAATATTGTTTTGCCTTCATACGATTTACTGCAAAATTGTTTTAGGTTTTGAAGAAACGGATGTTGGGCAGCGGCATTTATTCCAATGCAAAACGTAAAAAGAATAACCAGGCATTTAACCATTTCAACAAATTATTACTTTAAAATAATGTGTGGTTGTTTTTAAGATAGAAATTATTATGGAATGATCCCCTTTCAGCATCTCTTTCAAAAATCAGCATTATGAAGAAAATATTTTTTATCGCTTTTACGGTACTGTGTTTTTCATTGGTAAATGCGCAGCATAAAAATGAAAGCAACAAGCCAGTTCCGCCTCCACCGCCGCCGCCAATTCCTTCTTATATTATACCTGTTGATCTGCCGGTTGTTCCACAGCCTCCACTGCCGCCAGATGCAAATCTTGTTGTGGTTGAAGTGCCTGCTCCAACTTCGCCGCCTCTTCCCACAGAAAAAGATCATTTAATGGTGGAGCCGCCGGCACCACCACCACCGCATCCACAAAAAAAACACCAAAAATTCGTTCAGCAAAACAAAATTAGACTGGAATATACCGGCTAAAAAAGTGAGGAACAATGTTATAATAGTTGAAGCCGTACAATAGCAAGGCTTCAACTATTAATGCAATCAATAGTATTGCTAAACAGCGGCAAAAAATTTACTGTATCGGCTCATAATCTTTAAACAAAGAAATTTTGCTTCCTTCTACAAGTGTGCGATAATCTTTCCATTTAGTTCCATAAAAATTATTGATGCGTTGCAATGCGGCATTGATCATATTAGCAGCATTTGCAGCAAGTAATTCCTCCTGTTTGCCCGGAGCCACGCTTTTTGCTACAACATAAGTCTGTGCGGTTTGTATCGTGTTCATTACCGTGATAGCGGAACTTCGGGTGATACCTTGCCTTTCAGACGGCACTCCGCTAATAAATCCACGAATGTTTTTAATAGAATCCTGCATGGCAGTTGTTGTCGTACGTAAGGAATCTGCTTGCTTATCTTCACTGCCTTTAAATTGACTTTGCATTTTAGCCAGGATTTCTTCCGATTCAGCTAAGCGATCTACAGCTTCCGTAAGCTTGGCTGTGTTTTTCCGCAAGGCTTCTACCATTGTTCGTTGTGCAGCAATTACTTCTTTTGACATGTTGATCCGCGGATCAGTTTTAACCGTGACAAAAGTTGAATCCATTTCTTTACCTAATGCCAATACCACTTTATAAGTACCTGGGAAAACCTGGAAACCACCTGGTTCGGGACTATTTGGAAGGGGACGAGGATAACCTGGATTGCGAACTCCTTTTTCTTCCATACCCCACCACTGCCGGTTAAATCCTGTGTCTGCTTTCCATTTCAAACTTCGAATTAATTCATTTTTATCGTTGTAAATTTTTACAAGCACTGAGTCGCGACTATTAGAACTGCTGCCCTGTGCCGTATCGGTTTGCATTCCGCCGCTACTTGCAGTCATTACAGGCAGATCCTCACCCATTACTCTTTTTCTTGCTGTATCACGCGGATCAATTTTAGCAGCCTGCCTTTTTTGCTGCACTGCATTTTTTTGTGCAGCAGAAGGTGTTACATAATAAGAGATAGCTGCACCTCTTCGCCTGTTCTCAGCATCATAAATACCCATGGTGCTCCACTCGTAACCGGGTGCGGCACGATAGGTTGCCTGGTAAGCATCGGGTGCGGGAAACAGGGTTAATTTTCTGCCCGATACAGTTCCTTTATTAGCAGCCAGCTTTCTCAAGGGGCGAATGTCATCAAGTATCCAAAGTGCACGACCAAAAGTTCCAATCACAAGATCTGCTTCTCTTTCCTGGATCGCTAAATCAAAAGTAGATACAGATGGATAACCATTTTTCCATTGCTGAAAAGAACCCCCATTATCAAAGCTCACCCACAGACCATGTTCTGTTCCAACAAAAATTAAATTAGGTTCTGCAGGATCTTGCACTACAGTTAAGGCGTACCCTTTTACCTTGCTTTCATTTACCAGCGATGTCCATGTTTTTCCGTAATCTGTTGTGCGGAAAATATAAGGCTTGAAATCGCCGCGGCGATAATCATTTGCTACTACAAACGCTTCCCCGGCATTATAACGTGAAGCCCTGATTTGCGGTATCCAGGCGCCTACGGGCATTCCAGGAATTTTACCCCGGAAATTGGTCCATGATTTCCCTCCATCCCGTGTTAACTGCACATTGCCATCATCGGTTCCAATCCAGATCACATCCTTTTCTTTATAAGAAGGTGCAATAGCTAATATAGTCGTGAAGTTTTCTGCCCCTGTAATGTCGAGTGTTAACCCTCCAGTTTCATCCTGCTTTTGAAATTCAGGATTGTTGGTTGTAAGGTCAGATGAAATGACCACCCAACTGGCGCCTTTATTTATGCTTTTATGCAATACATGGCTACCATAATAAACCGTGTTTTTATCAAATGGATCGAGTGCTATAGCTGCATTCCAGTTGAAACGAAATTTGTTTGTGGTGTCAATTACCGGTGGTTTAATATACCAGCGTTCACCTGTTTTATAATTCACCCTGCCCACATTTCCTCCCTGGCTCATACTGTATACCCAGTCAGAATTTTCGGGATCAGGCACCACATCAAACCCATCGCCGCCGCCAACATTGTTCCAATAATAATTACGGATACCCCCATTTGTCCAGGTATAGGCCGGGCCGTGCCAACTGCCATTATCCTGTAAGCCTCCCATTACGTTGTATGGAATTTCGTTATCTACATTTATGTGATAAAATTGGCCAAGAGGCAACTTTTCATCAAACACCCATGTTTTCCCCCTGTCCCTTGAAATGCCAATCCCTCCATCATTTCCTTCTAATATAAAATTAGGATTTTCAGGATGTATCCACCAGGCATGATGATCAGGGTGGATACCAGAATAAGGAAGCATTGTTTTAAAAGACCTGCCACCATCTTCGCTAAAAGTTACAGTTGAATGAATATCGTAAATGCGGTTTTCGTTTTTAGGATCTACATAAATTTCCTGGTAGTAAAAGGGCCGATCGGTCACTTCATCAGGCTTGCTATTAATAAGGGTCCAATTGAAACCGCCATCATCGCTTTGGTATAAACCGTTTTTAGTGGCTTCTATTTTTGCATATACACGAGATGGCATACTGCGTGCAAAAGCAATTCCAATTCTCCCGATTTCTCCCGCAGGCATACCTTCTACCTTGCCTGCTTTTTTCCAGTTTTTTCCTCCATCAACAGTAATATATAGTCCGCTGCCAGTACCACCACTTTTAAAACTGTAAGGTGTGCGCCGATGCTGCCACATAGCTGCTATTAGTTTATTAGGATTAGAAGGATCCATCACTAAATCTGCTGCGCCGCTTGCTTCGTTTGTAAATAGGATCCGGTTCCAGGTTTCACCCCCATCAGTGGTTTTATAAACACCGCGTTCGGGGTGCTCCGCATAAGGATTACCGATAGCTGCTGCATAAACCGTATTCGGATTATTTGGATCGATAATGACCCGGTAAATATTTCTTGTTTTTTCTAATCCTACACGTTCCCATGTTTTTCCTGCATCCAGGCTCTTATACATTCCTTCCCCAATGTTTAGTGAATTACGTGGATTGCCTTCGCCGGTTCCTACCCAGATGACATTGGGGTTAGTTTGTTGAATAGCAATGGCGCCAATATTTTGAGTGGGTTGTTCATCAAATATTGGGACCCAGTTTGCGCCCGCATTTTCGGTTTTCCAAACTCCACCTGATGCTGCACCAATATACCAGGTGTTCGGTTGGTTAATCACTACATCGATTGTTGTTACCCGGCCGCTCATGCCACTGGGACCAATGTTGCGGGGTTCCCAGTTCTTAAACTGGTCTAACGATACTTTTTGCGCGGAGACAGATAGAACAAGAATAGAAATGGAAAAACTTAAAAATAATCTCATTTAGATTGAATTTTTGAACGATAAACTTACCGATAAGTTGGGCGGTAGCAAAAAAGATTACAGGCGCGGAAAATTTATCGGGATTTCAACCGTTTAAAATGAAAACCGCAGCCACAGCACAGGTAATTCAATTTTATATCTTGAAAGTGAATCGATGCTTCTAAAATACCACGCACAAATCATACAAGGTTAGGCGCATTTTTATGAACACAATTTTAATATAATTTTCATGCCATTCAAGGAAAAAATAGCAGGCAGAATTAGAGAAATCCTTTCTATCACCCATAAAAATGTGGAAGAGAAAAAAATGTTTGGTGGTTTATGTTTTATGGTCAATGATAAAATGTGTATTGGTGTTGAAACAAATCGACTGATGGTTCGCCTTGATCCCTCAAAAATGGAAGAAGTGCTAGAAAAGAAGGATGCAAACCAATGGACTTTACGGCAAAGTGATGATAGGATTTGTTTTTGTAGAAATAGATGCTTTGAATACAAAAAAGAAATTAGAATACTGGATAGGTCTTGCAGTGGAGTATAATGAAATAGCACCCTCTAAGAAAAAGGAACCCTAACTGCTTTTATTGATTGGTTTTATCTCAAGCGTTTTTAAGCTCTTTAAATTAACTTTCCGCAATAGTGATTGTATATTTACGATTTACCTGTTTTTATGAAATTATTTATTTTTCCAATTGTCTTTTTTTCCTCTCTTTCCTCTTTTTCACAATTCGACAAACCTTTTAGCTTAGGTGCGACAAGTAATTTTACTTTTAGAACCAGCGGGCTTGCAACAAATGATGCAGGCCTTGGATTGAGTTTTGATGGTTCGTTTTTGTCAGAAAACAAACTTCAGCTTTTATTAGAAACAAGTGCTGATTGGTTTATTGGTGATAAGCTTCTTATAACCGATGTAAACGGCAGAAACACGAAAGGAGCAGTTATTTACAGTATTAAAGCCGGACCTCAATTTTTTATTTTAGACAAATTAGCGCTCTCAATTACCTATGGGCCGGCCTGGCATAGAATAAGAGATTTTGAATTTACCACTGATTATGGATTTAAATCCGCTATTACAGGATTTCTAACTGAAAAAAAACGATTTGTTACAAAGCTATTTTTGGTAGCAATACCTAAAAAAGATTTGAACATAAAATACTTTGGATTGAGTTTAGGATATAGATTTTTGTAGAAAAAAAACTATAGAATACAGCGAAAATATCAGACCAGCTAATTAATCGGAAATTTACTACAACCTGGCCAATCTTTCGACCGCAGCATTTAAAGTTTCTTCTTTTTTAGCAAAGCAAAAACGCAGCACATTATTATTTACTTCGGTTTTATAAAATGAGGAAACGGGTATGGCTGCTACACCATGTTCTTTAGTTAACCACACAGCAAATTTTTTTTCGGGTTCGTTGCTTATATTGCTGTAGGAATAAGATTGAAAATAGCTGCCATGGCTTGACAGCGCTTTAAAATTTGTATTAGCCATCAATTCCTGGAAGTAGTCTCTTTTTTGTTGAAGGAATTTTCCAAGCTCCAGGTAGTTATCTTTCTTTTTTAAAAAAGAAGAAAGCGCCGCCTGCTTTGGTGTGTCGCAGGTGAATGCATTGAACTGGTGGATCTTTCGAAATTCCTGCGTTAAGTAAAAAGGCGCAATGCAATAACCCAGCTTCCAACCCGTGCAATGATATACTTTGCCAAAAGAAAAACAGACAAAACTGCGCTCCAACAATTCTGGATATTTTAAAATGCTTTCGTGCTCAAGCTCGTCAAAAATAATATGCTCATATACTTCATCGCTGATGATACTGAGGTTGGTGTTTTGGGTGATAGCGATCAATTCTTCAATATCTTTTTTTGATAAAACAGAACCCGTTGGATTATGCGGGGAATTTATAATGATCGCTTTTGTACGATCGGTTATCTTACTATGAACGGTTTTCCAATTAATACTATAATCAGGAAAAACCAGCTCAACAGTTATTGCTGTCGCGCCATTCATTTCAATAGCAGGAATGTAACAATCATAAGCAGGCTCAAAAACAATCACTTCATCGCCGGGTTGTAAAATGGTTGTCAGGGCTGTGTACAGAGCATAAGTTCCTCCCGGTGTAACCGTTATTTCCGTGTCGGGATCAATGGATGTATTGTATAAAAAATCAACCTTTTCAGCAATGGCTTCCCGCAAGGGAGTGTAACCATTCATGTGTGTATACTGGTTGTTTCCTTTCTTCATTTCTTCGGTAACCAGGGCTATCAATTCTTCGTTCATTGCAAAGTCTGGAAAACCTTGTCCAAGATTTATAGCATTATGCTGGTTTGCCAATGAACTCATTACTGTAAAGATGGTAGTGCTTGCGTTGGGGAGCTTGCTATTTATTTGAATAGGTGACACGTGGAGAGGGTTAATCGGTTTATTTGTTAATCAGCAGGAAACATAACTGTCAGAAAATTTCGTGCAAGCAATCATAAAATTGTCCAAATCATAGTTCTGCAATAATTGCAGTTGCCTCTATTTCTACCAGATATATTGGTTCAATCAGGGCAGTTACTTCTACCATGGTATTGCATGGTTTAATATCTTTAAAATATTGGCTGTGTGCTGTCCCGTACTCCTGCCAGCGGTTTATATCGGTAACGAACATACGAACACGAACCACATCTTTCATTTCGGCACCAGCCCTTAATAAAACGGCTTCTATCTTTTGATAAATGTATTTTGTTTGCAGGTAAGCATCGCCCTCGCCCACTACAACGCCGTTTTCATCTGAAGCCACGGTACCGCTAACTTCAATAACATTCCCAACTTTTACCGCACGACTATAACCAACAATTTCTTCCCATTTGGAACCTGAAGAATAATTAATTCTGCTGGACATTTTTGATGGATATATTTTCTTGTTTAACTAATGGCTCGCAATGAAAACGCAATAATATCTGGGTTAGCGTAATTACATCTTTTTGGCAATAATGTACAATGCGATCTACATTTTTTTCTTTCCAATACACGCCGTTTACCTGGCTGCCGTCTATATCATCTTTTGGCGAAGGGACACCTAAAGTTTTTGCCAGCAATTTTAAAGTAGTATAGCTTTTATAATCGCCAAACTTCCACATCTCCAATGTGTCATAGTGACAAATTTCCCATGGTTTTTTGCCGTACAGTTTTAAAATTTTGGGGAGGGTAATGCCATTAATGATCATTCGACGGCAGACATAAGGGTAGTCAAATTCCTTTCCATTATGTGCACATAGATATTTTTTGTTTTCTTCACTTAATCTTTCATTGTCTTTCCCCCAATTATTTAAAACAGAACAAAAATCTTCCAGTAAGGCTTTTTCATCATCGTTGCTGTATGATTTGATAATAAGTTTTTTATCATCGCCTGTTCCCTGAATATACCCACAGGAAATACAAATGATCTTTCCGAACTCGGCATAAATTCCCGCCCGTTCGTAAATACTTTCGTTTGTTTCAGTTTCTTTATTCCGAAGCAGTATTTGTGCTTTTAAATCCCAGAGCTCTTTCCAGTCATCCGGCATCTCGGTATATGTTTCAAACTGAGAAACTGTTTCGATATCTAAAAAAAGAATGTTGTTGAAATTCATGAATATAATTGTGAATGGTCAATTGTGAATAGGGGTCTTCACAAAATCAATATGTCTTTTTTAAAAAGTTATTTTGATTTGTTGCTGTTTAACAAGTAAGCTACTTAAAAAGATTAAAAGTGGACTATGATTCAATAAATTCACTATTGGCCATTGACTATTCACTTGCATTACAAATACTCATCGCCCATGTTGCGTTTTACTTCCGCAACATATTCTTTTATTGCCTGCTCTTTTTCTTTCTTACAAATAAGCAATACGTCTTTAGTATCTACTACAATAAAATCATCAAGTCCCTGTAAAATAACCAGTTTATCATTGGCTGAATGCACAACGCATTTAGTAGCATCTACAACCATAACTTTTTTACCGGCAACGGCATTTTCAAGGTAATCCTTTTCCATATTTTCCCAGGCACTGTTCCAGGTACCAAGGTCGCTCCATCCAAAAGATGCCGGGATTACATATACGTTATCTGCTTTTTCCATTATTCCAAAATCAATAGAAATATTGGTGCATTGCGGGTAGATAGAGTCAATAGCAGCTTTTTCTTGATTAGTATTAAATCTTTCTTCTTCCGCGCTGAATACCTCGTACATTTCAGGAAGATGTTTTTTAAACGCCTCCACAATGCGTTTTACCTGCCATACAAAAATGCCCGCATTCCATAAAAAATCACCGCTTGCCATAAAGGTTTTCGCTAATTCTTTGTTTGGTTTTTCGGTAAAGGTTTTTACTTTATACACCGAAGGAATTGCTTCAGCAACGTCGTGTTGAATATAACCATATCCGGTATTTGGATAAGTTGGCGTGATGCCGATGGTTACAAGTGCGTTGAAATGATTTACAAAACTTAAACCCTTTGAACAGATTTCGAGAAACTTTTCTTGTTCCAGTATCAGGTGATCTGCAGGAGCCACGATCAGCGAAGCCTCGGGATCTATTTGCAATAACTTAAACGAGATCAAAGCAACGCAGGGCGCTGTATTTTTTCTGAAAGGTTCCCCAATAATATTTTCTTCTGCAAGTTTGGGCAACTGTTCTTTTACTAATCCTATGTATTCATTGGCGGTAATGACAAAAATATTTTCCAGCGGAACAACATCTTTAAAGCGGTTAAACGTTTGCTGAATAAGTGTACTGCCTGTCCCTAAAATATCCAGGAATTGTTTTGGATAACCGGTACGGCTTATGGGCCAAAATCTTGATCCTATGCCGCCGGCCATTATTGCTACGTATGTATGAGTATTGATTGATTGATTGATAAATGCGTTCATATTAAATTAAACCCTCCTTAATAAGATCGTGCAAGTGAATAACACCAATATATTTATTATCATCCATAACAACTAATTGCGTAATAGCATTATTGCGCATGACATCCAACGCATTCACCGCCATTTCCGAAGATGTAATTGTTTTTGGATTTTCTGTCATAATGTGACCAGCCTGAATATTTTCAAAATGGTCTGTTCGTTCCAAAAGACGCCTCAGGTCGCCATCGGTAATTACACCAGCCAATACCCCGGCATTATTAATAACTGCGGTAATTCCCAATCTTTTTTTCGTCATTTCCATGATCACTTCCTTTAAAGACTGGCTAATATTTACTTCCGGTTTTTCATTATCTGCACACAAATCGGCTACACGCAAATAAAGTTTTTTACCAAGTATTCCACCGGGGTGCAACTTAGCAAAATCTTCTACTGCAAACCCTCTTTTTTCCATTAAGCAAACAGCCACCGCGTCACCCATAGCTAATTGAGCTGTAGTGCTGGTGGTGGGAGCCAGGTTATTAGGGCAAGCTTCTTTTTGAACACTGGTATTTAAAATATGATCTGATTTATTTGCAAGAAAAGAAGAAGTATTGCCTACCATTCCAATCACCTTGTTACCAAAGTTTTTAATAAATGGAACCAGCACTTTTATTTCGGGGCTTTCGCCGCTCTTACTCATTATCAGTACTACATCATTCTGCTGCACCATACCAAGATCGCCATGAATAGCGTCAGCAGCATGTAAAAAAATGGATGGGGTTCCTGTAGAATTAAAAGTCGCGACTATTTTTTGGGCAATTACAGCACTTTTGCCAATGCCACTAATAACAATGCGACCTGTACAGGCAGCCAGTACATCAATCACTTCTTCAAAGCCATCCAGCTGCAACGTCAGGTTTTTTATTGCTTCCGCCTCCAT
>MWVT01000132.1_pt1 | contig 14840 bp, 13 predicted proteins | sample 1047201 | NCBI WGS metagenome assembly MWVT01 (sample SAMN06349988, study PRJNA376086) | soil metagenome | isolation source: TG5-1 sample Antarctic (ecotone) soil | place: Antarctica | collected 2015-01-13 | reverse complement strand
AAATGGATAAATTTTAAGCGTTGTTGTTTTTTCAGTCTCCAGGTCGTACCAATAAAAAGGAGCAGCAATAGATGCCCGGAAACCATTGATACTACCATACCCCATCGAATAGTCTTCTGATATGCCCGCATCAATCAATGCCCGGTAAGTTTCCGGCAATGTCATTCTTATATAATGCTGCCTGGATGTGGAAATTTCTTTTCCGGTAATTTTTTCTAAAGAATTTTTTTCTTTGCTTAGTAAAGATGGATCATCTCCACTTTGCCAGGAAGGATGTAATCCTACTTTGTTACTGATTGAAGTATTCTTTATCAATTCACGCAAATGAACATTCTGGACGGAAATATTTTTATCGTAGTTGTTGCGACTCAGCCCTACATGAAAAAAATATATGGAATTTAATTTATGATCTCTATGCAACTGTGCTAACCAGTCATACACATCGAAAGGATCTTTTTGAAAACCGGTAATTACTTTAAGCCGCTCTATTACTGAACTAATATCTCTTTTAGTTATGGATTTTACTATACCTCCAATATGTATCAATGCTTCTTTATGTATATAGCTCCAGGCTATATCTATATCGTAAGTTGGGATAAATGTGAAGGGTCGCTTTGCAAGCGGCAACTCAGGATAAAGTACCAGTAAAGATTGGCGTAAGTCTTCTAGCCATATATTGATCAGTGGTAAATGAAGAAATCTTTTTCTGTATGCTAATGAGTTTTCGTGCGCAAAGCGGCCATATTGATCTTTTTCATGGGGCAAATATTCTTCGTACCTGCTGAGTAAATAAAACATAGAAGCAAACAGATCAAATTCTTTATCCGGTTGTGAAATAGTGAATGCCACGTATCCGTTTGCATGCTGAAATGTTTGAGGATTAATCTCTTTAATGCCTTTTTCAAAAAGCAATGAATCTGGTTTTATCCATAATTCATTTTTAGTTACAGGTGCAGCAGAGTAATTGATCCTGGCTTCCTGTGCGTTTTTGAATTCATCAACATTACTTGTATGGCAGAAGGTATGATGGAAATAACCGGATAAAAAATTGAGGATATAATCAAGTCGTGGTGATGGGGATGGACTATAAACAAGCACGAAGTTTTTTTAAATTTTTATTTGATGTTGCTCAGAGATTTATGAGTTTGCCTTTTGTTGTTCCTGCCACATTTCATTAAATGATTTTGCAGGAAATTGCAGATTGCTTCTTCCCTTCTTCCAATCTTTTACAAATGAATTCACCATCCAGCTTTTCAATTTAGACGTGCCGATATTCATTATTCGTCTTTTTAGCATTGCCCCTTTCCAAAATTTCCAGGCAATTCTTTCCGCAAATGAGCTGTGGTCTTTCTGTACGGACAGTGCCCTGTTATGCAACAGCAATTCGTGCAGATTTATTTTTACAGCACATACTTCTGTACAGTTTCCGCAGAGGGAGGATGCATAACTTAAGTGGTTCCATTCACCCATACCTTTCAGATGTGGCGTGATCACGGATCCTATCGGGCCACTGTATGTAGCTCCATAAGCATGACCACCTATGTTTTTATACACAGGGCAAGCGTTGAGGCAGGCACCACAGCGAATACAATACAAGCTTTCACGGGCAGTGGGATCAGCCAGAATATTTGTGCGGCCATTATCCAATAATATTACATACATCTCTTCCGGTCCGTCTTCTTCATTTTGTTGGCGCGGACCCGTTATGATTGAATTATAAACTGTAAGTTTTTGTCCGGTGCCATAGGTGGCGAGCAAGGGCCAGAACAGTGAAAGATCATTTATCGAAGGAATTATCTTTTCAATACCGCTGACAACAATATGGGTTTTGGGCCAGGCACAACTCAGGCGGCCATTACCTTCATTCTCTGTAAGCGCTACGCCACCGATATCTGAGATCAGAAAGTTAGCTCCCGTAATTCCTATTTGCGCCTCCATGTATTTTGATCGCAGTTTTTGACGTGCTACCTGAGTAAGCTGTGCAGGATCTAACGCAGGATCAGTGCCTAATTTTTCTGCAAATAATCTGGCCACATCTTCTTTGCTTTTGTGCATGGCCGGTGTAACAATGTGATATGGAGGTTCGCCATCGAGTTGTTGTATGTATTCACCAAGATCCGTCTCTACACTTTCAATATTATGTTTTTCCAAAAAAGCATTGAGGTGAATTTCTTCAGTCACCATGCTTTTGCTCTTTACAATAGTAGTACAACTTTTTGCCTGGCAAATTGATATTATGTATTCAAGGGCTTCTTCTGTGTTTTCTGCCCATAATACTTTTACGCCCCTTTTGGTTATGATGTTTTCAAATAATGCTAACTGCTTATCGAGGTTTTCGATAGCATTCCATTTAATATTTTTTGCTTTTTCCCGTGTAAAGTTTAGGTTGGCGAATTGCTCCTTGCCTTTTGGCACTACAGCATTATATCTGCCAATATTGAAATTGATCTTTCGGCGGTGTTCTTTATCTAAAGCTTTTTGTGCGCTTTTTTTATTGAATACTGTGGATTCGCCGGACATTTTATTTATTATTCTTTTTATCAATAGCGTAAATGGCTACCTGGTGCAGGGCTTCATAAAAATCTGTTCCAAACTTACGTTCAAGTGCTTCCTTTAAAAATTGATAAACAGGAAGTTTTACTTTTTTACCTAATGCGCAACCAGGCCTGCATAGCACTTCACGGGGTTCATAGTTTACCATTGTGTATGCATTCGATTGCTTGGTAATAATCGGGAAGAGATGACAACTGATTGGTTTCTTCCAGTCCAACTTGCCATCGTAGTAGGCGGCCTCTATTCCACATTTGATGATACCCGCTTTATCTCGAAAGCCATACGCACAAATACCACCATTGATCGTTGGTGTTACCCAGCCAAATTCTTTATCATATAAAAACTTTCCTTGTCTTTTAATTTCAGCTTTACCTTCTGCAGTAAGATAGGGTTGAATTTGTGAAAAGTTTTCTTCTAGAATGTTCATTTCCTTTTGTTCCAAAGGTGCTCCGGCATCACCATCTTCACAGCAGCCACCCTTACATTTTTTTAGGTCGCAAACAAATTTGGCCTCTATTACATCATCACTCACCAACACGTTTTCAATGGCTATCACTCTTGCTTTTTTACAAAATTAGTAATTGATAAAGGGAAATACTTTTTTACCTATTGTGTAAGCATTTTATAAAACCTATTTCCACCTGATCGTATTGATTAAATGTTCAAGGTCTTTTTTCAAAAATTCATTTACAGGCCGTAGTGAATCTTCATTAGGTGTAGCCTCAAAATAAAGTGCACCTCTTAAAAAATGTTTAGTTGTGTCTGTAACAAAAAATTGATTGGCTGTTGCCGTATTTCCTCTCAACGTAAAAAAAATGCCTTCAATTCCATTGGGTGTGGTAAAAGGTTTGGGGTCAATGGCAGATGCTTTATAAGTATGTTGTTTGTACGACATGGTAAACGCATCATTTACAAGAGAATCAAAGTTATTCTTACCAATATTTTTATAACTGATATGTATCCGGCTTCTGAACTGGGGGAAGTCAATATTTATCCAATAGGGATTTTCTGTTTTTTTCTCAAAAAATAAACTATCCTTCACAACTGTACCATAGGTTGGGTATTCGAATGAATATGGGTAACCTGTCTTATCAAAACTTTGATAATTTTTCTTTGGCAGTTCAATCTTGAAATAGCCACGTGGCTTGATAATATAATCGCTGTTGCAGGCAGCTATCACGCAAGGGAAAATCAATAAAATTAAATGCTTACTCTTCATTTCTCTTACTGATCTCTACCTTTACACTTGTTATCCTGTTCTTCGTAATCTCCAGCACTGTAAATGTAAAATCTCCTGTCTTAATACTTTCATTTACGTTTGGAAATCCTCCAGCCAGCTCAAGCACCAATCCCCCAAGCGAATCGCTTTCTCCACTGACTTTATCAAACGTGTCAACTGATATCTTTAATGCACGACACATATCATGCAACATTATTTTGGCATCTGCTATAAACGTATGATCGTCTATAACACGAACGGCTGTTTCTTCCTCATCAAATTCATCGCGAATGTCGCCGATTATTTCCTCAAGAATATCTTCCATTGTAACGATACCTCTAGTACCCCCAAATTCATCTACTACTATTGCAAAATGTACTCGTCTATTTTGAAATTCATTTAAAAGATCTTTGATCAGTTTCGATTCCGGTACAAAAAAGGGATCCCGCACCAATATATGCCAATCAAAATCCGGCTCCTTTAAGTATGGAAGCAAATCTTTCGTATTAAGCACACCTACAATATCATCGAGGTTGTTCTTATAAACAGGCAATCGTGAATAATGAAGTTCTTCAACTCTTTTCGCCAGGTCTGTAAAATTGGTATTATACTCCACACCATTTACATCAAGCCGGAATTTCATTATTTGTTTTACAGAAGTGAAACCAAACTTTACGATGCCTTTTAAAATATTTTTTCCTTCCACCGATGTTTCTTCATTATTGATTTCAATAGCCTCATCAAGGTCACGCATACTGGCGCTCTGCATCTGGTGTACTCCACTGCGTTCGCTGATGTTATCTGCTATGGATACCATGTATAAACTGATGCGCCGCAATAATAAATGCACTCCTTCTACCACGGCGGATGAACTGTATGCAAAACGTAAATTATTTTGTGCCGCCCATACTTTAGGCAACACTTTCCCAATGAGCACCAGGACAAAAGCGATCACAATGATCTTGGTGAGCAAATTGAGCCATTGTTGCTCAAAATGCAATAAAGGATTCAATAAAAAATTTGCAAGAATGATAATTCCTATATTGAAAAAAGTACCGGCAATAAGCAATGAGGTATAAACTGCTTTGCGTTCGTCCAGCAATGTGGTTATTCTTTTAGCTGCAGCATGTTGTTTAGTTTTTAGTACATTGATATCCTTGTTTTGTAATGTGAACAAAGCAACTTCAGCTCCTGAGGTAACAAAACTCAGAAGCAAAAGAACTATGAGCAAAACCACGAGGAATACAGCGCTTTGTGGATTAGCAGCCAGAAGGATAAAAGCAAAATAATGTAGAAAATCAAATACCGGTGGCGAGTGATCCAAAGCGAGTTTTTAAGTGAAGAATACGCAAGTACACAAGTGAGTACTTGCTACATGATTGTACAAATTTATTTGTTTTCAAATTTAAAAGCTAAGGTCTTCTTCTTCAGTGGGTGGTGGTGTAGGCACATCATCAAAGGGCTTATCTGCAGCCGGGTGGGAGAAGCCACTTCCGCCATCATTGCGTTTGTCCAACATTATCAGATTATCCCCCACCACTTCTGTGGCAAATTTCCTTTGATTTTCTTTGTCATTCCAGCTTCGTGTGCGCAAGCGGCCTTCAATATAAACGAGGCTGCCCTTATGTAAATATTTTTGCGCTAATTCAGCAAGTCCCCGCCACAATACTACTGTATGCCATTCAGTTTGTGACACGAGTTTACCTGAACGGTCTTTAAATGTTTCAGTTGTAGCTAAGGGAAATTTAGCAACAGGTATATTTCCTTCCAGTATTTGCACATTAGGGTCTTTACCCATATTGCCGATCAACATTACCCGATTTACACCTCTCATAATTTTTCAATTTTAAATTCCAGCCTGTGAATCTTTTATCATTACAAAAACAACAAATTTGCTGCCAGTAACCCCTTTATAACGTGGACAAGTAAGCCTGCAGGGTTTTTGGAAAAGGATATTTATCCAACTCTGTTTTGTGCACATAAGTGTAACCAGGAACTTTTAATTTTTTGTGCAGACTCAGATTGATAAATGAGAAATGAATAAGTTGGTGTGTCAATCGTTGTGTTTTAGTATCCTGTACAGACAACTTATCATAATCCTTTTCTTTGATACCATATGTTTTTGCCAATTGCAATAATACTTCCTGATCTTTCCATCTTTTGAAACCTTCAAAAAGAACCACTTCGTACAGTTTTTGCCAGATATCGCTCATTGTTCTTTGCTGCAAAGCCACCGTGTCTCTGTATTGTAGAATTATATAATGAAACCATCTTTCTTTAATTATAATCCGGTGTTGCCTGACAGGAAGTAAAAGTTGCTGTTTGTATTGAAAGGCAAGGCAATCATTTTTGAAAAAGCAAAGAGCACATTCAGGATGAGCCTTGCAAATAGTAGCGCCAAAATCCATTATAGCCTGATTATATGCAGCGCTTTTTTTTGGGGGCAAAATGCTTTGAGCCAGATTAGAAAAGAAATTTTTTCCTTCTGGAGAATCCATTGGAATTTCTATTCTAAAAATTCTCGAGAGCACTCTGAATACATTACCATCTAATACAGCGTAAGGCAGATTGAAGGCAAAAGAACTGATGGCTGCTGCAGTATATGGCCCAATACCTTTTAATTCAATAAGAGATTGATAGTCTGATGGAAAAATTCCTTTTAAATCATAAGAAATAAACTTCGCTGTTTTAATCAGATTATTACAACGGTTGTAATAGCCAAGGCCTTCCCATAGCTTATACACCACTTGTTCGGGAGCGGAGGCCAGATGATGGATTGTTGGAAAAGCCTTAATAAAGCTTTCATAATATTTTAACCCCTGCTGCACCCTTGTTTGTTGCAGTATGATCTCACTCAACCAGATTTTATAGGGGTCTTTTTCACCTTTCCAGGGCATTAACCTGGTGTTTTCTGACTTATTCCAGTGAACTAATTTTCTTACAAAGCTTTCTGACAATAGGTTCTTTGTGACAGACTTCATTGATTATTCATTTCTGCTCTTCTCTGATACATGATCAAACCAATTATGTGTAGGGTATTGACAATCATTATATTTAATGCTATATTGCTTTACGAAACGAATAAATAACCTGCTATGAGAAAAGCTGATTTAGTCAACCAGATTTCTGAAAAAACTGGCATTCCAAAAGTAGATGTTTTGGTAACGCTGGAATCTATGTTCAAAGAAATCAAAGATTCGCTTTCCAAAGGAGAAAATATTTACATCCGGGGCTTTGGCTCTTTTATCACTAAAAAAAGAGCTGCAAAGATTGGACGTAATATCAAAAAAAATGTAGCTGTTCACATTCCAGAACATTTTATTCCCGCCTTCAAACCTGCCAAAGAATTTGTTGCAGAGGTAAAAAAGACGGCACTCGTGTAATACCTTTGCACTTTTTGCAATAAGAGGTAAACTATATGGGGCGAGCGCAGTGGATTACAGCAGGGATTGTTTTATTTGTTTCAATTGGCTTGTTTGCATTAACGCACGATCAGTTTTTTGGTTATCATCCTAAAGTAATTAATCCTTCTGCAAGCACAAAGGATGATCATGAAGGTCATGATCACGCAGAATTTTCAATAGATACAATACTGCATCATGCAAAGGAAAATCTATCACCCGAAAAGGTGTCACGATTAAATTTCCTGGAGAAGAGCATTTCCCGCGGAGATATATCATCACAAAAAATTCATCTTTATCATCAGTTAGCACAATACTGGCGGGATACAGGCCGCATTTTTGAACCTTATGCCTGGTATTCCGGCGAAGCCGCCCGGTTGGAAAATTCAGAAAATTCCCTCACCTTTGCAGCCCATTTATTTTTGGATAACCTTAGAAGTGAAAACAACCAGGAATTAAAACACTGGAAAGCATTACAATCTAAAGATTTGTTCGAACGCTCTTTGAAACTTAACCCCGATAATGATTCGGTACAGGTAAGTCTGGGGGCCACGTATTTATTGGGTGGTATTTCAGATAATCCTATGGAAGGTATTTTGATGATCAGGAAAGTGATTGAAAAAGACTCGAATCATGTTTATGCTCAACTTACGTTGGGTGAAGCTTCAATGATCTCGGGGCAGCTGGATAAGGCAGCCCAAAGATTTCAAAAAGTTGTATCCATTGACCCCACCAATCTCCAGGCTACTCTTTCTCTTGCCGATGTGTATGAAAGACAAAAAGAAAAAAACAATGCATTGGCATGGTATCGCAAGAGTTTGACCTTAATAAAAATTCCGGAGTTAAGAAAAGAAGTGGAAAACAGAATTAAAGAATTAAATAATTAAACTTATTAAACTATAAATTATTTTATAATATGCCTTGTGGAAAAAAAAGAAAGCGTCATAAAATTGCGACGCACAAGCGAAAGAAGAGATTAAGAAAGAATCGTCATAAAAAACGCAAATAGTTTTTATGATTCTCACCGTGAACAAAGAGTTGTTCACGGTCCTTATTACTTGCTGATTGAAGCAGTACCGCTTGCATCTCCTATTGTTTGCCCACCTTAATATAAAGGTTTCCTGCTGGATACTTCCGGTATCATTTCATTCAATCAGCCCTAAAGAATTGAATAAAGCTGATGTAATGTGAACAAAGAATTAATTATCAATGCCGCTACACATGGCGTGGACATAGCAATGCTGGAAGACAGCAAGCTTGTGGAACTACACACCGAAAAGTTAGATGCAAGGTTTGCTGTAGGAGATGTTTACCTGGGTAAAGTCAAAAAACTGATTCCGGGTTTAAATGCCGCCTTTATAGATGTAGGTCACGAACGTGATGCTTTTTTGCACTATACTGATCTAAGCCCTTATGCCCGTTCCCTTTTAAAATTTACCCAACAGGCTATCAATGATAACTCTTCAAAAAATTTTGATTTTTCCACTTTTTCAATCGAACCGGAAATAATTAAGACAGGTAAGATCAATGAAGTTTTAAGCGGAAAGCCCAATGTGCTTGTTCAAATTTTAAAGGAACCTATTGCTGCAAAGGGCCCCCGGTTGAGCTGTGAAATTTCACTCCCCGGTCGTTTTGTAGTACTCACACCATTTAATGATATAGTAGCCGTTTCCAGAAAGATCCATTCCGGTGAAGAACGCAAACGGTTGCAACGAATAGTAGAGTCAATTAAAGAAAAAAATTTCGGGGTGATCGTACGCACTGCTGCAGAGGGGAAAAACACCGCGGAACTTCATGAAGACCTTACAGAACTCGTGACCACCTGGCGCAACATTCAAAAAAATCTTCGCAATGCAGTAGCACCTGCTAAAATTCTAAGCGAGCAAACTAAGACCACATCTATTTTAAGGGATCTGTTGAATGCTGACTTCAACCGCATTGTTACAAACGATAAAACCATTTATGCAGATGCCAAAACCTATATTCAAAAAGTAGCTCCTGAAAAGGCAGAGATCGTTACGCTTCATCAAAACGGCTATTCTATATTCGACCAATATGGAATTACAAAGCAGGTAAAATCATCTTTCGGCAAAACGGTAAACCTTAATAGCGGTGCATATTTGATCATTGAACATACCGAGGCCTTGCATGTGATAGATGTAAACAGTGGTTATAAAAGTGTAAGCAACAACCAGGAGCAGAATGCAATGGAAACCAATTTGGAAGCTGCTGCAGAAATGGCCCGACAGTTAAGGTTAAGGGATATCGGAGGAATCATTGTGATTGATTTTATAGACATGAAACTTCCTGATAATAAGCGGAAGCTTGTAGAAGCCATGGAAGGTTTTATGCAAACTGATAGGGCAAAGCATGCAGTACTGCCCATTTCTAAATTTGGGCTCATGCAAATAACAAGGCAACGCATGAAGCCTGAGATGAATATTAATACCCAGGAGATATGTCCCAGTTGTCAGGGTACAGGCAAAATAGCATCTACCCTGATACTGGAAGATGACATTGAAAAAAATCTTAATTACCTCATTACACACAAACATAAAGATCTGAAAATAGTAGTGAGCCCTATAGTACATGCTTATCTTACTAAAGGTTGGCTGTGGAGCAGCAAACATGCAATATGGAAACGCAAATTCAAGCAAAATATCATACTGAAATCAGATTCAAATTATCACCTCACCGAGTTCCGCTTCTTCGACGGCGCCGATGAGGAAATTAAATTGTGAGCTGAAATCCCTCCGAAAAATACCCTTGTACTTACGACATGGGTATTTCTGTCCTTTATAGCCAATAAAGAAAAATTTTTCTTCCTATAACGTTGAAGAGCTTAAATAAAACTCAATATTAATTTTCAGATTTTTCAGGAAAGCCTTTTAGGATTTTTATTTTAATTAGCCTTGTATGTTTAAATGAAATATATGAACCTTTGAAAGGCTTTCCAATCCAAAATTTTATTTTCATTGGCAATGTATTTGTAATGATTTACCACATTCAATCACTTTAAAATTTATTAAAATGAAAAAAAGATTTTTTCCTTTCCTTATGATGCTTTTGGGTTTATTTACCATCAGCTCTGCTTTCAATTCAGCTAATGCTAGGCATGTACCTTTAACAAGCACAACAGGAAACTGTACATTTAACGGAAATTTTTTGGTTGGTAGTCTATCAGAGGATGGGACAATGGTAATGGGAACACTTGTAGGTAAGATTGTAGACAACATGGGGACGATGAGTACATCAGACGACATGACAACTACTGTTAATCAGCCCCTTTCAGTTTCGGTTAGTATTGAGGGTACAACATGTGATTACCTCGAGTTAACCAGCTTGAATGATTTTTCAATTATGTCCAGCTGTGGAGGACCGTTAGTCTTTTCTTTTGATCATGAGGAAGTCTATTTTACAGCTTTGACTTCACAGGGGGGTAAATTCAATTTGCTAACTAATTCTCTTTGTGCTATCGAGCGTTTTTTTATGAATGGAAATGCATCACCCAACTCATTAGCTGCCAGCATTCGGAATTTTAATAAAGCTTTAGTGAGGTAGTTTTTCAAAACTTTCGATTCAGAAACCGCTTGTCACAAGCGGTTTTTTTATTCCTATTCGCTTTACGATATTACGGCGGTTTGACTAAAATGTTATACTTGGTTATATGCTTCCCTTGATTAAGCTCCTCTTGCTTTTTACTTTCAGTTTCCGAGCTATCCTCAAATAGGTAATTCTCTTACGTGGTTCCGCTTCAACACAACTATCAGGCTTTACCCGCTCTCTATCTTAAATCATTCAGTCCCTCGGTATTCGTCAATGCTCCCGATTTCTGCTGTTTGCCTTATTGTCCTACCTAAGAATGCATTATCACCGGGTACTCTGAAATTATCACTCTTCACCAAAGACAGATTGGTACCCAATTTAATCCGGCTATTCAATGTATGATCTAAGTTCAACCTGACATTTCCCCGATTAAATTTATTTCCCAGAATTATTCCTTTTTGATCATTATAGGATCCACTTAGTAAAAACCTGGTTTTGATATCACCACCGGTCAGTGAAAGGTTATACTGATTGATATTCCCTTGCTGGAAGGCCTCATCAGCTCAGTTCACATCATTGGTGCTGTTCCAGTCAGTAGTTCCAGAGTTACCTTCAAATTCTTCAGCAGCATCAAGAGCACCAAAATCAGACTTTTCAGCTGCCACTGTAAATAATTCCCTGTATTGAGCAGCATTCAGGAATTTTTGCTTTTTTGTAGGTTCGCTCCACCCAGTGAAATATCCGAGGTTAACTTTAGTCTTACCGGATTTTCCTGATTTGGTTGAAATTAAAATTACACCATTGGAAGCACGTGAACCATAAATAGCGGCAGAAGCAGCATCTTTCAGCACTTCTATTGATTCAATATCATCAGGGTTTAATGTGGCTAATGGATTGTCAGGCTCTGAGGCACTTCCCAAACGTTGTGACACAACAGGAACTCCGTCAATTACGAAAAATGGTTGTTGATTGGCAGAGATAGAAGAAATACCACGCACCCTTATGCTTAATCCTTGCCTAATTTACCACTGCCCTGATTAATAAATACGCCGGCTGCACGGCCCTGAAGTGCTGATTCAAAGGAGGGTAAAGGTAAATTTTGAAAGTCTTGTTATTTATCTTAGTAATAGCAGATGTCACATCTCTTTTTGAGCCTTGAACCATATCCTACAACAACTACTTCCGACAAAGCATTTTCTCCCTGGACCAAAGAAATGTTCATTGATTCATTGGATCTGCGTTCTATACTCTGGTAACCAACATAGATAAACAGCAAGCTACCGTTCATAAAATAAAAAACCGCCTCAGTTGTATTGAGACGGTTTTTTTAAGTGTGTATTTGCCTCGTCCTGAAATAGGTTGACACAAAAACAGTGTTACCATTATGAATAAAGGACAATTCAGAGTTACCAAGAGGACTCAAAAAGATTACACATTAGCCTTCAAGTTACACGTTGTAGAAGAAGTAGAGCGGGGGGAGCTTTCTCAACATGCTGCCCAGCGTAAGTATGGCATTCAGGCAAGAAGTACCATTTTAACTTGGTTAAGAAAACACGGCAGACTAAATTGGTATCAAAATTCTTCTATGTCCAAAAAGCCTGCGCCCAACAAAAAAATAGCTGAATTAGAAAAGAAGATCAAGCGTCTTGAAGCAGAAAAATTCATTTTGAATACTGCTATAGATGTGGCAGATGAAACCCTCAATACCGATATCAGAAAAAAGTATTTGAGCCTGTTGTTAAACGAATCAAACAAACAGCAGGCTCTTCCTCTAAAAGACAATACAGCGTTGGAGCCATAGCAGGTACTTTAGGTTACAGCAGGCAATACTTTTATAAACATTGTAAAGAGCAGCAAAGCAAAAGAATGTTGCAAAGAAATGTATTAAACTTAGTGCAGGCAGAACGTAAAATATTACCTATGCTCGGAGGTAAAAAAATATATCATCAAATTAAACCAACATTCAACAGCCATTCGATAAAAATGGGTAGGGATAAGCTTTTCACCCTATTATCGGAGTATCATTTATTAATAAAACCAAAGCGCAGATATGTAACCACTACCAATAGCAAACACTGGTTACGCAAGTATCCTAATATCATAAAAAACAAGAGCATCACTGAGCCTGAGCAGGCATGGGTAAGCGATATTACTTACATAAAAACAGATGAGGGTAATTGTTATTTAAATTTAGTTACAGATGTGTACAGCCGCAAAATAATGGGTTATGCCATTGCACAAAACATGAATAGCGAGGAGATGAAAAAAGCATATGAAATGGCTATAGCAAACAGAAATTATCCTGACAGAAACCTGATACATCATTCTGACAGAGGGCTTCAATATTGCAGTGGAGATTATGTTCAATTATCAACAAACAATAATATACAAATCAGTATGACAGAAAACGGCGATCCGTACGAAAATGCATTAGCCGAGAGAATGAACAGAACCCTGAAAGACGAGTTTGGCCTGGGAAGAATATTGACATCCAGACAGCAGGCTTTTACATTAACGGCGGAAGCAGTGGAACTTTACAATCAAAGAAGGCCACATTTATCACTAAATATGAAAACACCTAACAACGTACATTTACAAAAAATCCCGATTACCTGAGGCAACCGGGATCATTTAAAAACTGTCAACTTATTTCAGGACAATACAATGTGCCTCGTCCTGAAATAGGTTGACACAAAAACAGTGTTACCATTATGAATAAAGGACAATTCAGAGTTACTAAGAGGACTCAAAAAGATTACACATTAGCCTTCAAGTTACAGGTTGTAGAAGAAGTAGAGAGGGGGGAGCTTTCTCAACATGCTGCCCAGCGTAAGTATGGCATTCAGGCAAGAAGTACCATTTTAACTTGGTTAAGAAAACACGGCAGACTAAATTGGTATCAAAATTCTTCTATGTCCAAAAAGCCTGCGCCCAACAAAAAAATAGCTGAATTAGAAAAGAAGATCAAGCGTCTTGAAGCAGAAAAATTCATTTTGAATACTGCTATAGATGTGGCAGATGAAACCCTCAATACCGATATCAGAAAAAAGTATTTGAGCCTGTTGTTAAACGAATCAAACAAACAGCAGGCTCTTCCTCTAAAAGACAATACAGCGTTGGAGCCATAGCAGGTACTTTAGGTTACAGCAGGCAATACTTTTATAAACATTGTAAAGAGCAGCAAAGCAAAAGAATGTTGCAAAGAAATGTATTAAACTTAGTGCAGGCAGAACGTAAAATATTACCTATGCTCGGAGGTAAAAAAATATATCATCAAATTAAACCAACATTCAACAGCCATTCGATAAAAATGGGTAGGGATAAGCTTTTCACCCTATTATCGGAGTATCATTTATTAATAAAACCAAAGCGCAGATATGTAACCACTACCAACAGCAAACACTGGTTAAGGAAGTATCCTAACATCATAAAAGATAAGAGCATCACTGAACCTGAGCAGGCGTGGGTAAGCGATATTACCTACATAAAAACAGATGAGGGTAATTGTTATTTAAATCTAGTTACAGATGTGTACAGCCGAAAAATAATGGGTTATGCTATTGCACAAAACATGAATAGCGAGGAGATGAAAAAAGCTTATGAAATGGCTATAGCAAACAGAAATTATCCTGACAGAAACCTGATACATCATTCTGACAGAGGACTTCAATATTGCAGTGGAGATTATGTTCAATTATCAACAAACAATAATATACAAATCAGTATGACAGAAAACGGCGATCCGTACGAAAATGCATTAGCCGAGAGAATGAACAGAACCCTGAAAGACGAGTTTGGCCTGGGAAGAATATTGACATCCAGACAGCAGGCTTTTACATTAACGGCGGAAGCAGTGGAACTTTACAATCAAAGAAGGCCACATTTATCACTAAATATGAAAACACCTAACAACGTACATTTACAAAAAATCCCGATTACCTGAGGCAACCGGGATCATTTAAAAACTGTCAACTTATTTCAGGACAATACAATGTGCCTCGTCCTGAAATAGGTTGACACAAAAACAGTGTTACCATTATGAATAAAGGACAATTCAGAGTTACTAAGAGGACTCAAAAAGATTACACATTAGCCTTCAAGTTACAGGTTGTAGAAGAAGT
>MWVT01000131.1_pt1 | contig 14853 bp, 8 predicted proteins | sample 1047201 | NCBI WGS metagenome assembly MWVT01 (sample SAMN06349988, study PRJNA376086) | soil metagenome | isolation source: TG5-1 sample Antarctic (ecotone) soil | place: Antarctica | collected 2015-01-13 | reverse complement strand
AAGGCCGTGCATTTTTATTTTTTAAAGCACTCTGGATGGTGCTTATTAATTTTTCGTTATGCCAGGGTTTTACCATAAAATCAAACGCACCTTCTTTAAGCGAACGAATGGCCAGGTCAATGTCTCCGTATGCAGTGATCATTATCACCGAAGCATCAGATCCCCATCCTTTTATTTTATTCAGCCAAAAAAAGCCCTCGTTGCCGGTATTGATAGAACTGTTATAATTCATATCCAGCAGAATTACATCAAAAGCCTGTTTGGCTAAAATGCTGCGGATATTCTCAGGATTTTTTTCTGTTACTACTTCCTTCACTTCTGGTTTTAAAAGTAACCGTACGGCAGTCAGCACATCAATATCGTCATCAATAATTAATACAGAGGAATTTTTTAGCGACATATTAGGAAAGTGAATTGAGCAGCTAAACTACAATTATGCCGCATTCTAAGGACTTATAAATGAAGCCAAATGAAAAAGCAGCGGAAACATAGTGTTCGTTTTTGATACACATTGTGTCCGGTAACGAACATCTTCGTAGATCAATAGAAACTTAAGTTATTGAGAATGAAGCTGATTATAATTTGGCACCATTATACAAGGGGTGTATCATCTTTCAGTGTATCATTTTGCCTTGCGTATGAAATAAGGCTGTAAAAAAATAGAAGCAAAAGTGGATAGAAAAATAGAAAAAAAGACCTGGACCAAAAAACGCATTCTCACTATTTCGGGAATTGCTGCGCTGATTTTATTAATATCAGCAAGCTGGTACTACAGCTCTGGTAATAGCCGGTTGAATGTTGACTCTGAGCGCATTACTATTAGCGAAGTGAAAAAATCTTCTTTTAAAGAATTTATCCCGGTTAACGGTGTCGTGCTTCCCTTAACTACTATCTATTTAGATGCAATTGAAGGAGGAAGGGTAGAAGAAAAGCTGGCTGAGGATGGTGCTTTTGTAAAAAAAGGACAACCAATTCTTCGCCTTTCCAATACTGACCTGGAATTGAGCCTGGCTAACCAGGAAACAGCGGTGTTTGAAGTGTTAACTCAAATGCAAAGCACTAAAAACAACGCGGTGCAAAACACAATTCAGCAACTAAACCAAAAAGCGGAAGTTGAAAATGCACTGGCAGAAGCAGAACGGGTTTATAAGCTGAACAAACATTTGCACGAGGAAAAAGTAATTGGTGGGCAGGAGTTTAAGGCCTCTGAAAATAATTACACTTACCAAAACAACAGAAAAACGCTAAACGATAAAACCTTAAGCCAGGATGCAAGTTCTAACAAACAGCAAATTGGCCAGATGGCTGCTTCTTACTCCCGAATGCAAAATGCTTTATCGCTTATGCGCCGTAAAGTTGGCGACCTGGTTGTTAGGGCACCGGTTGACGGTCAATTAACGTCGCTGGATGCAGAAATTGGTCAATCAAAAAACAAAGGCGAACGCCTTGGGCAAATAGATGTAATGAGTGGCTACAAAGTACGAGTTGATGTGGACGAACATTATATTTCACGCATTGTAATTGGCCAAATGGGCGATGCAACTATTGGCGGCAAAAATTACAGGCTTGTAATAAGAAAAGTATATACCCAGGTAACAAACGGCCGTTTCCAGGTAGATATGGACTTCGTGGACGCTGTGCCAGAAGGTATCCGCAGAGGACAGAGCATACAAATAGGTTTATCGCTAAGCGATGAAACACAGGCGATACTGGTGGCTAAAGGTGGTTTTTTTCAGCAGACCGGCGGTAACTGGATATATAAGCTGAACGCCGACGGTGCAAAAGCGTATAAAGTTGATGTGCAATTGGGACGCCAGAATCCGGAACATTACGAAGTGCTTTCCGGCTTACAACCAGGGGATAAAGTAGTTACCTCAAGCTATGAGAACTATGGCAATATGCAAGAACTAATTTTAAAAAAATAAGTTATGAGCGCAAAATTATTAATAGTACTCATTTGTTTTTTGAATTTGTGGCCCACACATATAGTGGAGCAGAATTTAAATGAAAAAGCAGAACAATTGTGCACGGCCAAAGAGCAAAAAATAGATACACTTAGTCCTTTATTTCTTATCAATTTCTAAACCTGAAAGATAAAAATCAAACAATGATCAAGATCAACGACCTCGAAAAGTATTACCGCACCGAAGATGTGGAAACCGTTGCCCTCAACAAACTTTCATTTGAAGTAAAACAAGGAGAATTTGTTGCTGTCATGGGACCTTCGGGTTGCGGTAAATCTACCCTCTTAAATATTCTTGGATTGCTCGACGATCCGGATGGTGGCAGTTTCCTTTTCAATGGAATAGAAGTGGTTGATTTTAACGAGCGCAAAAGAGCCGACCTGCGCAAAAAAAATATTGGCTTTGTTTTTCAAAGTTTTAACCTGATAGACGAGCTGACTGTATTCGAAAACGTAGAGTTGCCCCTTATTTATTTAGGTATGAAAGCGGCAGACCGCAAACAAAAAGTAGAAGAAGTACTTGATAAAATTAAGATCATGCACCGCCGCAACCATTATCCACAGCAGCTTTCAGGTGGGCAGCAACAAAGGGTAGCAGTTGCCAGGGCCGTAGTCAATAATCCTAAATTGATTCTTGCTGATGAACCTACGGGTAATCTCGATTCATCGAACGGTAACGAAGTAATGCAATTGTTAACTGATTTGAATGAGCAGGGCACTACCATTATTATGGTAACACACTCGGAGCATGATGCACGGTATAGTCACCGGGTTATTCGCATGCTTGATGGACAAACGGTGTTGGAAAATATTATGGTGTAAAATGAATAGGGCACTAGCTATAAATCCTGGCGATAACCTTAGTTTCTAGTCTGACTTTTAAACTTATAGATTAAGTAAATAATTATGTGGAGAAGCTACATGATAACCGCCTGGCGCAGTATAGTGCGAAACCGATTGTTTGCATTGGTAAACATTTTGGGATTAGCATTAGCTGTAGTAGCCTGTTTATTAATAGCTTTAGTTATTCAGTATGAATGGAGTTACGATAAACAAAGCCCACATGCTAATCATATTTGGCGGGCCTACAATGAAACAATCGCTGATGGAAAAGTAGTTACACAAGATGCCAATACACATGGCATACTTGGACCTTCCTTAAAAGCAGATTTACCCGAAGTAATTGACTTCACAAGGTTATACAACAATGGCCAGAGTGAGGTAAATATCCTTTTCGAAAATGGACCAATTCAGATAAAAAATGCATGGATGACAGATCCTGCATTTTTAAGAATGTTTCCACAGCAATTTATTAGTGGAGATATAAATACTTGTTTAACTGCTCCTTACTCAGTTGTGATAACAAGCTCTATTGCGGAAAGACTTTTCGGAAAAAAGAATCCAATAGGACAGGTAGTGCATGTACCTACAGGGTGGTTTGGAGGTGATTATACAATAACAGCTGTAGTAGCCGATCCTCCACCAAATACGCACCTTAAATTTAACCTGCTGGCTTCCTATGCTACACGAGATGCGAAAGGAACTATACCCGCCTGGGACAGTTATTGGGACTATACCTACTTTCAGCTATCTCCATTAGCAAATATTGAGAAAGTAAAAACCCAACTTGCTTTTTATTCTGATAAACACCTGAAGCAGGAAGGCATACGGCTGAATATGCAGCGACTGATTGACATTCGACTACATTCACAACTTACTTATGAAATAGAAGCGAACAGTGATGCAAATTCAATTCGTGCACTTGCATTTATTGGGTTGTTTATTCTTTTCATTGCCTTTATCAATTATATTAATCTCACTACATCAAGATCTATAACCCGTGCAAAAGAAGTTAGTGTAAGAAAGGTGCTTGGTGCAAACAGAAGGCAACTTATAAAACAATTCTTAGTGGAGGGGGGGCTGGTTAGTGCACTGGCTATTATTCTTTCACTCTTGCTGTTGTGGTTTGCTGTTCCCTGGTTTGAAAGCTTTTTAGAACGCCCTTTAATAAAATACTACGGCTTTCAGCAAAACATCTGGCTGTTATTACCTGCTATTTGGGTGCTGGCGGTTTTAAGTGCGTGCCTTTATCCAGCTATAGCTTTATCATCCTTCTCACCTATAAAAACATTGAGGACCAACCTCAGCCTTTCGGGTAAGAATAATCTTAGGCGTGCACTGGTTGTATTTCAGTTCGCATGTTCCACTATATTGATCATTGGAATTGTTGTGATTGTACAACAATTGAGATTTATGCGTAACCACGATAAAGGTTTATCGCTTGAAAAAGTGATTGCATTAAAAATTCCGGAACCTGATTGGAGACAAGACTCTATTAATCTGCAAAAGACGGAAGTGTTTCGTCAACAGATTAGTCAATTAACGGGTGTACGTTCTGTTGCAACGTCAAGCATAGTACCGGGGCAGGGGATGTCTACAATAGCAGGTACCAGTTCAGGTTTGTTCTGGACTGAAAATCCTGCCCTTGTCTCTTCTGCTACTGTATATTTTTATTACACTGATCCGGGGTTCTTCCCAACTTATAAAATTCGTTTTTTAGCCGGAGCTACATACCAGGCGTTGACACGAAGGGAATCAAATGGGCATGTGATTATTAACGAAGCTGCATTAAAACTGTTTGGTTTTCCCAATGCCGAAACAGCTATAGGTAAAAACATTGCTAATAGTAATAATCCTTCTCACAGTGTAAAAGTGCATGGTGTGGTTTCAGATTTTCATATAGAGTCATCTAAAGAACCTGTGCGTCCAACATTTTATCATTGTACACCGCCATTAACCAGCGGATTTGTATCTATAAAAGCAGCTAATGCTGATTTGCAAAATTTACTACGAAATCTGGAGCAGGTATGGAAGAAGATGTATCCAGAAGCACCCTTTGATTATTCATTTGTAGAGGAACGTTTCAATCAACAATTTAAAGCTGAAGAACAACTTGCGGTGATTGTAACGGGCTTTACAATTTTTGCAGTATTTATAGCCTGTCTTGGATTGTTTGCATTAGCATTTATAACTGCAGGCCAACGTACCAAAGAAATTGGCGTACGAAAAGTTTTGGGTGCATCTGTTAAACAAATTGTTTCCCTGCTTAATAAAGATTACCTGAAGCTGGTTGTGATTGCTATTATTATTGGCAGTCCTGCTGCTGGTTGGCTGATGAATAAATGGTTACAAAATTTTGCGTACAGAATTGAAATTGAATGGTGGATGTTTGCTTTAGCAGCCTTCATGGCACTTGGTGTTGCCATGCTTACTGTAAGTTTTCAAAGTATAAAAGCTGCTAAAACTAACCCGGTTAAAAATTTACGCATCGAATAAAATAAACCTAATATGTTGACGAATTATTTTAAAATAACATGGCGCAACCTGATGAAGCATAAGTTCATTTCAGGCATTAATCTTTTTGGGTTAACTGTAGGACTTGCCTGTTGCTTATTGATCCTGGCTTATATTATTAATGAATTAAGCTTTGATAAATACAATAAAAACGCGGAAAATGTTTACCGTGTTGAACGGACCTTTTTAAATCCCGAAACCGGTGATCTTTCATTAGAGCTTGGCTCAATTGCTCCTCCGTTTGCACCTTACTTATTGAATGATTTTAAAGAAATAAAAAAGCTTACCCGTTTTTTATCCTCTGGCAATACAACATTTAAATATGAGGACAAGATGTTCTATGAAAATGACGTGTATTTCGCCGATGAAAATCTTTTTGAAGTATTTAAGGTGGAAGTTGTAAAAGGCAATCCTGCTAAGGCATTGAATGAGCCATTTTCTGTAATGCTGACGGAGGAACTGGCAAAAAAATACTTTGGCAATGATGACCCGGTAAATAAGATGGTGGAATTGAATAACCAGGTTAGCTGTAAAGTAACCGGTGTTTATAAAGCTTTTCCATCAAATGCCCACCTGCATCCAGGCATAATGGTTTCTTTTAATACACTAAGAGATTCCACTGTATATGGCGAAGAGAATTTACGAACCAATTGGGGTAACAATTCGTTTCTTACCTATATTGTATTGCCCGACAACTATGACCCAAAAAAACTGGAAGCACAATTTCCTGCTTTCCAAAACCGGCATATTAAAGATGATGGCAATAGTAAATTTAAGCCTTCCGAATATTCGAAGCTCAGCTTAAAAAAACTCACTGATATTCATCTCTATTCAAATACCGATTATGAAGCCGAAGAAAATGGGGACATAAAAAGGGTATATATTTTTTCGGCGATTGCGCTGTTCATTCTGTTGATTGCCTGTATCAATTACATGAATCTTTCTACAGCCCGTTCTGTACTTCGTGCAAAAGAAATTGGTGTGCGCAAAGTGGTTGGCGCAGGAAGGAAGGAGTTGATCGCACAGTTCCTTTGCGAATCAGTTTTAATATCGTGGATAGCTACCCTGCTTGCATTTGGCTTAACCTGGGCTGCATTCCCCTGGTTGAATAAATTATCAGGGCAGGAATTATCAATTGGTATTTTACTAAGTTGGCAGGTCATCGTTCCAATTTTAACAGTGCCATTTATTGTAGGAATTATCTCTGGTATTTATCCGGCTATGTTCTTGTCCTCTTTTCAGCCCATCAAAGTATTAAAAGGATTTATGAAAGTTGGCGGTGCTAACATTTCTTTCCGGAAGGTATTAGTCGTTGTTCAATTCTCTATTTCCATTATCCTGATTATTGCAACTGCTATTGTTTTTCAGCAACTGCGCTATATGCAAAAAAAATCATTAGGTTATGACAAGGAACACATAATAAACCTTGCCTATCCTACCGTTTTAAACGATAATTTTGAATCGTTCAGAACGGAGTTGCTCTCTAACAGCAGTGTTCAATCTATTGCCCGTTCTTCCCGTATTCCAACAGGGCGTTTATTAGACGCAATGGGTTCGCAAATAAACAACGGCGACTCTTTAGCGCCAACTAAAGCAGATATAAAATATGTAGTAATAGACCAGGATTTTGCTCCCACTTATGAAATTAAAGCAGTTGCGGGCCGCAATTTATCGAGAGATTATACAACTGATACTTCCTCTTTCCTGCTCAATGAAGCTGCCGTAAAAGCGTTGAGTTTAAAATCAAATGGCGATGCTGTTGGAAAACAATTTCAATATGGCGGAAACAAAGGCCAGATTGTAGGTGTACTAAATGACTTTCATTTTGAATCCTTGCATCAGCGTATTCTGCCAACTGTTTTCATGATGCCTTCGCGTAATAGCGGCGGCTATAACAATATATCCATCAAAATAGCCGGGAATAATATTTCCGGTGCCTTAACGCATGTAGAGCAAACATGGAAAAAATTACTACCTGAAACACCTTACGACTATACGTTCATGGATGAAAACTTTATTCGACTTTACGAAGCAGAACAAAGGCAGGGAAGCATTTTTACAGTATTTGCATGCATTGCCATCTTTATTGCCTGTCTGGGTTTATTTGGTTTGTCAGCATTTGCTATTACGCAACGTATTAAAGAAATAGGCATCCGAAAAGTACTGGGTGCCAGTGCCGGCAATATTGTAGGTCTGCTCTCAAAAGACTTTTTAAAATTAGTTGGTGTAGCAGCATTAATCGCATTTCCACTTTCATGGTGGGCTATGCACAAATGGTTAGAGGATTTTGCATATCGTATTGCTATTCCGTGGTGGGTATTTCTTTTAGCTGGGATTGTTGCCGCTATTGTTGCCTTTGCCACTATTTCTTTACAAGCTGTAAAAGTTGCAAATGCTAATCCTGTTAAAAATTTACGAATAGAATAAATAAAGATTATGAAAAAAATATTTCTTACCCTGACAGTATTTGTATTTATCTGCACTATTTGTAAAAGCCAGGAACTTACCTCCAAAGAAAGAGCAGAAGCTATTGCAAAAAATGAATTCAGCAAAAGCAAACACAAGAAAGTAGAAAAGTATGGAGTAGTAAAGGAACTGAACAAGGTCATTGAATCCACTCCTGTTATCAATAATGATCTTTCTTTTTATGCGGGCAATTATGTGTACCAGGACCTGGACTATAAAATTGAAATAAGAAAAGATGCACAAAATAAAATGATGGCAACATTGAACATTGGTACTTCACCTGCTATTGTTTTGAAGGATGTAAATATTAAAGATGCTTTTTTCCAGGCGACTAAAGAAAATACAGACGGAACGGTGGAGTTATGGGAAGGTGTTTTTATCAATAAAAATGACAATGGCGTTACTGAATTCGGGCTGGGAATCAAATTGCCAAAACCGGTTCAGTTTACAGAGGGTCTTCAGGTCACAAAAATATTTATGAAAAAAGTTTCTCCCTAACATAAAAAAAATTTCTATGATCCGGAATTATTTTCTTATTGCATGGCGTAACCTCTGGAAGAATAAACTATTTTCTGCCATTAATATTTTGGGGTTGTCAACAGGGCTGGCTTGTTGTATCCTCATGTTCTTATTTATCCAGCATGAGCTGAGCTATGATAAATTCAACACCCAGGCAAAAAATATTTATCGCATTACATCGGAGCTGCAGGGCGTAACTGAAAAAAGCAATCTTGCAGTAACACCTGCACCCTGGGCGCCTTTAATGAAAAAAGATTTCCCTGAGATCAGTGAATACACAAGGTTGTTAAAAGATGAAAAAGTTTTAATTGGCGAGCCGGGCCAGCAACATTTTTATGAAACGCAAATGCTCTTTGCTGATTCTACTTTCTTCAATGTGTTTTCCGTTCAATTAGAAAAAGGAGACGTGCGCCATGCGCTGGAACGGCCCAACAGCATAATACTGACCAATGAAACGGCAAAGAAATATTTTGGAAATACCGATCCGATTGGAAAAACGCTTGAAGTGAATTCTTTTGGAAGGAATTTTAATGTGGAGGTAACAGCCATTGCAAAAAAAATTCCTTCAACCTCCCATTTTAATTTCAATTCACTGGTATCACTGCAAACGCTCGGCGACTTAAGTGGCCTTTGGTCGTTTCACATGATGCAGAGTTATGTATTGCTGAACAATAACACGAATCCTGCAGCTCTCGAAAAAAAATTTCCCGGCTTTGTTAATAAATATATTATCAATAATCCACAGGCAGATGGCAGCAATGACATTCATCTGCAGTCACTCACTGATATTCATTTGCGTTCGCACCTGACAGGGGAAATGGAAACCAACGGCGATATTACTTATGTATATGTATTTGCCGGAACAGCACTGTTTATTTTGCTTATAGCCTGTTTCAATTTCATAAACCTTACAACAGCAAGATCGCTCATAAGAGCAAAAGAAGTAGGGATACGCAAAGTGGTTGGGGCCAATAAAAAACAATTGCTTTCGCAATTTTTGTGTGAGACTATTTTGTTTGCTTTCATTGCTTTGCTACTTGCCATCGGTATTGCGTTTTTAGCACTGCCTTTATTCAACCAGCTTTCAGGAAGAGAATTGAGCATTGATTTCCATAATAATTCATTGATCGGCACATTGGCATTATTAATAATTGGCGTAGGCTTATTAGCAGGTTTGTATCCGGCTGCGGTGCTCTCTAACTTTAAACCTATTGAGGTGCTGAAGGGAAAATTCATCAAAAGCAGCGGCGGTGTTTCTTTTAGAAAAGTTTTGGTAACTCTCCAATTCATGGTTTCTATTGCATTAATTGCAAGCACTGTTCTTGTAAGCCAGCAACTACAATTTTTACAAAATAAAAAGCTTGGATTTGAAAAGGAAAATGTAGTGGTACTGACTTTACCGAGAGATACAGATTCTGCAAGATTGCAATCTTTCAAAAACGCATTACTCAATAATGGAGCTATCCCTTATGTTGCCGCATCATCTACAGTACCGAGCGATAAAATACCGGTGAATTTGTTGAATGATGGTAGTGCTGATTTGACCAAGGCTATTTCAATGCAAATGCTTTTTACAGACGTTGATTTTGTTATCGCAATGAAAATGCAGATGGTAGCCGGGAGAGATTTTAGTAAAGAGATGCCTACCGATAAAACAACGGGCTTTATTTTAAATGAAGAAGCTGTAAAAAAATTCGGATGGAATCCTTCGGCGGCTATCGGCAAAACAGTTCAGTGGGTGCAACCTGATGTGGTATTAAAAACGGGGAAAGTGATCGGAGTAGTGAAAGACTTTAATATCACTCCGCTTAAATCTGCTGTGCAACCATTAGTGATGCATTATTTTCCCCAGCGTTTTCAATACCTCTACATACGCTTTAATCAAAGTCATGCTAACAATGTATTAGCAGCCGTACAAAAACAGTTCAATGCATTTTATCCAAAGCAATCGTTTGAATATAGCTTTTTGGATGAGACACTGAATAATTTATACTTAAGTGAAAAAAAGCTGGGAACCATTTTTTCTTACTTTTCGTTTCTTGCCATACTTATTGGCTGTCTCGGAGTTTTAGGCTTATCACTTTATTCCATTCAGCAGCGTATTAAAGAAATAGGTATCAGGAAAGTGCTAGGCGCTTCCGTGCCCGGTATTACCCTGGAGTTACTTAAAGAGTTTGTAAAGCCTGTACTTATTGCTGCCCTTATCGCTACTCCGTTAGCATGGTTTGTTATGAACAAATGGCTGGAAGATTTTGCTTATCGCATTCAAATTAATGGGCTTGTTTTTTTACTTACTACACTTATCGTTCTGGCGTTGGCAATACTGACGATGAGTGTACAATCCATAAAAGCAGCGAGGGCCAACCCGGTAAAAAGTTTACGAACTGAATAAAACTATGTTATGCTTAAGAATTACATCAAAATCGCATTCCGCAATCTTTGGAGAAATAAAGCCTTTTCATTCATCAATATTTTTGGCCTTGCCATAGGTATGGCCTGCAGCCTGCTCATTTTTCTTTTTGTAAAAGATGAAAGGAGCTACGATCTTTTTCATAAAGATGCCGCCAACATCCACAGGGTGGTAAAGGATTTTGTAAATGATGATGGCACTGAATTGCCCGATGCAACTACACCTCCTGCCTTGGGACCCGCCATGCAAAAGGAAATACCGGAAATAGCCTCCGTTACAAGAGTATTTCCCAACTGGGGACGAAATTTTTTAATTAAATATGATGACAAAAAGCTCACTGAAGAGAAATTATACCGGGTTGATAGCAGCTTTTTTGATGTCTTTAGTTTTCCATTAGTACAGGGAGATAAGAAAAAGGTATTTGACCAGGTGAATTCTATAGTTCTAACAGAATCTGCTGCTAAAAGGTATTTTGGTGAGGAAACCCCAATGGGTAAGGTACTGCAAATAGATAATTTGGGCGACATGATGGTAACCGGGGTTTTAAAGGATCTTCCTTCGGTTTCTCATTTTCATTTTGACTTTTTAATTTCTGTACGCAAATTTTCCGGTGAAGTAGATACTGATTGGGGTTGGTACAACTTCTATACTTATATTAAGGTAAAAGACAACACGACATCAAATGTTTTAAAAGGCAAAATACAGGAACTCTATAAACGCAACAACGATAATGGAACAAATGTATTTTATACGCAGCCAATCAAAGACATTCACCTGACTTCAAATTTAAAATGGGAATTAGAGCCTAATAGCGATCAGTTGTATGTGTATGTATTCACCATTATCGGCTTGTTTATTATTTTAATTGCTGCCATTAATTACATCAATCTTTCTACAGCAAAATCATCGGTCAGAGCTAAAGAAATTGGCGTACGGAAAGTGGTTGGTGCTGTACGCTCTTCTCTGATTAAACAGTTTTTAATAGAATCAATTATTACTTGCCTGGCAGCTTTTATTGTGGCTTTGTTGATTGCCCAGTTACTACTACCGGTAGTAAACATCCTAACACAAAAACAACTTTCTTTTTTAAATAATCCGGGTATTATATTATTGGCTCTATTGGTTGCTTCATGTCTCGGGCTGATAGCCGGCACCTTCCCCGCTTTTTATCTTTCTTCTTTTAGGCCAATAACAATTCTTAAAGGATTAAAATTTGCTGAAAGTGGAGCCTTAAACTGGCGCAAAGCTTTAGTTGTGGTGCAGTTTACTATCTCTATTGTGCTTATAATAGGAGCATTAATTATTTCGCAACAAATGAATTTTATACGGTCGGCGAAGCTAGGTTTAAATACGGACCAGGTGTTGGTTGTAAAGAATGCTGGCTTTTTATCTGCGACAGATCGTTCTGCATTTCAAAATGGGATTTCGCAAATAACTGGAGTAAAAAAAATAGGACTCTCCGATGGGGTAGTTGGTGGACAAAACTGGACAAATGGTTTAAGGGCTAAGGGTTCTGAAAACGATCAATTAGTGAATTTTTTGAGTGTAGATTATGATTTTCTGGATGTGGTAGATATTAAAATTAAAGAAGGTCGTGGCTTCTCTCTAAAATTCCTTTCCGATACCATGAATAACGGCATACCAGGCGGACCATTGGATCAAACCATTGGCAGCGTAATATTGAATGAAACTGCTATAAAAGATTTAGGTATTGCATCGCCTGCGGTAGGCAAACAAATTGTTTGGGGAGAGGATGCTGATACTTTGTATAACCTGACGATTGTTGGTGTAGCTAAAGATTTTCATTTTACCTCGCTGCGCAATAACATCAAGCCTTTTGCTTTCGTCAATAATCCGGGAAGACATCAGTATTTTACAATCAAGCTTTCATCAGAGAATCTTCAAAACACATTGGCACAATTAGAAGTCCAATGGAAGAAATTTTCACCGGAACGTCCATTTGAATATTCTTTCTTAGATGAAACCTTTGCACAGCAATACAAAGCAGAAGGACGTTTTCAGAAAGTTTTCATCACACTTGTTGTACTTGGAATCTTCATCGCCTGTTTGGGATTACTCGGTCTGGCCATATTTGCCGCACAGCAGCGGGTAAAGGAAATCGGTATCCGTAAAGTATTGGGTGCTTCTGTAAGCAATGTTGTAGGGCTGTTATCAAAAGATTTTTTAAAGCTTGTTTTAATTGCTTTAATCATTGCTGTTCCTATTGGCTGGTACGGCATGAACAGATGGCTGCAGGATTTTGCATACCGCATAAATATTGAATGGTGGATATTTCCACTGGCAGGTATCATTGCTATTTTGATTGCCTTTTTTACCATCAGTTTCCAGGCTATAAAAGCAGCAATGGCAAATCCTGTGAAAAGTTTACGGACTGAATAAAATTGTTATATGCTAAAAAATTATTTCAGAACTGCATGGCGAAACTTATGGAAGAATAAGTTCTATACCTCTATTAATATTGTTGGCCTTACTGCAGGTTTGGCTGTGGGTGTACTCATTTTGTTATGGGCGCAGGATGAATTGAGCTTTGATAAATTTCATAATAATGCTCCTGAAATTTATAGAGTAAACGTAACTATAGGCACAGGCGCAAGTAAGCAAACAGGCGAATATACTCCGGGTCCCATTGCAGTAACTGCATCAACACAAATACCGGGAGTGAAAAATGCCGTAAGAATTTCAGGTAATTATGATTATTCGGCTTTTAGGTATAGGGACAAAACATTTACAGAAAAGCAAATTGCTTATGCTGATCCCTCTTTATTTTCTGTTTTCGATTTCAACTTAATTGAAGGGAGCACAAAACAACCTTTTACAGATGATAATTCTGTTATTATAACTGCCTCAACTGCTAAACGCTATTTTGGAAGTGAAGACCCCATTGGAAAAATAATAGTGGCTGATAATAAAATAAATTTTTCTGTTAGCGGAGTTATGAAAGATTTCCCTGAAAATTCTTCTATTAAATATGATATTCTTTTTCCTATAAGTCTTTTTGAAAAAAAATATGATAGCAGCGGTTATTGGAAGTCGTTGGATACAGATTGGGGAAACTATTATTTTAATACTTTTTTACAATTACAATCCGGCGTAAACATTCATGATGTTGAAAGTAAGTTGACAGCAGCACACAAAAAAATACAACCCGAAGCAGCAAGTTCCTACAGCCTGCAAACATTAGCTGAAATACATCTTTACCAGCCGGACGGTAATGACGCAGGTATGAAAGCCGTTGACATTTTTTTAGTGATTGCCATATTAATATTGGTGATAGCCTGTATTAATTACGTCAATTTATCCACGGCCCGTGCTATGCTTCGTTCCAAAGAAGTAAGTATTCGCAAAATAATTGGCGCAGGAAAAGCTCAACTATTTATTCAGTTTGTAATTGAAACAGCATTAATCTTTGTATTTGTCACTATACTGGCGTTAGGCTTAATGTTTTTGCTAATGCCGGTGTTTAACAACATCTCTGGTAAAAATATTCAATTCAGCTTTTTTAATGCTAATGTTTGGAAAATAACTGCAGTCACTATTGTCTTTACACTTGCTGCGTCCAGTATTTATCCTGCCTTTTTGCTTTCATCCTTTGAACCTTTAAAAGCATTGAAGGGAAAAATTTCTTTGGGAATTGCCAATGTTACTTTCCGGAAAGTGTTGGTGGTAGCTCAATTCGTATTCTCGGTGGCGTTGATTATTGGCACCATTATTATGAGCCGGCAAATGAAATATATTCAAACCAAAGAGCTGGGTTATGATAAAGAACATGTGCTATCATTTCCGATGAGAGATATGTCGGAACATTATGCAGTGGTAAAAAACGAATTACTGAAGCAGCCCGCCATTAAAGGAGTTACAAGCGGCCAGGGAAACATTGTTCATGTACAAAATATGACCGGGGATACGGAATGGGATGGCAAAGAAACGCAAAGGCTTTTCTTAATTCATCCGATAAGTATTGATGAGGGCTTCATTCCTTTCTTTAAAATTAATATGGCTGAAGGCGCAAACTTTATGGGTGCTGTTTCGGATTCAGACCATTTTATTCTCAACGAAACTGCTATAAGGGAAGCAGGCATCAAAGACCCGGTAGGCAAGCGTTTCAAGCTTCATGAAACAG
>MWVT01000130.1_pt1 | contig 14857 bp, 11 predicted proteins | sample 1047201 | NCBI WGS metagenome assembly MWVT01 (sample SAMN06349988, study PRJNA376086) | soil metagenome | isolation source: TG5-1 sample Antarctic (ecotone) soil | place: Antarctica | collected 2015-01-13 | reverse complement strand
CCACCTTGATATAAAAGGCTGCTTCTAACTGCTCGAGGGCATAAGCAAAATTTAGAATTCCAATATCACCTTTTCCAAGGTTAACCGTGTTTTTGGGTTTGCCATTCGGATCGTCCTTAAATGAAGATGCTGGGATACCTCCACGTAAGTCTTTTTGGCAAGCGGTTCCGGCAACCATTACGGCAGCAGATAGCCCCGCGTAATTAAAGAATTTACGGCGGGAAACCTGTGCTTTTTCCAGGATAGAAGGCTCAACCCCACCTCCTGTTGAATTAATTTTTTCTGACATAAATTTTTCTTTTGAATGATGATGAATTTAATTTCTAAAATTATAAAATAGGACCTGTAACTACTAAACTTTTTTTAATCATCTCTTATATGAAAGCTAAACAAGGAAATTTCCTGTAACAATGCAAAGTAATGTTTAAGAATTAAACGCAATGTTTAAATTATTATACAAATACGATTTTGAAACACTTTCGGATTTAACGATTCATATATAATGCCAAAATATTATATTTAGTAAATAAGATTTTTAAAATTATTTCCTGAAACCTAAGCTCAGCAACAGTTATAGAGGGTTGTTAGAGGGTTTTCAAAGAGAAAGTGAAAAAATTACCTTTAAAATGGTAATAATAAGGTCTTGAATTTTGATCATATTATCACGGGAAGCGATATTAACCCAAACATTGAGATATCTTTTTCTGCCTGTAAGCAAATGATTTGTGTAATTGTTTTCTCACAAAGGGTGCAGCCAACTCTCCTAAATTCCGGTAAGGCATTTTATAATAAATCAAATCAGTGACTTCAGTGCCACCATCCACCTCTTTGAAATGATGTTGGTGTTGCCAAAAACCAAAAGGGCCGGTTACCTGTTCATCTACGAATAATTTATATCGTTCTACATGTGTTATTTTAGATACCCACGACACACCTATACCTAATATTGGCTTCAATTTGATTTTGATTAATTGTCCCGGTTGTACTTCACCTTCAATGTCAGTATCTATTTTCAAATCAAGATGCGGTGGATTCACTCTTGGTAAGTTCGCCGGATCAGCAAAAAAACTCCATGCTGTTTCAATACCTACCGGGAGCTTATTTACTTGCTTCAAAGTATAAAGATGGCTCATAACAATACCAGATACAGTTCAATAGTTTCTTTTGTTCAAACATAGCCCAAGTGGTTTTAAAAACGGAGAAAAACAAAGTCTAAAACAAGATGGCTTAAAATATGTATAATAGGAAAAACATTTTCTAAGTAAGTTTACCTCCATGGAATTAACTCACCCTAATTACGGACTTACAAAAAGTAAAGAAGAAGGACAATATGATGAAAATTTTATCAACCTTTTGCCCCGTGCAGTGCTCAGGCCCAATTCGTTTATTCTCCTCGATGGCGAGTGGCGATTTGCTTTAGATTTAGAAGATAAGGGTGAACGCTTATCATGGCATTTGGGACATCAATATGATTCAGTTGCTCAATGGCCGGGATCCATTGAAACACATATGATGGAGGCTAAAGGACAGCATGCAGGTAAGGCATGGAACGACAAAATTGTTGCCTGGTACGAAAGAGATTTCCCTCTACCCGAAGTGCCTGTTGATAATGGGTCACCATTATCAACACTTCAATTGACCTTAGGCGCTTGTGGATATGAAACTAAAGTATGGCTCAATGGAATACTCATGCGCACTATAGAGGGCGAAGAGGTACATGTTGGTGAATACACTTCTTTTTCTTATGAACTTGATGAAAGAATTCTTCGGCCTGTCAACAGGCTCACTGTACGCATTGCTGATACAATGGATGCAGACATACCAAGGGGAAAACAGGAAAGCCATGTATATAAAAGGGGTGGTATCTGGTACCAAACTTATACAGGTGCAGTGAGAAGCATATGGCTGGAAGTAGTGGAGCGAAACAGGCTTAGATCAAGAGTAGGTGTGGTAAGTATAGTAGAAGATAAAATGGTGCGCTTTAATCTCACCACACGCATACATGACCCCGGCCATTACACATTGCGTTTAAAAGTTTATAATCGTAAGCGTGAAAACACTGATCCAATAGCCACTGATGAATATCCTTTAAAATTAGAGGCAGGGGAAAAAAATCAGCGGGTAGTAATAGAAGTTCCGGACGCACAATTATGGACACCAGAAACACCACATCTTTATAGCCTTGTAGCACAATTAATAGATGAAAAAGGTTACGCTGCTGAAATAGAAACTCATTTTGGACTAAGGAAAATTGAAGCCCGGGGATGTTGTGTTTACCTGAATAATAAACCAACTTATCTTGATGGTATTTTATATCAGCCGGGCACTGCAAGCTATGAAGAGATCAAACTGCACATGCATGCCATGAAAAAATTAGGCTGCAACCTGGTACGTATTCATATCTCCGGTGTAGATCCACGTATTTACAATCTTGCCGACAAGTTGGGTATGTTACTCTGGGTAGAAGTGCCGAGCCCCCACAATTCAAGTGTTAAAAGCAGAGTGGCACATCGTGAAGAATTGATGCGTATGCTGGCATTGATAGGCACTCATCCCTCAGTAGTGATTTGGAGCTTGTATAATGAAGACTGGGGTGCGCAGGATATTGCCACCAATAAGGATACACGTAAATACATTATAGACATGTATCATTTTATGCAAATAACACAACCACAGTTTCTGGTAGTGGATAATGATGGATGGCAGCATATATCCTTTGAAGGAAGGCTAAAGTCTGATTTATTGACTGCCCACTTATACACTCCTGATTTACAAAAGTGGCGTGACTTACTTGGTTCTCTGGTAAAAGGAAAGCTTGACGGAGTGGCGGCATTTCCCCTGGTAGTAGGTGATCCGTTTTTCTACCGTACGCAGGTACCGCTGATCGTAAGTGAGTGGGGCGGGTTCGGCTTTGCTGATTATGGTGGACCCAAGGAATCTGATGAAAGAACCCAATTGATCAGGGAGTTTAAAAAAGAATTACGCATTCGGCCAATAGCCGGAGATGTATATACACAAGCTACGAATATCGAAGATGAAAGAAATGGACTGATTGATGCGAGTACGGGAGAATTGAGGGTTCCGGAAAATCTTTTAAATTCTAACAAACACAGGAAAGCCAAAGAATAATATTAACCTATGAGTATGCACAATACAAAATGCCCGGAAACACCGGGCATTTTGTATGAAGTATGAATAAGAATTTAAATTCCTCTACTGCCTCCTAAAAACTTGACTAAAAGTAGAATAACTGCAATAACGAGTAGTGCATGAATAAGGCCTCCGCTTACATTAAAAGCAAACATGCCAAGCAGCCATCCGATTACGAGGATTACTACGATGATGTACAGAATATTTCCCATGGTTTTAAGGTTTTAAGGTTGAAGATAAATTTTTAAGTGGTTAACTCATACTATTACGCAAATCTTTTTCTGAATTGCTGAAACCTGATTTGGCTTTGCTCAAAGCATCATCTGCTTTGTCTTTCAAATCATCTACTGTGTCTTGAAATTTTTCAGGATCGTTTAAATAGAAAACTACCCCGGCAACGGCTGCACAAACAAGAGCTCCAATTAATATTTTTTTCATGTTAATCTTTTGCTTTAGACAGGCAATAGCTGTGCCAATACTCATCAATACAAAAACAAGAACTTCATATTAAAAAAAAAGACTCACCGTTCTGGTAAGCCTTTTCAAAAAATTAAATATCCGGATTAATTGCGCCCATCTTTTTTATCCTTAGCACGTCCCACACCGTATCCTACTCCTGCACCAATGACACCTCCAATAACACCACCAGCTACACGATTCTTTTTATTAACTACAGCACCTACTACGGCACCTGTGCCACCGCCTATTGCTGCTCCTTTCGCTGCTTTACTCCAGCCTTTTTTACGAGTTGCTGTGTTAGAAGACTGCGATGTTCTCGAACCTGTTCCACTACTTACCGAGCGATTCCTGGAAGCTGTATTGGTAGTATTGGTACGTGCAGGCGCTGTTGTGCGCTGCACTGCCACAGGGGCTGCCGCTAATTGACCGCTTTGATCTGTAGTTTCATCCTGGTTAATTTCATTACTAGCTTTCCAATCACGATATTCAGAGAGGCCAGCAGTATCGGCCGCCATCCGCAATGAATCTTTAAATTTTTCTAACTGGGCAGCGGCTGCTGCACTATCGCTTTTACTGTTGCAAGCAACCATGATGACTGCTATGCTAACAACTGATAATATTCGTTTCATAAGAGAATTTTTTAAAAGTAAATTTGAATTCATACTGCCCCCTGTTTCCCAAACCGTGCCAGACCGGGGGTAAAAATGTTAAAGGAAATATATACAACCTAACTTAACAATATTAAAACGCTCAATAGAACAATATTGAAAATAAGTGGAACTTTTTACACTTATTGTTGATTTTTGGTTTTATTCATATCATAGAAGATTTGCATAAAGATTTCTGGATCCGGTAATTATATTTCCAATCTTGGTATTTTAATGATTGTAAATATGTGCAACCGCATCCCGGTATTTCTCCATTACTACTTTTCGTTTTATGGATAATTTGGGGGTGAGTTCACCAGTATCTACTCCCCATTCATGAGGAAGCAATTCAAACTTTTTTATCTGTTCTACAGGATTGAAGTATTTATTGAAACCTTCTACCAATTCTTTGTATAGCTCAATTACTTTGGGTGTACGTATGAGTTGATCATTGGAAGCTTCGGAAATATCATTTTTCCGGCACCATTCACGTAGATATGCAAATGCAGGGACGATCAGGGCACCAACAAATTTTTTTTCTGCCCCTACCAGCATTACCTGTTCTATAAAAGAAGATTCCAGCAATTTATTTTCAATGTGCAAAGGGGCAACATATTTTCCCCCACTTGTTTTGAATAATTCTTTCTTTCTATCAGTGATTTTTAAGAACGCCCCCTCAACTATTTTACCTATATCACCTGTATGGAACCAACCATCTATTATGTCTTGCTCTGTAAGGTCTGGTCTTTTATAATAACCCAACATTACATTGGGGCCTTTACATAATATTTCTCCATCTTCAGCTATCTGCACTTGTACATTTTCGATCAATGGACCTACGGTTCCAAACTTTCTTCTTTTTTCGTCAAAGTGGTTCACAGCGATCACCGGCGATGTTTCAGTAAGTCCATATCCCTCCATTATTGGTATTTGAGCTGCAGTAAATATTCTTATCAATCTTACCTGGCAAGCTGCCCCGCCCGATACAATGCATTTAATCTGACCACCCAGCGCTTCCCTCCATTTGGAAAATATAAGTTTATTTGCTAAAGCCAATTGCGCATTATAAGCAATACCCTGATTGCTGTTGATCTCAAATTTTTCGGCAAGGCTATGTGCCCAAAAAAATAATTTTCTCTTTACACCCGTAAGCTCCCCACCCTTCAGCATGATTTTGTCATAGACTTTTTCCAGCAGCCTTGGTACAGTAGTGAACATGTGCGGCTGTACTTCTTTGAGATTATCTCCTATCGTTTCCAGGCTTTCAGCATAATGTATGGCTGCACCTTTAAAGAGATAGAGATAAGTAACCATACGTTCAAAAATATGGTTGAGAGGTAAAAAGCTTAATGTACGCAGGTTTTCACCAGGTGGAAACACAGGGAAACAAGCCATCACATTGGAAAGTATATTTCTATGTGAAAGCATTACACCTTTTGGTGTACCGGTAGTGCCGGAAGTATAGATGATAGTCAAAAGATCTTCACCATCTATCTTTTTAGAGATGGTCTCTATTTGTTCAAAATGTTCTTGTGCCCCGAGAGATAAAATTTCTTTCCAATGGCGGCAATCATTTACATGTTCGAATGAGAATACATCCTGTATAGAAGGTACTTTTTCCCGTACGCTATTTACTTTGTGAAAAAGGTCTTCATCGTTTACAAAAACATATTTCACAGCAGCATCATTCAACACGTATTGCAGATCATTGACATGTACGGTGGGATATACAGGCACCAGTACAGCGCCTATTTTTTGCACGGCCAGATCTAATAGCACCCACTCAGGCCTGTTTTTAGAAAGCACAGCGATCTTATCCCTTTTTTCAACAGAATAATCCTGAGGACCTACACCAAGCGCTAAAAGTCCGGCACTCCACTTCTCCACTATATCTGTTACATGCTTTACAGTATATGGTTTCCACTTGCCCCCTTCTTTAGCAACTAAAAGAGGATTATCCGGGATCGTTTTCATTAGTTGCTCAAGGCAATCAAATAAGCGGTGCGGTGTATTCATATAGCTTGTTTTCAACAATCAACAAAATAAGCTATTCAGCAGATATAGTAAAATATTGTAATTAGGAATTGAGGTGAATCCTATGAATTCCGGAGAAATTCAATAATCGATGCTGATATTACAACTGCTGATAATATTGACCATTGGGCATTTTGAAGATTCTACCTTTCTGGAAAATGGAAAATTTAGCATGTGCGTCAGAATGGGTTTTCGTCCAATTATCGTAAGCAGGAAGATTTTCTACGGTGCCGAACAGCCATTGATTATAAGCTTCAAACATGCCTTCGCGAAGCAATTGCTGCTGGTAATCAAATAATTTAAACGGATATTTATTTGCGTAATCTTTACTCCAATCCAGAATAAAGCGTGTACGAAGTGCAGTCAACGATTCAGTGCTGATTCCCTTATTGATGACAGCAGATTGCTTACCCATTGTTTGTAAAAATGCTTTAGCAAAGTCACTTGATTTTTTATCCTGGTTTTGCATCATATCCTGGTCAGCAAATAATTTTTCTTTGTAAGCCCGCAACAACAAGGATTTCATAGTCGCCGCTCTTTCTGTCAGGCTTTCCATATTTACAAATATCTCCCCGTACAAGAGAGCCCACACTTTATCTTTTGTATAGTAATAATACAAGGCAGCATTATAATAATTTCCAGCATGCGAAGCATCTTCCTTGATACCTTTTTCCCATTCTCCAATGGCTGCATAATCTTTTTTTGCCCACAACAATTCACCATACTCACTATACAAAGCGCCACTCTTCGGAAATTGCTTGAGCGCTTTTTTATACATCTTTTCTGCTTCCTTTACTTCTTCCAATGCCTTATATACATTACCGGCTATCTGGTAAGTGTTCACGTCTATTTCATTCTGGTTCAAAAGTACCTCCGCGCCTTCGCGGGCTCTGACATAGTCTCTTTTATAATAATATGAGAGCACGAGGTCTTTTTGCAGCTCCAGATTTTTAGGATCGTTTTGCAACGCCCTGTTCAATACAAGTATGGCATTGTCAAAATCCCCGGTCCGCATAAAACTTCTTGCTGTTTCCTGCATATCCGCATCTTGCGCAAAGCTTGATGTGAGTGCAGAAAAAACAATAGTTAAAAGAAAAAACAACTTTTTCATATTTCAAACTTAAAATAAAAAAGGCCGTAGCCACAGGGTTTCCAAATTAAATAACAAAATCTTTGCCCTATATCAGGTGAGTTAATAAACCATCCCTGAGTTTTGGTTCAAACCACGTGCTCTTGGGTGGCATTACAGCTCCACTATCTGCTATATCGAATAATTGTTGAATACTGACAGGATATAGACTGAATGCAGCCTTAGCCGATCCTTCATTCACCCTTTTTTCTAATTCGGTAAGCCCGCGAATGCCCCCTACAAAGTCAACCCGGCTATCGGTTCGTGGGTCTGAAATATTTAATATTTTATCGAGAATATTTTCCTGTAAAATGGTAACATCCAGAATGCCAATTGGATCAGTTTTGAATGTTCCTTCCCTTGCGGTCAACCGATACCATTGTTTGGATAAAAACAATCCAAACTGGTGCAATGCCGAAGGTGATAAGGCTGCATCTGCTTTTTCTACAATAAAGTTTTCCTCGATTTTTTTTATAAAATCTTCATCACTTAATCCATTGAGGTCTTTCACTATTCTATTATAATCCAGAATGGCTAATTGATTGGCTGGGAAAATAGTAGTCAGGAAGAATTGTGCATCAATACTATCGGTCAGTTCTTTACCCACTTTGGCAGCCGATGCAGCCCTGTGATGGCCATCGGCAATATAGGTGAAAGGTATTTTTTCTTCAAAAAGATGGGTGATAATATCAATGGTTGCTGGTGCGTCCACTACCCAAATGGCATGCGATACACCATCATCTGCTGTAAAATTATATGCCGCATTATTATGCGACTTACATTGATCAAATACATCTGCCAAATCTTTCAATTCTTTGCAAGCCAAGAAAACATTACCTGTTTGAGCCCTTGTGATGCGCATGTGTTCTATACGGTCTGCTTCTTTTTCAGGTCTTGTGAATTCATGTTTTTTTATCACATCAGCATGATAGTCCTCAATAGATGATACGCAAACCAAACCTGTCTGCGTACGGCCCTTCCATGCCATTTCATAAATATAGTAGCATGGTTTTTCGTCCTGGAAGAGAATGTGTTTATTAATCAAAGCATCCAAATTTTCTTTTGCTTTCACGTAAACTTCATGTGCGTGAATGTCGGTAGCCGGGCTAAGGTCAATTTCAGACTTGGTAACATGTAAAAAGGAAAGCGGATTTCCGTCTGCTTCCCTGCAGGCTTCTTTTGAGTTCAATACATCATAAGGGGGAGATGCCAGTTGCTTTGCATATTGATTGTGCGGACGAAGTGCCCGGAAAGGTTTGATGATGGCCATAATGGCAAATATCACAAATCTCGGGAATGAAACCTACCATGCAAATTTTCTAAATCCAATTTATAAAAAAGACCTACCTTTTTCGTTCGCTAAATGTTTTTATATACAGCAGAACCCAAATAAATATTAATGAAATATCTTCTTTTAATACTTCTTCCATTTCAATTACTAGCGCAACCTTTTTCGACACCAGAAATTACCCGATGGCAAAAACAGGCAACACAAGTCACCATTATACGCGACAACTGGGGTATTCCGCATATTTATGGAAATACAGATGCAGATGCAATTTTTGGATTGCTCTATGCCCAATGTGAAGATGATTTCAAAAGAGTAGAATTGAATTATATCGAGAAGCTTGGTCGCCTGTCTGAAATAAAAGGAGAAGGAGAATTGTATAATGATTTGCTGATTCGATTATTGATTGATTCTACCGAGGCTATTGCAGATTATAATAAAGCCGAACCCTGGTTGAAGAAATTATTGAATGCTCACGCAGATGCCATAAACTATTATTTATATAAAAATGCCGGAGTAAAGCCTGTATTACTTTCCCGCTTTCAACCCTGGTATCCGCTATTATGGACAGATGGCAGCATTGGCGCTATTAACACTGCGGACCTCAGTACTACAGATTTGAAAAATTTTTATTCAGGATCTGCACCTACTATATCACATATTCCAAAAGTGTTGGATCACCAAACCGGGTCTAATGGTTTTGCCATTGCCCCTGCTAAAACAGAATCGGGGAATGCCATTTTATATATAAACCCCCATACTACTTTTTATTTCCGTCCTGAAGTACAAGTAACCAGCAAGCAAGGACTGAATGTATACGGTGCAGTGACCTGGGGGCAATTTTTTGTGTACCAGGGCTTTAATGAACACTGCGGGTGGATGCATACTTCTGCCAACGTAGATGTAGCAGATACTTATGAGGAAAAAATTTCAAAGAAAGGCAACAAATATTTTTATGAATACAACAAATTGCAAAGACCGGTTAGAGAGAAAAAAATCCCTATCAAATACAGGCACGATGGGGTTTTAAAAACAAAAAACTTTAATGCCTATTACACACACCATGGTCCTGTGATGGCGGAGCGAAATGGAAAATGGATAAGCCTGCGCTCTTATAACAGGTCAATGAACAGCCTGATGCAAAGCTGGCTACGTACGAAAGCAAAAGGCTTTGAAGAATATAAAAAATTGATGGACCTTAAAGCCAATACATCCAACAGTACGGTGTTTGCCGACAGTAAAGGAAACATTGCTCTTTGGCATGGCAACTTTATCCCTGTCAGAGATAAAACATTGAATTGGTCAAAACCGGTTGATGGTACTACTTCGGCTACTGAATGGAAAGGCCTGCATAAAGTGGAAGAGACAGTACACATATACAACCCACCGAACGGATGGATACAAAATTGTAATTCCACACCATTTACAGGTGCAGGTTCAAATAGTCCTAAACATGAAAATTATCCATTGTATATGGCACCTGACGGCGAAAACTTTCGCGGCATAAATGCAGTAAGGGTATTAAGCAGAGAGCCAAAATTCACATTGGATAAAATCATAGCAGCAGGCTATGACCGCACACTCACCGCATTTGAAATATTGGTTCCATCATTAATAAAGGCTTTTGAAAATGACATAAAACCGGGCGATTCATTGTATGATAAGTTGATAGAACCTATTTCTATTTTAAAGGCATGGGACTATCGCACTGGAGCAGAATCTATAGCTACCACACTGGCTATCGAATGGGCGCAAAAATTGAATGCGGCAATCCAACGCGTATATATAGATGAAGGAGAAATGGATCAGGTAGAAAAAACGAAGCAATTCGCATCAACAGCTACTTCCGCCCAATTGATCAATCCGCTTAATCTGGTGATCAATGAATTAAAACTAAAGTGGGGTAAATGGCAGGTGCCCTGGGGAGAGGTCAATCGTTTTCAACGTTTGTCAGGGGATGTACAATCCCATTTTGACGATAACCAATCCAGTATCCCTGTTCCATTTGCATCTGCTTTATGGGGCATGTTGCCTTCATTCAACAGCAGGTCATTTCCCGGCACAAACAAACGATATGGATTCAGCGGCAATAGTTTTGTGTGCGCAGTGGAGTTTGGAAAACGCATTAAGGCAAAGTCATTGTTAGCGGGCGGGGAGAGCGGACAAACAGGCTCAAAACATTTTTCAGACCAAAGTGAAATGTACACGAAAGGTCAGTTCAAGGATGTGCTTTTTTATAAAGAAGATGTGGTAAAAAATGCTGAGCGTACTTATCAGCCGGGACAGAACTGATTGGTGATAAGTCAATGGACTTATTGAAAACGTATCCACCGTGGAAGTAGAGAATCCAGATTTCTTTTTTGAGGGTATTGAAAACTTCTTCTGTATGCTGATATAGATTTGACTAATTTTTTTTGTACCTGTAACAAATGCCTCAATACTATCCACAAAATAATAAAAAGATAAAGCGCCAGAAGACCCGGTAAAGTGCAAATACGAAATATCAAGTATAGAATACCACTTGCTATTTCAATCAAAGGGTTCATGGTCGGTTTAAAATATTTTTGGAAAAGAAAATTTAAAAGGCTTTCGATACAATAGACAATCAAAAGAATCTTTTTGTTGCATAGGGCTGACACTATTCTTCTGTCGCGAGCTAAGCAAAGAATCCATAGTATGCCTGCGCACCGCGGTAACTTTACCCCCACTGAATCAAAAGAGAAGTACAAGACGATACATTTCTAAAATAAATTTCTCAACACGTTAAACTAAAGTGAAAAAATCGTATCTTATGCTCCTATAGCCACCAATAATACTTCTCATGGATCGTCGAGATTTTTTACTTGCAAAGAAAACAGCACCGAAGAGGCCTGATATCGCCATTAGCCGTCCGTCATCCGGCATTAATCCTTACACAGGGGCATGGACAAAGAATGAAGTGCAGCACCTGCTAAAGCGAACTATGTTTGGTTCGCCAAAAAAGGATATAGATTATTTCAAATCTAAAACCTTATCACAATCTGTTGATGAGTTGCTAAATCCGTTATCGCTTGTACCTGCACCTCCGGTGAATGATTATAATGCCGGAGCCCCGGATGCTACAGTACCAGCAGGACAAACATGGGTAAATACACCAACAAATGATGGTAACATCAATAGCCAGCGAAGGAACTCTTTTAAAAAATGGTGGACAGGACTTCAACTGAACCAGGATCGAAGCATATTGGAAAAAATGACCCTATTCTGGGCTAATCATTTCAGCATTGAAGCTGCAGACATCGGTAATGCTCATTATGTTTATCATCACAATGCACTGTTGCGAAAAAGTGCGTTGGGCAATTTCAAACAACTCGTAAAAGGTGTAACTGTGGATGCGGGCATGTTGCGCTACCTGAACGGTTACGTAAATACTGCTGCAGCACCAGATGAAAATTATGCACGGGAACTACAGGAATTGTTTACCATTGGTAAGGGACCTGCAGCTAAATATACAGAAGACGATATAAAAAAAGCCGCCAAAGTATTGACTGGTTGGCGTATCAATGGCACAACATACACTGTATTTTTTGATCCTACTAAACATGACACAACTTCCAAAACATTCTCTTCTTTTTATAATGGCGCTACTATAGCAGGCCGCACAGGTGCTGCCGGTGCCAATGAAACGGATGATCTCATCAGCATGATATTTACCAATAATGAGGTTGCAAAATTTATTTGTCGAAGATTATATATCTGGTTTGTTTATTATAAAATAGATGCTAACGTAGAAGCCAATGTCATCGAGCCTCTGGCGCAGATTTTACGCAACAACAATTATGAAATCAAACCGGTATTAAGTGCCTTATTGAAGAGTGAACACTTCTTTGATGTAATGAACCAGGGTTGCCAGATCAAAAGCCCTGCAGACCATGTGATAGGATGCCTCAGAGAATTCAATGTCGTTTTTCCCAACAATACTTCAGAATACCTGGACGCCTATGCCATGTGGGGTTACATACGTGGCTGGATGGTATCCATGACACAAGATCTTGGCGATCCTCCGAGTGTAGCTGGTTGGCCTGCATATTACCAGGCTCCTCAATTCTATGAGATATGGATCAATTCTGATACTTTGCCAAAACGTAACCGGTTTACCGATACTATGATATCGTCAGGATATACAAGAGCAGGCAAAAAAATAATTATTGATGCCGTAGCTTTTACCAAAAACTTTTCTGACCCTTCGAATCCTATCGTTGTAATTGATGAAGCTTTGAACATCTTGTATCGTGTGCCTTTGACGGCTACACACAAACAAACACTGAAGCAGCAAATATTACTAAGCAACCAGACATCTGATTATTATTGGACGGAAGCATGGAACGCTTATAAGGCAAATCCTACAGACCCTACGGCTTACAATACAGTAAATTCAAGACTCAAAACGCTCTACCAATACCTGATGAACCTGGCAGAATACCAACTTGCCTAAATTAATTGATAATGAAAAGAAGAGATTTTTTAAAGACCACTATACCTGCTGCCACGCTGCTCTCATCTATTGATGGGTATTCGGTGCAGGGTTTTTTGGGAAACAGTCTTTTACAATCCCGATTGCTCGATCCTACTATAGACACCGATCATGTGCTGGTGATTGTACAATTGAATGGAGGCAACGACGGATTAAACATGGTGATACCGGTATCCACATACAGTAATTATTATAATGCCCGTACAAATATTGCCATCCCCGAAAATAAAATACTAAGACTAAATGGATTCGGTGCTGCAGGTTTACACCCTGCTATGACGGGTTTGCAAACCCTATTCAATGAAAATAAATTAGCAGTAATACAATCTGTTGGTTATCCTTCCCCCAGTTTTTCACATTTCAGGGCTACCGACATTTGGATGAGTGCATCTGACAGCAATGTGACTGTAAATTCCGGATGGGCGGGCCGGTACCTCGATAATGAATATCCTAACTATCCTAATGGATATCCAAGTTCATCTATGCCCGATCCCCTGGCTATCCAGATAGGTTCTGTTACCTCACTTACCTGCCAGGGACCTGTGGTGAATATGGGTATGAGCATCACCGACCCTACCAGCTTTTATAACCTGATAAATGGAGTAGAAGACCCTGCGCCTAATAATTACATGGGATACGAATTGTCTTATGTGCGCCAGGTAGTGCAACAAACCAATAAATATGCTGTAAGGATAAAAGAAGCTGCAGCTGCTGTGACACAGCAATCCGCTTATCCTACGGCTAATCCTCTTGCAGAACAATTAAAAATTGTTGCCCGGCTGGTGAAAGGAGGATTGAAAACAAGAATTTACATGGTAAGCTACGGAGGTTTTGATACCCATGCTTCACAGGTTTCCACCACAGATACCACTACAGGAACTCATGCCAATTTATTGAGAAATATTTCATCTGCTATAAAAGCGTTTATGGATGATGTCCAATTTTTAGGCATCGAAAAAAGAGTGATGGGAATGACCTATTCTGAATTTGGCCGCAGAATAAAATCCAATGCAAGTGTAGGCACCGATCATGGAGCTGCCGCCCCCTTATTTTTATTTGGTAATAAAGTAACTAATGTGGTACTTGGCGAAAATCCTTTAATACCGGCAGGTGTCACAGTAAATGACAATATTCCATTTCAATACGACTTCAGAAGTATTTATGCTTCTGTATTGGAAAAATGGTTTTGCGTACCCAATATTGATCTGCAAAAAATATTACTCAAAAATTTTCAATCATTGGCAGTCATTAGCAATGCGGCTTGTAACATAATGGCACCAGATACCAGTGGCGAATCGCTTATCTCAAATTATCCAAATCCCTTTGTGCAAAAAACTACAATCAAGTTCAGTACAAAAGGCGGTCACACTTTGATTCAGGTGATTGATAGTGCAGGCAGGGTTATCAAAACCGTTTTAGAAAAAGATTATACAGTTGCAGGAACAATTACGGTGCCATTCGATAGCTATAATTTACCGGTGGGGGTTTACTATGCAAGGCTGCAAAACGGTCCTATACAGCAGGTAAGGGCGATGTTGAAAGTGAGATGATTTTAATTGTCTCGACCTGATTTAGGTTGACTCTTTTTTATTCATTTGCTAAGTTCCATAAAGTAAGAAAAGCCAGTTGGGTTTGCC
>MWVT01000129.1_pt1 | contig 14898 bp, 15 predicted proteins | sample 1047201 | NCBI WGS metagenome assembly MWVT01 (sample SAMN06349988, study PRJNA376086) | soil metagenome | isolation source: TG5-1 sample Antarctic (ecotone) soil | place: Antarctica | collected 2015-01-13 | reverse complement strand
ATATAAGGCTGAATAAACATTCACTTGTTCAATTGGGTTATGGTGTACACCAAAAAAGAATAAGAGCAACCATTGCTTCTACTACATCTAACATAGCGGTGGACATAGCCTGCGATAAGGAAGAGACAAAAAACCTGTTGTTGGCTGCTGAAGTGCCTGTGCCTCAGGGCGTGATTATAAGAGACGAAGAAGATTTAAACAGAGCAATTGACAAACTCGGTTTCCCACTCGTTTTAAAGCCTGTAGATGGAAACCACGGCAAAGGTGCTACTACGGATATTACGGATAAGGCCGGTGCTGTAAAGGCATTGGCAGATGCACAGAAGTTTGGAAGAAACATTATCTGCGAACGTTTTATTACTGGATTCGATTTTCGTGTGCTGGTAATTAATTATAAATTTATTTGTGCTGCATTACGTACACCTGCTGCTGTAACAGGCGATGGAAAGAGCAGTATCCAACAACTAATTGATGAAACCAATTATGATCCTCGCAGGGGATATGGCCATGAAAAAGTATTGACACAAATAACAGTTGATCATAATACCCTTAGGCAACTCGACATGAAGGGTTATACATTGGAAACGATACCTCCTGTTGACGAACTGGTTTTATTAAAACCAACTGCCAACTTAAGTACCGGTGGAACTTCCACTGACGTTACCGATGAAGTGCATCCCGCTAATATTTTTATGTGCGAAAGAATTGCACGCATAGTAGGGCTGGACATTTGTGGAATAGATATAATGGCGGCGGATTTAAGAAGTCCTATTTCAGAAAATGGCGGAGCTATTCTGGAAGTGAACGCAGCACCGGGCTTCCGCATGCATGTAGAACCTGCAACAGGCCTGGCTCGAAACGTAGCTGAGCCTGTAGTAGATATGCTGTTTCCAAAAGGAAGTGACGGACGAATTCCGATCATTGCCATAACAGGAACAAATGGTAAAACCACTACAACAAGAATAACGGCACACATAGCACGCACTGCAGGCAAAAAAGTTGGATACACCACTTCGGATGGTGTATATATTCAAAATCAACTGATGATGCGTGGAGACTGCACCGGACCGCTCTCTTCGCAGTTTGTATTGAAAGATCCTACTGTTGATTTTGCAGTGCTGGAATGTGCAAGAGGTGGTATTTTAAAATCAGGTCTTGCATTCCGGCATTGCAATGTAGCGATCGTCACCAATGTAGCTGCCGATCATATTGGATTAGGTGGTATAAATTCAGTAGACCAAATGGCTAAGGTGAAGCAGGTGGTTCCTGAAACTGTGTTCCCCAATGGCTATGCAATATTGAATGCAGACGATGATCTTTCTTATAGTATGGGTAAAGAGCTTGATTGCAATGTTGCCTTGTTCAGCATGGATGAGAATAACCCAAGAATAAAAAAACATTGTGCAAAAGGAGGGCTCGCTACTATTTACGAAAACGGGTATGTGAGTATAATGAAAGGGGCCTGGAAAGTACGTGTGATGCCTGTAAAAGATATACCGGTTACCTACGGTGGAAAAGCGTTACACAATATCGCAAATGTACTGCCGGCAGTACTTTCTACCTACCTCTTCCGCGATATCACCATTGAAGATATCCGCCAGGCATTACAATCATTTGTTCCTTCATCCACTCAAACCCCTGGAAGATTAAATTTCTTCCAATTTAAGCGTTGTACCTTTTTAGCGGATTTTGCGCACAATCCGCATGGTTTACAATTGCTCTGCGACTTTGTGAGTAAATTGGATTATCCTTATAAAATTGCCCTGATCAGTGGTACGGGTGATCGGCGTGATGAAGACATCAGAGCTTTAGGTGAAATATCAGCCCGTTATTTCAACGAGATCATTATTCGTTGCGATAAAAATCTGAGGGGCAGAAGCCCTGAAGAAATCATCGGCTTACTGCAGGAGGGCATTCAATCTGTAAATCCATCTTTACCTACAATGGTGATCCCCAATGAAAATGAGGCGATTGACTATGTATATCAAAATGCTAAAGAAGGAAGCCTGGTTACCATTATGTGCGATGTAGTCGCCGGGGCGCTGGATAAAATTAAAGGCCTGAAAGATCAGGAAGACCAAAATTCCAGGACAGTAAAATTAACAGACCTCTCTTCAATAAATACCTGAGTCAGATTTTGTTAAGAGGGATGCCTGCCTTATTTTTGCCTGCCTTTACGATTGAGTTATGGTGTAACGGTAGCACTACTGGTTTTGGTCCAGTCAGTTAAGGTTCGAATCCTTATAACTCAACTCATTAAAGCGGAGCCGATCTTCGCTTTTTCATTTAAAATGCTCCTGCGAAACCGGTAATGTGATCGTGAAGGTGGTACCTTTATCAGGTTTACTGATCACCTGAATACTTCCATGATGGTTGTCAACGATTTTCTTACAAATAGCCAGACCAATGCCCGTGCCTTCATAAAGCTTATTGCTGTGTAATCGTTGAAATATTTCGAATACTTTTTCTTTATAAGATTCATCAAAGCCGATTCCATTATCTGTGATAGTGATCCGCACGATGCGTTCCCTTTGCCAATGTCCCTGGTGATCTATATTGGTCTCATCAGCGTACATAAAAAGTTCATTGGCGTTCATTACTTCAGCGCTTATATAAACCATAGGCGTTATTTCTGGTTTTCTGAATTTAATGGCATTGCTTAAAAAGTTTTGAAATAGCTGCCCCATCTGGAAAGGAATAGCTTCGATTACCGGTAAATTTTGAACATGCACCTCAGCCCCCGTGTCGGAAATCATTATTTCCATATCGGATAACATGTGCTGAATGATTGAATTCAGATCCACCAGTTGGAAAGAATCTTCATCTGCTCTCAAGCTTGAAAATTGTAAAATATCATCAATCAATTTCTGCATTCGTGTAGATGAAGACACGATCTTATCCATGTACATCCTGGATTTTTCATTGAGGTGTTGTGCAGCTTCCGATTGTAACAAGGATGAGAATGTCAATATTTTACGCAAGGGTTCCTGCAAATCATGTGAAGCAATAAAAGCAAATTTTTTAAGTTCGGTGTTGGTCTCTTCCAGTTCATGGGTTTTATCCAACAACATTTGTTGCGCTTTATATGGATCTGTAATGTCTTGTGCCGTTCCTATTATTTTCACTACTTTGTCCTCATTGTCTGAAATGATTTCCCCTTTTGCCTGCACTGTACGAACAGATCCGTCGTCTAATAAGATCCGGTAAGTGTATGGGGGCAATACTTTCCTGATAAGCGATTCTTGTATAGTCCGGTTCACAAAGGCTTTATCTTCAGGATGAATTCTGCTCAGCATTTCTTCATAAGTCAGCCCATTATCTTTAGGTGGTAAGCCATATATTTTAAATAAACCATTAGACCATGTGACTTTATTAGAAGCAATATGCCACTGCCAATGACCCATCTTTGCAATTTCCTGTGCTTCATTCAATTGGGTGTTTAATATTTTTAATTCTTCTTCAGCTTTTTCTTTTTCATTTATTTCTTTTCCCATTTCTGGTGAATTTTTAATGTAATGGTACAATCGTACCCAATTATTCTATAAATGAATGCTTAGCACAAGATAATTTAATGCGTATAAATTATTATTTGAAAAAAGCAAGATCAGGGAGCAGGCATACGCTCAATGCAGTTACTCAAGCTTTCTTTCCAATCCAGAAGATTGAGATCATAAATGGATTTTATTTTTTCTTTGCTTATTACAGAATATTGCGGACGTTGGGCTGCTGTAGGGTATTGAGAAGTGGCAATAGGATGTACTATACAATCTGCATTGCTGAGCGATCCTATTTCTTTTGCAAATTCAAACCACGTGGTTATTCCTTCATTGCTGAAATGATAAATACCTGCGACCCATTTATTGCTTGTAATAATATGCATGATTGCATTTGCCAGATCATGTGCATAGGTAGGTGTACCCAATTGATCTGCCACTACATTCAACTCAGGTTTTGCATGCAACAGCCGCAGCATGGTTTTTACAAAGTTGTTTCCATATACACTATACACCCACGAAGTGCGGATAATAATGCAATCAGGTGCTGCCTCCAGGCTTAATCGTTCTCCTTCTAATTTCGAGGCGCCATACACTCCCATAGGATTTGTAGGATGGTCCTCCTTATAAGGTTCAGAAGCATTTCCATCAAAAACATAGTCAGTAGAAATGTGAATGAATCTGGTGTTATGTTTCGAGCTGCTTTCTGCTAAATTTTGTGCACCTAAGGCATTAATCAAAAATGCTTCTTCAGTTTCAGATTCGGCTTTATCTACTGCGGTATATGCTGCACAGTTTATGCAAAAACGGGGTTTTATTTCTGTAAAAATTTTTTCTACCTGTGCATCGTCACCAATATTCAATTCTTCTCTAGAAAAAAAATAAAAATGAATTGAAGGATAAGCTTTCTCTAAATCTCTGATCTCCCGACCCAATTGCCCATTAGCGCCGGTAACGATGATTGAATTCATTTTATGTGTGATACTCAAAGTTAGTTTTGCAATTTTTTAGAGGAATCAGAATTGTATCTTTTTCCGAAACCACCATATCTTTCTCAGGAACACCCCAATCTATATTGAGTTCATCATCATTAAAAAGAATACCCCCTTCGCTTTCTTTATTGTAAAAAGAATCGCATTTATAAAGTACCACAGCGATAGAAGATAATACAGAAAAGCCATGGGCAAATCCAGGTGGAATAAATAGTTGCTTTTTATTTTCAGCACTTAGCCGTTGTGAAAAATGTTGACCATATGTAGGTGAAGACTTTCTGATGTCAACAGCAACATCTAATATTTCACCTTCCAATACTCTTACTAATTTCGACTGAGCATATGGCGGAGACTGGTAATGCAAACCACGGATCACTCCATACGCGGAGCGGGACTGATTATCCTGAACGAAATTGCACCCGATGCCATTGTCCTGAAAAATCCTTTGATTGTAGGCTTCATAAAAATAGCCCCGGCTGTCTTCAAAAACGGTAGGTTCTACTATGACTAAACCCGGTAAATCACAAGTTGAAAATCGCATAAATTAAAAGCTCCAGTATTGGCGGTTTTGAATTTTTCCTCTATATGTGCCTTTGAGATCCGCAATCATACCACCCGGTTTAGTAATAGATGAAAAATAATTATCATCATAGTCCAAATAGGGTTCATGATTTACAGTAATAATTACTGCATCATAATCACTGCCGATTCGATCAACAAGTCCAAAACCATATTCATGATGTAACTCTTGCGAATCGGCATACGGATCATGAACATCTACATTAAGATTGAAAGATTGCAATTCTTTTACCACATCAGCAACTTTAGAGTTTCTAATATCACTTACATTCTCCTTGAAAGTGGCTCCCATCACCAATACTTTAGCTGACTTTACATCATCTACATTTTTTATAATATGTTGCACGACTTTCTTTGCTAAATAAATTGACATATTATCATTGATATGCCTTCCTGCCAAAATCACTCTTGAATTATATCCTAATTGACTTGCCTTATAAGTGAGATAATACGGGTCCACACCTATGCAATGTCCGCCTACAAGGCCCGGATAAAATTTTAAAAAATTCCATTTAGTACCGGCTGCTTCCAGTACTTCGTAAGTATTGATACCCATTTTATCGAAAATAATGGATAACTCATTCATCAATGCAATGTTGAGGTCACGTTGAGTATTTTCAATAATCTTGGCCGCTTCCGCTACTTTGATGGATGATGCTTTATGTACACCAGCTTTTACCACTATCTCATAGACTTGTGCTATAGTATCGAGAGATACATTATCGCAACCTGAAACAACTTTGATAATATTTGGTAATGTATGTTGCTTGTCTCCGGGATTGATCCGCTCAGGTGAATATCCAATTTTAAAATCAACACCACATGTTAATCCTGAAAGCTTTTCGATGATCGGCAGGCAGTCTTCTTCTGTACAGCCTGGATAAACTGTTGATTCAAACACTACATAATCTCCTTTCTTTAATACTTTCCCTATAGTTTCTGAAGCTTTTTTTACCGGGGTCAGATCAGGTACATTATGTTCATCTACAGGTGTAGGTACAGCCACAATGAAAAATTTAGCGTCTTTCAAAACGTCTAACGATGTAGTGAATTTGATATCGCAATCATTGAATGCTTCTTTCTCCAATTCATTACTCGGGTCAATGCCCTCCTCCATTAAGGCAACTCTCTTTTCATTGATATCAAATCCGATAACAGAAATCTTTTTTGCAAATTCCAATGCTATAGGAAGTCCTACATATCCGAGACCTATGATTGCAAGTTTTTCTTTTTTATCTATAAGTTGCTGGTACATTATTTCCACTAAGTATCTACTGTTGTTAAATTATTTTTGGCTAACGAACTCTTTTGGTTGTTTTCTCCATTCTTCGGATGGCAAAGATTTGAAATAGTCATAAGTTTTTGTAAGCCCTTCTTTCCGATCTACTTTTGGCGCCCATCCAAGAATCTCTTTAGCTTTTGTAATATCCGGTTTCCGTTGTTTGGGATCGTCAACAGGAAGTGGTTTATAAATGATCTTTACTTTATTTCCTGTCAATTCGAGCACTTCTTCTGCAAACTGCTTCAGTGTAATTTCATTAGGATTACCAACATTTATGGGCATTTTGTAATCACTTAACAGCAACCTGTATATTCCCTCAATAAGATCATCTACATAGCAGAATGAGCGGGTTTGTGATCCATCTCCGAATACGGTCATGTCTTCACCTCTTAAAGCCTGGCCGATAAAAGCAGGTAATGCCCTTCCGTCATTCAATCGCATACGAGGACCATAAGTATTGAAGATTCTTACGATCCTGGTATCCACATTATGAAATGTATGATAGGCCATGGTGATGGATTCCATGTAACGCTTAGCTTCATCATAAACACCACGCGGACCAACAGGATTTACATTTCCCCAATATTCTTCGGTTTGAGGATGTACCAATGGATCACCATACACCTCACTGGTAGAAGCTACCAACATTCGGGCTCCTTTCGCTTTAGCAAGACCTAAGCAATTGTGGGTGCCCATTGCACCCACCTTTAAAGTTTGAATTGGAATTTTTAAATAATCAATAGGACTGGCTGGTGAAGCAAAATGAAGTATATAATCAAGATCCCCTGGTATATGTATAAACTTAGTAACGTCGTGATGATAAAATTCGAATTGGGGTAGTTTAAAAAGGTGTTCAATATTTCTTAAATCTCCGGTGATCAGGTTATCCATTGCTATCACATGGCAGTCTTCTTGTATGAAACGTTCGCAAAGGTGCGATCCTAAAAATCCTGCTGCTCCAGTTATTAATACTCTTTTTTTCATAATTTAATTTACTGTTCTCCTTCCTACGCTTTCATAATGAAAGCCCATGGTTTCCATTTCGGAAACATCAAAAAGATTACGACCGTCAAAAATTACTTTACCCGGTAATTTAGAAGTGATGACATCAAAATCGGGGGTACGAAATTCATTCCATTCTGTAGCGATAATCAGTGCATCTGCATTATCGAGACAATCGTATTGATTTTCTGCATACTCGATCAGGCTGTCCATCTGCTGCTTTACATTATTCATTGCCTCAGGATCAAAGACACTGATGGTGGCTCCTTCACCAAGCAGTGCCTTAATAATATATAATGACGGCGCTTCTCTTATATCGTCTGTATTAGGTTTGAAAGCCAAGCCCCATAAAGCGAAATGCTTTCCTACAAGGCTTCCTTCAAAGTAGTTTTTAATCTTTGGAAGCAGATGAAGCTTCTGATCTTCATTCACAGTCATCACAGATTCTAATATTTTAAAATCGTAATCTACCTCGTGAGAAGAACGTACCAATGCCTGCACATCTTTTGGAAAACAACTTCCTCCATAACCGATACCCGGAAATAAAAATCGTCTTCCTATACGCTCATCACTACCAATTCCTTTTCTTACCATATCCACGTCAGCACCCAATTTTTCACATAAGCGGGCTACTTCATTCATAAAAGAGATCTTAGTAGCTAAAAAAGAATTAGCAGCATATTTGGTAAGTTCTGCAGAAGACTCGTCCATAAATATTACAGGATTTCCTTGTCTTACAAATGGAGCATAGAGATCACTCATCAATTTTTTTGCACGTTCCGAAGATGTGCCAATCACTACTCTATCAGGCTTCATAAAATCATCTACTGCTACACCTTCACGCAGAAACTCAGGGTTAGAAACCACATCGTATTCACCACTGTAATTCTTATGAATAGCATCATACACTTTTTTTGCAGTGCCTACAGGGACAGTGCTCTTATTTACTATTACTTTGTATTCATTTAATAGCTTTCCCATATCTTCTGCAACTCCCAAGACGTATTTCAAATCTGCAGATCCATCTTCACCCGGAGGAGTAGGAAGAGCTAAAAAAATAATCTGGGCTTCTTTTATACCCTCTTCAAGGTTTGTAGTAAAATGTAATCGGTCTTCTTTTAGGTTTCGTTGAAATAATTTTTCTAATCCAGGTTCATAAATAGTAATCTCGCCCGATTTAAGTTTATTTACTTTGCGTTCGTCTATATCTACACAAATCACCTGGTTACCCGTTTCTGCAAAACAGGTACCTGTTACTAAACCTACATATCCTGTACCTACTACTGTAATTTTCATATGCCAATTAATTTATAAATTCTAAAACTGAGGTCGTGATTTTTTTCAGTTGTTCTTCATCCATTTCAGTATGTATGGGTAAAGAAATTACTCTTTCAGAAAGCCACTCTGTTACCGGAAGGTTAGTACTTCCAGAGTTAAAAGATTCAAACATTTTTTGTTTGTGCACGGGAACAGGATAATATATCATTGAAGGAATATTTTTCTCGGCTAAATATCTGTTCAATTCATTTCTGTTTACATTATTTAACAATAAAGTATATTGGTGAAACACATGTTTACACCAAGTTGCCCTGAAAGGAATATTAATGTTCGGATGTGCTGCAAAAGCTGCATCATAATAATCAGCTACTTTTCTCCTGGCATTTATATATTCATCTAAATATTTCAATTTGATTTCTAAAACCGCAGCTTGCAAAGTATCGAGTCTGCTGTTGCAACCCACTACATCATGGTAGTAACGCTTACTTTGACCATGATTGGCTATCATTGTTAATTTCACAGAAAGGGCATCATTATTTGTCATTATAGCGCCGCCATCACCATAGCAACCTAAATTCTTAGCAGGATAAAAAGATGTTGTAGATATTGCCCCAATGGATCCAGTTTTTTTTGTACTGCCATTTGAAAAGTAATAATCGCTTCCTATAGCCTGAGCATTATCTTCTATTACAGTGAAGTTGTGCTCATCAGCTATTTTCATAATCTCCTCCATATTAGCCGCCTGACCATATAAGTGCACCGGTATGATCGCTTTTGTTCTTGGTGTGATGGCTTTAGCCAATACCTGCGGGTCTATACAATATGTTTTAGGATCAACATCTACAAATACCGGAGTGAGTTTTAAAAGAGCAATGACTTCTGTTGTGGCTATAAAGGTAAAAGATGGAGTTATTACTTCATCACCCAGATTCAGGTCTAAAGCCATTAGCGCAATCTGAAGCGCATCTGTACCATTAGCACAAGGAATTACATGCTTAGAGCCATTATATTTGCTTAATGCATCAGCAAACTGCTGTACCTGTGGGCCATTAATAAAGGCTTCATTAGCCAATACATCCAATACAGCATCATCAATCTCTGTCTTTATTTTCTGATACTGGTGCTTCAGGTCCACCATCTGTATTGGCCGCATTTAATAATTTTTTAGAACGTCCCCACTTTTTGTCCTTCCAAACCCATAAACCTTTTTTATTTCTGGCGGGCAAAAATAGCAAAATATGGTTTGCCACTCCGTATTGGTTTTACATTTGCATTTTAATTACATAACCCAGAACAGCTTTGTTAATTTTCTACAAACTTTTCATTTTACTATATTATTTTTTTATCAGGATAGCATCGCTTTGGAATGAAAAAGCAAAAGCATGGGTGAAAGGAAGAAGGGATGTATTTACAAGTTTACAATTGTTGGTTGGAACATCAGATCAATTAATATGGATGCATTGCGCATCTGCGGGTGAGTTGGAGCAGGGTAAGCCCATATTGGAAGATTTAAAAAAATTATATCCTACACATAAATATTTAATTACTTTTTTTTCACCTTCCGGGTTTTTAGCGGGTAAAAAGTATAGTGGTGCAGATTTTATTTCTTACCTGCCATTAGATACCAAAGAAAATGCATCACGTTTTGTGAACATCATAAAGCCACAGTTAGTAATATTTGTAAAATATGATTTTTGGTATTATCATTTAGAAGCCATTCACCAACACAAGATTCCGCTATTATTGATCGCATCACTCTTCAGGAAAAATCAGGTTTTTTTTAGATCTTATGGCGCTCTGCACCGAAAAATGTTGGATTTTTTTACACAAATTTTTGTCCAGGATGAAGGTTCATTGGCATTGCTCCATTCTATCCAAATCCAAAATTGCTCAGTAAGTGGCGATACGCGGTTCGATCGTGTTACAAGTATTAAGGAGTCTTTTAAGGAAGTGCCCTACATAGAAAAATTTATTGCGAATCAACCTGTACTGGTTGCAGGCAGTACCTGGCCCGATGATGAGAGTTTTTTATCCCACGTATCACTGATAAATGAAAGAAACTTAAAATTGATAATAGCTCCTCATGAAGTCAATATGGGACATATCAATAAGCTTCTTGATCTTTTTCCAACAGCTACTACTTATTCTTCGCTTTCTGAGGAGCCCGATAAAACTTCAGATGTTTTAATTATTGATAATACCGGGATGCTTTCAAGACTGTATCATTATGCTACTATAACCTATATTGGTGGAGGTTTCAATAAATCCGGTATTCACAATACATTGGAAGCAGCGGTATGGGGCAAGCCGGTAATTTTTGGTCCTGGTTATCATAAATTCAAAGAGGCAAAAGAATTATTGAACAACAAAGCGGCATTTAGCTTTAGCACTGCAGATGAACTAAAAGGAGTAATCAATAATTTAATGAAGGATAAGGAAAAAATGCGCAAAGCCAGTTTTGAGGCTAAACAATATGTTTATATAAACAGGGGTGCAACTGATATGATAATAAAATACATTCAGGAAAACCGTCTTCTTACAACAGCATAAAAATGCTGAACTACATCTTTATTGTCATTCCAGCCGAGTTTCACTTTTAGCTCTCTGTTTATCCAATATTCTGCTTCGGGTAGTATATTAAATGCATTTATCGTACGTATGCTGCGGTCGTACATGGCTTCATCTCCACGAAAGAGTTCATTGATGAATAAAAATTTATCATTAACTCCTATGCCCTTACGCAAATCTTTGATAGGTGCATCTTTGAGTACATGAGCCAATTCGATTTTTTGTTGTTTCAACTTGTCATTCCACGATTCTTTTTGATCCCCAATTGATTCATGAATTTCCTTTTTCACAGTGGAAATATGCTGCATAAGAGTTGGCGCTTCTTCTTCAACGGAAAAAGGCATGTGGTGAATTTGCTTTTTCACTTCAGGTACAATAGGTTGCTCCGGTATTGTAGGAGGTTGTACCACTTTGTTTAATGCATAATCAGATTTCTGTGGCTTTTGTTCTTCTACCATTTCCGTTTCGTCCAATTCAGCTTCATTGATTTGAAGTTCAAATACTTCTTTATCAGTTCTTATATCCTTAACGTCTTCTACGTTTGCGTACAAAAAAGAAGGTAATGTGACAGCAACCTTAGTTTGCATTTGCTGTTTTGTATTTTGTTGTAAATGGATGAGTTCCTGCTGGAGAGACTGTACAGTTACCATCAATTGAGCAATCGTATCTCCACGTGATGATTGTTCTTTTAATTTATCAATGAAAACCTGAATTCGCTCCATCTGATTAGGTAGTTTTAGCAACTTTCACCAATATTGCAATAATAGTACGTAAATATTGTAGTAATAGTATAAATGGATTTAAAAATCTATTATAGCTGCTAATTTCTTTATAAAATGTTTATTGAACCACATATAAAAGGTGATTTTGGTGGATGGATAGAAGTGATATGCGGATCTATGTTTTCCGGAAAAACTGAAGAATTGATACGGAGACTTAAGCGGGCAAAGATTGCTAACCTGAAAGTAGAAATTTTTAAACCCGGTATTGATATCCGTTACGATGAAATAAAGATCGTTTCGCATGACGAAAATTATATCCATTCAACACCTGTTGATAATTCTCAAAGAATTTTATTGTTAGCACAGGGTGTGGATGTGATCGGCATTGACGAAGCCCAGTTTTTTGACGACGGGTTGCCAGATGCATGCGAACAACTTGCTCGACGCGGGGTAAGAGTGATCGTAGCAGGTTTGGATATGGATTATTTAGGCAACCCTTTTGGCCAAATCCCTTTTATGCTTGCAAAGGCCGATTACATTACCAAGCTTCATGCTATTTGCATGAAATGCGGCAACATTGCAGCTTTCTCATACCGTAAAATACCGAATGAAGACCGGATCATGCTTGGAGAAAAAGATGTGTATGAGCCAAGGTGCAGGCGATGCTATACTTTGGATGGTGCTATTGATCAATAAAGAAAAAATATATTGTATTTTTAAAGCATGGATGCTGTACGTAAAATAATTGATAACGCTACAAACCCACTTACAATTGAGCTCCCGGAAGAGTACCACAACATAAAAGTGGAAGTAATTGTATTGCCATTGCATGAATCCAATGAACCGAAAAAAAAGTATGATTTCTCAGATCTTATTGGGAAATTAAAATGGGAAGGCGATGCAGTTGCTGAGCAGAGAAAATTAAGAGATGAGTGGGACTAAATACTTTGCAATTATAGCAGCACAAAGCCTTGATGCAAATGCCCTTCTAATTTCCAATGACAAAAAACTTAGAAAGTTTTCCAATTTATCATTTTAACTCCTTTCATTGAATAAAATCTGGACTCTTTTTCAAAAAGATTTGCTTATAGAAGTACGCCAGCAATACTCTTTCTATGGCATACTACTTTACATTGCTTCTACCATATTTGTATTATTCCTTTCCATAGAAAATCCGGAAAGCAGGGTATGGAACGGATTGTTTTGGGTTATTCAATTATTTATTTGCATTAATGCTGTCGCTAAAAGCTTTTTACAGGAAAGCCGTGGTCGTATATTGTATTTCCAATCTATTGTCAGCCCAACCCATTTTATATTAGCCAAATTATTTTTCAATTCTTTGTTAATGCTCGTAATGAGCGGACTTAGTTTACTCCTTTTCAGTTTATTTCTTGGTAATCCCGCAGAGCAAAGTTTGTCGTTTACAGGGATTGTATTTTTAGGTGGCCTCAGCTTAAGTCTTGTATTTAGCTTTCTTGCAGCCATCGCAGCGAAAGCCCAACAGAATGCAGCTATCATTGCTATTATGGGTTTTCCTCTTATCATACCACAATTGATCATGCTCGTAAAAATTTCAGGAGCTGCATTCAGTAATACGGCAGTCATACCTTTGACTCCTGTCTTGCTGCTTATAGTGTTTGATATACTTGTCATCATGCTTGCTTATATTTTATTTCCTTTTTTATGGAAAGACTAAATGAAGATTTCGATTAGCCATTTTAGTAGGCGCCTCTGAAACAATACTATTTACATACCCCAAAACCTCTGCTGTCAGTTTCAATCAATCCCCCTAAATTTGCAGCCACCTGGCAAAAAGTTATACATTGGTGTTTTAGAATTATAATGCATCACAGCTTACATGTAAACAGGATCATTGCATGCTATGAATAAATGGTGGTGGAAAATATTGGCTATCGTATTGCTCGTTTACACAATTCTTGCAGGATTATTATCCCCGGTTCCCCGGGTGCCTGTACTCAATGAAACGATCCGCAATCTTTATTTTCATGTATGCATGTGGTTCAGCATGATGATCTTGTTCACCATATCTGTAGTACATGCTGTTAAGTATTTGAGGTCTAATAATCTCAGGTCGGATATACGCTCACGGCACTATGCAGTCATGGGAATTATTTTCGGTTTACTTGGTTACGCTACTGGTATCATCTGGCTTTCTTATACCTGGGTAGATCCCAATAACCCTGTATATGCCTCATTTGGCGCCATTGCACGTGATCCCAAATTAATTGGGGCAGCCATCGCATTGCTCATTTATTTTGCCTATTTAGTATTGAGAGACTCTATTCAGGATATAGATAAAAAAGCAAGGATAAGCTCTGTATATAACATTTTCGCTTTTGCTTTTTTGTTCCCTTCCATCTGGATCATACCCCGCCTGCTGCCCAGTCTCCATCCGGGCGGAGAGGGAAGCGAGGGCAATCCTGCCCTGGACTATAAAGAACTTGCACCCAACATGCGACTCGTATTCTATCCTGCTATTTTAGGCTGGACTTTGCTTGGAGTATGGATAGCAACACTCAAGGTGCGATTGAGTTTCCTGAAAGAAAAAACTTTATTAAACAGATGAAAAATATTCAACTTACTATAATATTTCTTTTTTCCTTCATACTTTCATTTGCGCAAGGAGGTGGCGTAGATATGGCTGATATGATGCGTAAGGATGGAAAAATTTATGTTGTGGTTGCAGTCATCCTCACCATCCTTGCAGGAATAATTATTTACCTGATTCGACTGGACAGAAAAATTTCCAAACTCGAAAAGCAAACTTCTTAAAGTAATAACATCAAAAATTTAGCTTATGTCATCAACAGAATATAGTTTTTTTCAAAGTGTAGTCAAGAGCTTTAATAAAGCAGCCAATTTCACTAAATGGGACCCGGGCATTTTAGAACAAATCAAAGAATGTAATTCGGTATATCAAATGAAATTTCCTGTACGGATGGATGATGGACGTATAGAGG
>MWVT01000128.1_pt1 | contig 14965 bp, 24 predicted proteins | sample 1047201 | NCBI WGS metagenome assembly MWVT01 (sample SAMN06349988, study PRJNA376086) | soil metagenome | isolation source: TG5-1 sample Antarctic (ecotone) soil | place: Antarctica | collected 2015-01-13 | reverse complement strand
TTATTTCCGGCAACGAGCTGCGCGCACAGGGGCGACCCGGCGCGGTGCATGAGCCGCTGGCGCAAGGCATCCGTGAACATAAACAAGCGATTATCGAAGCCTATGGTGATGGCGTGTGGCCGGATGATACTTTGCCGGACGTGATCGTTATTCCGGTGTCCACGCCTAACACGCTCGAAGCTATCAGGGCGTGCATGGATGCACAGAGGTTAAAAGCAGCATGAGAAATCAAATTCAGTTCATCACTGAACCTATGGATTGGCTAAAGGTGATTGAGAGTCGCGCGCGTGATTGTTACGCGCAATGTCGAGCGCGATCCGCGCAGCGCGTAGCGGCGGGCGCGCCTTCACTGGAAGAGATGAAGGAAGATTATCAATTGCTTGTCGAGTACGGCAACGGGTTTATTCCAACGCATCACTTCTCAACCCAGCGTGAGCTTGAGGACGCTATAGACGAAGAATATATAGCCTCGTGCGGTGTTGAAGAGTGCATTAGACAAGCGCTTGAATATGATCGAATGAGCAGCAACCAGACGCGACGATTCCCCTTGCTGCTGATGTCGAATAACTAAGACGGCGGAAAAGGCAGCATGAAGAGACAGCCTGACAGCTTTCGCCGGGACATAATCTGCGAATTGATTCTCAAGCTTCGCCGCACGCAACCGGCAGACTATGAATCATTGCAGCCCGATACAAAGTTGATGGCGCTTGATTATGAAGCGCGCAAGCGAGAATGGGAATTATTACATGCCACCGAAACCAAAGCAGCCTAGAAAACGAGCGCCAATGCAGATTATGCAGCCCGGCCACGTTAATGAGTTCTGGGAGTGCATCCTGCGAATTCGAGACTCAGGAGACAAGCGCTGGACGCATACCTTTTCGGAGGGATTTAAGTTGAGCGCAGCATATTACGAGCTAAACAGAAACGCGCTGAAAAAAGCAGCATGAAAGGAAAGCGATGAGCGAGAAAGAAGAAAATATTTACGACCGCATCAGGCGTGAGGAACACGAGAAGCAGGACGCCGAACGCGCGCGGCTGGAGTCGCTCAAGACTCTGTTCGGCCAACAGTCCAACAGCCCGCAAGAGAAGCTCAGGCGACTTCGCCAGGGAGGGTCACAATGAAAGCAGCGGCTATTGAAAATGAATTGAAAGCACTTGAGGCGCGGCAAGTTGAATTAGACGCGCAGCGGCAGGAGGCTGAGACGGCACTGGCGGGCGCGCGGCAGGAACTTGTCAGCGGCAACGCCACTATTGAGCACGTCAGCCTTGCGCAGACCATTTACACGGCGCTGAGCGAAACCATTGCGAGCGTCACCGCGCAACTCTCCGCCTTGCGCGAAAGATGGAGGGCGGCCAGAGCGCAGGAGCAGGCCGAGAAGGATAGCCAGCGCGTGGCTGAGTTGCGCGAGCAGCGCCAACAACTGGCCCTTGAGAACGAAACCATCCGCGCGGAAGTGAATGCCTATCTAGCAGGCCAAGCCACGCGCCTGCTAAGCCTTCGGCGAAGCTTCTATCAGGCGGGCCGCGAGATAGACAGTCTAGTCCCGCCAACAGGCCATAGTAGGGGCGTCGCACATCATGCAATAAGAATGCAGGAGCTTGAACACGGTGAGGCTATCGAGTTGGCCGTCAGGATTGTTACGCGGCAGGAAGAGCGCGCGGCTAAGAAGGCGGCATAATGGAAATCAACGCACTGAGGAAAATCTACGAAGAGAAGGCTGCGACGTGTGATCGTCTTATCGCCTCGCCGTCTACGCCGCTCAGAGAGGCCATCGCGGCCTTTAGAGAGCGCGGGATGGCACAGATCGAATATGAGTTGGCGGAAGCGCGGCAGGCGATGCTGGACGCGCTGGAGCGGCAAGTTGAGGAGATTCGCGCGCGGCTGCGAACCTCGACGCAAGGCATAGCCATAGGCACAGGCGAAAACCGCCGGCAACACGCCGGAGATAATTAAGAAAGCTTTAGCTGGACGGGGAAAGGGAGTAACTAGAGATGCCGATTAGAGGCGATGAAATTGTAACGACTTTCAAGGGTGACACGCGGAACCTCGATCAAGCGTTTCGTAGCGCGGAGCGCCGGACGCAAGAGCATGTGGGCAAAGTTAATTCCGCGCTCGGCGGGATCGGGCGCGGGTCAGGCGGGATAGGCGGCGGCGGTGTTTTCGGCACTATCAACGAAGCCCTCAAGTTGCTTCCCGGCATCGGCACTCTGGCTACCGGCATCTCCAAAGTAACGGGCGCAATCTCATCCGGCATTGGTGTTGGGTTTGGCTATAACCGGATGATTCAAGAGTCCAGTATCGGCTTTGAAAAGTTGATGGGGTCAGCAGAAGGAGCGGAGAGGCACATCAAAGCGCTCTCTGAACTTCGCAAGGATGGCATCGGACTAGAGGAGGCACTGCTTGGCTCAAAGCGCTTGCAAGCAATGGGCATTCGCGGTACGGAGGTGATTGCTACTCTGCGCGCTGTTGGCGATGCCGCACGCGGTAGCGGCGCAGATGTGGATTCTGTTATCCGCGCCCTGACACAAATGCGTGCAAAAGGCACGGCCAGTAGCGAAGAAATTTCCCAGCAGCTTGCCGAGCAGGGCATCCCGGCATGGCGCTATCTCGCAGATGCTATCGCAGAGGTTGATAAGAACTTCGCCAAGCTGGGCAGCGAAGAGCGATTAGCGAAAGTTAGAAAACTTGTCGAGCAGGGTAAGATTTCAGGCAAGGGGGCCAGCCAAGCGATTCTGGGCGGCCTCCAGCGTGAATACGGCGGCACTGGCGCGCGTTATGCCAACGAAACCGTCTCAGGATTAGAAGGCCAACTAGGGGAAGACGCATCGCGCTTGGCCGGTATCGGCTCTAAGCCTTCATTCGATAAATACCAGCAGACCCTCGGATCGGCAGTGAAGGCCCTAAACAGCGAAGCCGCATTAGGCGCGGCAGAGAGCGCCGCCAAAGTGCAAGAGTCGTTGTTTGGCGCTTTCGATAGCGCTGTCGAAGGTGTAAGAGGCATCCTTCCAAAGGCGAAAGAAGCGGGCGCGAGTGTCGCTGGTTCAATCATCGGCGCGATTGAGGAACGCTTTGAAGGTCATGCCCCTTCAAAGGTCATGCAGGACATCGGCATCGGCGCTGGCCTCAGCTTGGTCAAGGGTTTTCAGTCCGTCACGCAACAACTAGACGGCATACAAGACAAGCGCAGACCCTATGACCCACAACGCATCACTGACCTTGTAGGTGTTTCGCAAGACCCTGATAATGACTACCGGGGCGCGGCCCGCCGTAATAAGCCGTCACGGCGCTCCACTAACCCGCTTAGGGGCGGCGGTTCGTCACTGATTGACGCCTTACGAGAAAGCATTATCGGGCAAGAGTCGAACGGCAAAACCGGAATTGTAAACCCGCATTCCGGCGCGCTTGGCTTGGGTCAGGTGATGCCCTACAACGTTGCACCGTGGACTAAAGCCGCGCTTGGCGAAGCCCTCTCCGCTAAGCAATTCCTTGCCAGTAAAGAGGCCCAGCTTAAAACCATTAACTTCAAGCTGAATGAGTATCTTCAGCAGGAGATGGCGCGCTCGGGTGGCAACGAAGATACCGCTATCAGGCGCGTGGCCGCGCTTTGGTATAGTGGTAACGCTGACCTTTATAACTCTACTAAAAAGCAATTCACGAAGGGTAGAGAGTACCCGTCAATCTCAGAGTATACGTCGCAAGTCTTGGCGCGCGTTCGTTCGCAGACGGCGGGTTTCGCTGGCTCACCCGATGTCTTAGGCGGGCCATCCGGCGCATTGACGCCAGGCCGAAGCGCCACCAGCATGATGGGCGGATACTCCGGCATCTTTAGCCCCCGCCAAAGCGGAATGGATACGATTGGCGGGCGCTCCGGCATCTTCAACGGTAGCAGCCTTAGCAACGTCTCAGGGCAATTCGAGGACATTCGCAGCGAGGCGGAACTTTTAGAGGAACCGCTTATCAACTTAACCTCTGTGCTTATCCCGCGTGCGACGGATGGCACGCTTGAGTGGGGCAAATCAATGGTAGACGCTGGACGGCAAGGCCAGACAGCCATTGGTCAGGTCGCCCTAACGTATGAAGATTTATATGGTAAGCAGCGCACGCTGAAGCAGCAATTCGAGGATTTAGCGGCAACAATTCCATCGTTTCAGAAAGAAGTTGAGGGCATCATGCTAGGTTTGCCTGAGGGCATCGGCGCATCGTTCGGGAACGCTTTTAGAAACGCTGACGGAACGATCAAAGGCTTCTTAATCGGCATTCGTCAAGGCGTGGCTGAAACTCTGCAAGACATCGCGGCGCAGATGCTTCAAAGCCAAGTAACGCGCTTATTGACATCCCTGCTCGGTTCAGTGCTGGGAGGCTTTGGCGGCGGTGCTTCTGCTGGTTCAGCTGGCTTTGGCGGTGGTCTGTCCTTTGGTTTCGCTGGCGGGCACGCGGCGGGCGGTCTCATCGGCGGTGTAGGCACTGGCACGTCCGACAGCAATCTGGCATTTCTCTCAAGGGGTGAGTTTGTGATGAGCGCCGCTGCCGTGCAGCAGATCGGCGCTGGGAACTTAGCGGCGATGAACGCGGACCGCGCTAGTCAATCCGGGGGCAACCACACCTACATCACGCAAAATATTATGCTGCCAGCAAGCAGTAACGGCGGCAACTCTTTTGATAGAAGGTCGCAACGTGAGTTAGCCGATGGCATCATGGGGCAACTGAGGCGGAGTATGGCATGAAAGGGAAATATAAATGAACGACGAAAAAGAGAACGGCACTGACTTAGTAAAACGCGAATTCAAGCTCTCACTGAGGGAACGGTTAGGCGGCTATGCCGGGCGGAAGCAGCGAGAGTTTGAAGAGGCACTTGAGGCAGGGCGTGTCAATGATCCACTGACCAGCGCAATCGCAATCGGTATCTATATCAGCATTGCAACTTCCGCCGCTGGCTCTCCGCTGACTCGCACCTTTCCGCCAAAGGGAAGCAAATGTTAGTCACCAAAGATATTGAAATGCAGGCGCACAGCAACACTTGTGCTCACTCTGCGATCATCAACCTTTTTAAGCTGCGCGCTCTGCCCCCGCCGTCTTTTGATGAAGTGAACGCGGGACTCGAAACGGTGATGCGTGCGGTAAGTGGACGGAATGTAATTGGCGACCCCGAATCCCCAACACCTGTAGATACTCTTCATTTTCTCACGGCGATGGGGTTCGTATGCGCGCTGGTGGGAATTCCGCCCGCGTGCTGGCAAGACCCGCAAAAGATTCTTCAGCGATTTCTTAATGAGGGCTGCCATCTGCTGATTTATTTTAATTGGCGCGATCCTGACACGAAAGAAATAGTTACCCACATAAGTCTTGTCGAGGGCTATAGCGAAGCAGGGTATCGCGTGATAGACGGCGAGCCGGGCTTCTACCCGGAGGGCAAGCTAATCGAGTTAGAGCCATCAGCTCTTTCAGATGATGAAACGGAAAGCTTTGGGTTATGGCTTGAAACGCACGCGCACGGCTCACGGCGAACGCTCCCCTTTGTCAGTGTGGGCGCGGGTACGCCCGCCGGGTTAGGCTTATTAGCGCATTTTTTGGCTATCTATCCACCTGAAAATGAGGTGTGATTTTATGCGCCTGTGGCCACAAGATATTGAGGTCGGACGCACCTTGCAGGTGATTTTGAAATTTCAACACTTACGCGGAATGTCAGGCAGAGCGCGGCTACTATATCTTGTGCGAGAGGCTTAAAAGTGAGGGGCGTTTTCATTATCACATCCGATAAGGGGCATTAGGTAAATATGGTTGACTATCGGACGCGGGCGAAAACTGAAAGGAATTGAAAGCTTTTGCAACCTTCTGAGAAATTGACAGCCAAGCAAGAGCGGGCGCTGTTGGCGCTCCTGGAGCACGGCACGATTGCCGAGGCGTGCAAGGTCGTCGGCGTCTCGGATGTCACGCTCTGGCGATGGCTACAGTTGCCGGAGTTTCAGAAGGCTTATAGAGCCTCCAGGCGTCAAGTGGTAGAAGGTGCGATTGCTCAACTACAAAACGATTGCACCATCGCCGTGCGCGTGCTCAGAGAAGTGGCGGAAGACGTGCACGCGCCAGCGAGTGCGCGCGTCTCGGCAGCGAAGACAATTCTTGAACAGAGCATCAGCGCGGTAGAGCTGATTGATTTACAGGAACGCATAGAACAATTGGAGGGCTTTTTGAATGAGCGTGGAAAACAAGCTCAGGGCTTTAGAGGTTAAGGTCGGGATCGGTCGAGCAGTCGAGGATGGCCCGTGCGCTTGCTCATCCTTCTGTTTAGACGTTCGTTATTACGAGTCACCTGATAGCGAAGGCAAGGCGGACGCGGACACCACACCCGGCGAGACGTGCGCCGTCTGCGGAAGGGAAAAGCAAGTTCTTAAGGTAGTGTATGTCGAGCAAAAGGGTGGAGGGATTAACGAATGAGTCTGGAAAGCAAAGTCAAAACTTTAGAAGATAACATCGGCATGGGCGATGATGACGTATGCGTGTGCCGTTACCATAGGTTTGAAGTGCGCCGCTATACGGCCCCCGGCGGTCGAAACAAGGCAGAGTCCGACGAAACGCCCGGCAAGATATGCCTGGTCTGTGGGAAGCAGAAGTGCATTCTAAAGTTAGTTCGAGCCGAGCGCCCCAAGCCGAGGGAGGTTAGATTGTGCGAGGCGCGGCTTAAAGGCTGACAAAGCATGACTGACAGCCTTTGCGGGCTTTTACCGGAATATAAAAAAGCGGCGAAAACGAGACTTTTGGTAATTTCTTCAGATATAAAAAAAGCACCAAAGCTACCTTTTCAGCAACTCCGTAAGATATTCAGCGCCGCGCACGCGCTCAGCAAAGGCGCGCAGCTCATCTCTGTGGAATCTTCGCCCTCTGCCCTCGCCAACGTGCGGCAATTCCTTCTTACTGACACCGGCATCAAACCATGAAGCGGGCAAGCCTGTGCGCTCCAAAGCATCAACTCTCGTCAACCACACCGGCCATGTATCGAGCGCAGATTGAAGCTGCCGGAATCCCTCTTGATTACTGTCTAATAAATCCCTGACAAGCGCGACAGATGAGAGGCTGGCGGGCTTTGTCGTGGTTAATGCCGTGCTCTGCACTTCCCTTTGCTCTGCCGCTGCCGTGTAAGCGCTTTTAATCTTCTCCACGTCCGCACGCGCGAACTTTGCCACATGGCCGCGCCCTGAGCCTTTAACCGCCGGCTTGACTTCGGCAAGGGCGATGTAGCGCTGAACGCTTCTTTCCGAGAGCGGCGCATCCGGCGACAGCTCGCGGGCTATCTCGTCTTTCGTCAACAAGTCTGGTTTCTTCATGGGCGGCGCTTATATCACGAAAGCATGAAAGGGTGAAAGCCTGACACGTGGCGTGCTTTCATGGTTTCGGAACGTTCCGAAGATTGCGGTTGACCGCAAAAAAGCAACACGGTTTAATAATTGCCCTTGAGGGCATTTTCTAAACGTTTATAAATTTGAAAGGGCAACGACGAGTAACCCTATAGTCGCTTCAAAAGCTAAGGTTATGCGCGTGCGTGAAAACCTTAGCTTTTATTAGCACGTCAAAGAGGGCGAAGTTGGTTTTTATTAGGGAATCTTAGGGTTCCACTAAGCGCCCACCTTAGCTTGTAACCTTCAGCCTTAGCTCCATTCGTGGCCAAACTTGCCTCATATTCGCCCTGTAAGCGTTTTCGAGGTATCCGAGTAGCGGCTTGAGAAGAAACGAAGCGAGAGGTGGCACAGCGCGCCAATGGCAGAGGCTGTACGTGTGGCTCTGAGTGCCTTTTCGAGCGAAGTCTGGTTCTATCGGTAAGCGCAAGAAGAATCGCATGCGAAGCATGCCGCACACGCACTAGATTAGGTATACCCGTAAGGCAGAGATTATTGCCGTATTAAGGTAGCTGGTCTCTCTCTACATTCCCAGCAGACCCAGTCTTTAGGAAACGTAGACGGGCAGTCTATCTTTGCGCAGTCGCTAATATTCGTCCTGCCCGCGAGCTGACCGGACCGTCTTCTGGCGATCTCTTTACCACTTTTGTTTAGGTAAACGAAGGTCTTGCCTTTAGGGACCCGGCGAGGAAGTTGTCCAAAGGAATCAACGCTGCCAAAAAGTGCTAGCGTAATCACTAATAGAATTAAATTTCGCTTCATACTAGGCGTTTCTCCTTAGCAAAGTTCTGCAAGAGGGCTAACTATTACATCATATCTGTAAGGCGTCAAGATTTTCTGGCAAACAGTAATGCGGGTGCGTCAAATATATTTATACCTAAAGATTCTATCAATGTAGTGTGTGGTTAATAGGCACCTACTAGGCGAGCTTGAGTTGTGAGAGCGAAAATCTAACAACTCATTCAACCGGAGCGCGAGATAGCCTCTTATGTGACCTGCAACTAAAAGAGAAGAGGCAAGGATGACCCCCTGCCCCTTCTCAAAAGTGCAAACGTTTGCAAACTTATCGCCGTCTCGTCTTTCTGCCGCGTCTAATGGTTAGACGTCTAACCGGCGGCAACTGGCGCGCGTTTCGTGTTCGTCGTTTCATGGCTGATGCCTCCGCACGTCTCGCAGAATAAAAGTAACCACGCCGAGCAACTCACGCGGATCGGGAAAGCTGGCGGTGTACTGGCGGTCATTCTCCCGCACGATAACCATGTCACCGGCGCGCGCCTCAAGGCCGCAATCAACTAGCAGGCGATCCCCTGCCAGCACATTGAAGCGTTCATCATCCCCCTCGACGTTACACAGGAGGCCGTCGCCGGTCGGCTCTAGTAGCTGCGGAATGTTGACATAGCCATCCGGTGTCATGGGCAGCACGGCAGCGGGTCGGCGCGACGGGAACGGAATTAGAGCCGCCATCTGAAGTTTACGTTTAGGCGTTGCCATTAGCTCTGCCCTCCTGTCCGGTCTTTCTCGGCGCGCTCGTAAGCCTCAAGGCAATCGGCGATGAAAGGCGTGGTGCGCCAGCCTGACTGTTTGTCGTTGTCGCGGTCGGTCTGCCATTCGGTCATCTCTTCGGCGATAGCGTTGAAGAGTCCGACTGGCGTGGTTGGATTCGCCAGAATGCTGGCGATGGCGTGGACAAGCTGCTGGCGCAGTTCCGCTTTCGTTGGTTTGGGTTTAGCTGTATCCTTCTTTTGCATTGCTTTTACCTTTCGGGGTGGAAGTTAAGGAGGCTCAGGAGAGTTCAACGGCTTTCCTGAGCCTTCGCATTTACCGGACCCGCATCTGTTGGAGTCCGGTATCGTAAAGCGCCGCTTTCGGCAAATGTTTGCAGGGGATCTGCCGAGCACCCGCTTTGCAATTGCAGCGGCCATAGCGCGCGCCGTCGAACATCTCAAAACGCACCGTGTATTTATGGTTCTCAGGGGTGATGACGAGATAGACGCGACCGCCGATTAACTTCACGCTCATCTTGGTTTGTCTGGCTCTCTCGATTGCTCTCTCAAGTTGCTGTGTCATGTTTCCGCTCTCCTGTAGTTGGTTTCCGTCTGACAAGAAACATATTACTCTAGCGTAATACTTAAGTCAAGCGAAAAATGAACTCTTGCGTAATATATTTTCGCGCGCTATAGTAACTACCCATGAATAACGGACTGACCAGCGCAGAAGCAGCGGAACGGCTCGGCATCTCTACCGCCCGCGTGCGCCGTCTCGTTTTAGATGGAAGGCTACCCGCTCAGAAGTTCGGACGTGATTTAGTTATCTATGAGTCCGACATTGAATCATTCGAGAGATTAAAGGGCGGCAGACCGCCCAACGCCCCGCCCAGCACAGTAAAGCCAGCCACGCGGGCAGTACGCGCCAGCAATGAAGGCTCTACAGGCAAGAAGCGAGGTAAGAAATGAGCGAAGACACGACCAAAGATATAGCGGAGAAATACGACACCGCGCCGACTATCGAAACTCTGCTGACAGAGATGCGTGACGGGTTCGCGCGCATTGAAAGACGCTTCGACCAGTTGGACGTGCGCCTTGATCGCATCGAATCGGAAGTCAAGACCACGCACGCCGAGCTATTCACCTTGCGTGCTGACTTCAAAGAATTTCGCGCTCACTTCAAGGAGCCGGCATAGAAGGGCATCACTGAGGGCGTGTCAACGTATGACTAACCGCGCCAAGTTGCGCCACTAACTGACCGCTTGCCTGTAACGACAGGGACAAAAGAAAACGACCAGCAATGATGCGCTGCCCTACATGTAATATCATCTACCCGAACGATAAGCATAAGTTTTGTCTCGATGACGGTGCTCTGCTAATTGAGAATGCACAGAGCAATTCCCAAGCGGAAACATTGCAATTCAACGAGAAAAGCAAACCAGCGCTTGCAGTGTTAGAAATTCCTTTACCTAACGCCGACGACACCGTTCTTGTGATGAACTTCAGCTTAAAATTATCACCGACTGCCGTTATTGTTGGTATTTACATGCGCTTATTAGACAGCGCTGTTTCGGCCAGGTGGCCGCATCTGTGCGCGGTAATCAGCGACAACATTACCGCGCCGCGCTACTTTCGCATTGTTACGGCAGAGCAATCCGTTGATGGTCAATATGTCGGCAGCTTCTCTACCAAGAAAGATGATTATTCACTCACAGATGATTTGCTACTTCATCTCTTTGAAGTTGAACGATTGAGCGAAGGGCAAGAGGTGGCAGGGCGTGACTAACCGCGCCAGCATTGGCAGCGCAGCTTGGCACAGCTAGTTAGGCGCTGCGCCTTCGCCGAGAGGTATCAGTCGCACGATGGCAGATGCACGATCATGCGCGAGCGTGACACCGGCGACACGCCCGGAGAGAGTCCGAAAGCGAAACTCGTAATCATTCGCTCGTTCAAGGATGGTGTCGGCAAGATAGCGCGGCAGCTTGAGAACCTTAGCGACTACAGCTAGAGCAAGGTCGGCGTCTTCTATTGAGATATTCGGCGGCAAGCTGACGAGAACAAAGTCATTTCCCTTGATGTTCTGCCGCGCCGCGAAAACGCCGTTGCCAAGATCGTAAACATTGGCTTTCAGTTCTTGAGAGTAGATGCTCTTGATACCCGGCGCGGGAAACGTCCAATCGCTTTTAGATGCCTGAGCGCGTGCGCTGATAGTGAAGGCGCAGAGTAGTAGCAGGGTGAGAGTGAATGCTTTTTTCATGCGCCAGAGATTAGCGCAAGAGTGGTAGAGATGTGAAGACCGGCGCGCGAACGCTGTGATTAAAAACTGACTTGCTTTTCTGTTACGACGGGAACAGGGATGCCTAAAAAGAAACTTAAAGCCGCGCCCGGCATGTCGCGCGATCCAGAGCCTTTGGATGATCCAACAAAAGGCTATGAAGACATTGCGCGGGAATGGTTCGGCGTAAAGCTTTCGGGAAATATCCACGTTACTAAATCCGGGGACACGGTTGAGGTAATTATATTTCCGTTTGTTGATGAGTCTCTTCGCCCTACGATTAAAGCATCAATCCCAGCGTCTGTATTTAAGAACGATGACCAACTCCGGGCGTGGGGAACCGCTTTAAGCCGCCGGTATAAAGAAATTTTCGCGCAGACAATGTTTCTTGAGTGCTTGCCGCTTCTGATAGAAGTTGGTAATCAGGCGCTGATCACACAGGGGATTGTACCGTTGAGCTTACAGAACATCGTAAAAGCACGCGCTGAGATCAGCGCAGACGCGGCGCGTTATCGTTTAGGAATCAAGAAGACGGGGCGACCCGGCAAGTGGAGCACGTTAAGCCTTACGCGCGCGATCAGCCAAGCGTTCAGAGCGCTACCACCGGCAAAGCAAAATTACGATGGAGTTAACATTGAACTTCAAAAACATTTCCCGGAGAAAGCGCCCGCATCCGGCGAAGCCTTACGTCAGCAAGTGCTCCGCCTGAAAATAAGCTGGTCAGAATTAAAGCGCGCGGCAAAGAGTAGGAAACAAAGCGCTAGTTTCCTACAGGAAGAACCGTAGGAAACTGCCCGCTCGTTTTGTACAACTAAATACAGCTTTGTCTGTATAAACCATAGGATTTTATGATACAGTGTGAATTGTTGATAAATTGAGTTAGAAAAACAAAGGGCGAGCCGTCCCGCGAAGAATGACCCGCCAACTTTGTTTTGTTAGCACCGCATCTCGGCGGCTTTCCTGCATTAAATCATGCCTAGCAGCCGAGACGCAATTGAAAAAGAGTCTCGGCGATTCACGACCGCCATTATAAAAGTTTGAGTTCGGTAGCCGTCGCTGCCGTTTCACAAAGCCTGTTGTCTTTCGTTGTCGTGAGCGAAGGGCGCAGGCTTTTACTTTGACAACGAAAAAAGCCGCCTAGTCGGGCGGCTCTCTTCAAATCCTGTTAGACGCAGGAAGATTGGACTTTAAGCATGTCTATTCTGAACGATTTCCTTAGTGGGTGTCAAGCCCCTAAATTCCAACGGACGCGCACGCCGCGCCCAACTCTCGAAACATTCCTCGACGGTCACGCTATCTCAGCGCACGGCGCGCTTCGCCGTCATGCTGAACACCACGCGCGCACCAGTGGCCGCGTCGTGCCGTTCAACTTCAGTCCGCAGCGTCACTCACGCGGAGATCGGAGGGCTGCCTGATGCAAAGACTTCGATCTGCTCACGCATTTCTGCAATCCGACCGGCGCACCGTCGTAGTCAGTGAAGCCTCGCGCATCATCGTTGCTGAGGCTGGCGGCGCTAGGGTGTTGGCTTCAACCGCTAGGTTCCGCAAGGCACAGGACAAGCCCGCGCTGAATGGCGTGCTTCGTGCGCTCGGAGGTGAGGCATGAGCGCACAACCAGCACCCAACAAGAAAGAAGAGTACGCCCGCTATCGTCGGCAAGATCACGCCAACATCGAAGCGATGCAGAATTACATCATCACTTCTATTGCCGCCGAGAGGAATGCTCTTGAGCCAACACCGAAGCCGGGAGAGAAACCGAAGACTTTCGAGATGCCGCCAAACGTGCGGCATCTCATCTCGGCTCTACAGGGTTCGCATGGCGGCGGGAAAAAAACCTTTGAAGAGTTCGAGCGCGGCTACCAGGCCATCGGCAGACAACTACAGTTCACCGGCACGGAAGAGGCGATCCGCTCCCGCGTGCGTTCATGGCTCGACGCTCTCGACGAATGGCAATACGCGGTCGGCTATCGTCTCTTTACCATCATCCCAGGCGGAACGATTGTCGGCGAGAGAGACGACCACACGCCTATCTACTCTCTGACAAAGTTTATTGACCACTTGAAGCCCGTCGCCGACGACCATATCCAACTGGCAAAGAACACCGACCTCTGGAAAGGCACGCTGACCGTCAAGAGCCATCCTGGGCGCGCGATGGAAGCGCAGAGCATCGCCGCTCTAAAAGACTTACCACGCCTCGGCACACGCGCGGAAAGCGGCGCAGAGAAGACAACGATAGCCGGATTGCCACCCGGCTACGAGAAGCAGCAGGCCGGGAAGGTCGCCGAAGTGTTGAAGGCACGCACGGACAAGATTGCTGCCGCCGGCGGCGATTCCGCCGAGTGGGTAAAGTCCGTCTTACTCGCTGCCATCGAAGAGGAAGCCGACCGGCTGGAAATGAAGGGCAGGGACGCCGACTTGTACCTTGAGCATATCGAGATTGAGATAAACCGTATTCGCGCATCACGGCGCAAGACCGCGCCAGCACGCCTTGACCATGCCTCGCTCTCCATCTTCGACGACGACGCACAGGTAGAGACAGCCAACCTGAACGCTACTACTAATACGTGCAAGACGGATGATGGTGAATCGCCGGATGATGACGAGCCGCCAGAGGGGGGGAGGGGTAAGGAAAACCTTACCCCTCCCCCCGCAGAAGTCTCAAGTATTCAACAACATAGAGAGAGCAAAATTATGGATAGTGCGCCAAACATGCTGGATTGGGCGCTCCTTTGGGCGTCTCGCGGGATTCCGGTTTTCCCGCTCCATGAAGTCTATGACGACATTTGCACGTGCATCTGCACTGACCACTGGCGCAAGAAGGAAGGGCGCTGGATAACGAAGTGCGAAGGCGATAACCACGTCTGCGGCTCCGAGTGCGCCAACAAGGGTAAGCATCCGAGAACCGACCGCCAGCTAGGAATGCGGAACGGCTTAAAGGTTGCGACCACTGACCCGGCCACAATCAAGGCGTGGTGGGGCGCATATCCGACTGCAAATATCGGCGGTCGGATGCAGGGCAAGGTAGGAATAGACGTTGACCCGCGACACGGCGGCGATGCTTCTTTGTACGATCTTTGCCAAGAGTACGGGCAAGAGTGGGTTGATGAGGCATGGCGAAATAAAAGCGGCTCTGGCGGGCCGCATCTCATTTTCGATAATTCAACCGGCGTAATCTTTAAGAACAGCGCCGGGTTGTTGGGGCCGGGACTCGACACGCGCGGTGATGATGGTTATTTGGTGATGCCGCCGTCACTTCATGCTTCCGGCAATCGCTACGAAGTAGAAGCGCCCGCAGAATTCCCGCCGCTGCCGCAGTTCATCATTGACTTGCTCAACAAACCGAAAAGCGAAAATCAAATTGCCTATCAGGACAGGGCAAGGGATTCCACCAGCGCGAGTTGGGGCGAGAAGTTTTTAGACGGACATCGGAATGACGGTCTAGTGAATTACGCAATCGGAAGGATGCGCCACGCTTGGGAACAGACGGAAGAAGAGTTTTATCAACAGCTTTCACACGTCAATCAAGCGCGATGCGTGCCGCCGCTGGATGATGATGAGGTCAGGGATATTGCCGCTCATATCGCCTATGACTATCGGCATCTGTACGGCGTCAACGTGGCGAAGTCGGAGGCGGCGTAATGACCATCCACGACGTTTTCAATGTCTGCCGAGCGCGCGGCGTGCGCCTCATTATTTCCGGCAACGAGCTGCGCGCACAGGGGCGACCCGGCGCGGTGCATGAGCCGCTGGCGCAAGGCATCCGTGAACATAAACAAGCGATTATCGAAGCCTATGGTGATGGCGTGTGGCCGGATGA
>MWVT01000127.1_pt1 | contig 15022 bp, 14 predicted proteins | sample 1047201 | NCBI WGS metagenome assembly MWVT01 (sample SAMN06349988, study PRJNA376086) | soil metagenome | isolation source: TG5-1 sample Antarctic (ecotone) soil | place: Antarctica | collected 2015-01-13 | reverse complement strand
TGCTTGAGTATATGAGCAGTTGGGAAAACGGAACTTAGTTCAATAATCAATTAGTAATGAAAATAGAAGGCAGTAAAATCTACAATGAAAATTGCTTTCTATTTTTGGGAAAGATAGCAAAAGGGAAATTCTATCTTTTAATCTAATGAGTGTCAAAAGCTAAAAGGTTTTGAAAATAAAATTGCTTTTATAATGGTTTTAGATATGCTCGAGAAATTTATTTCTTAGTAAGGAGAGAAACTAAACTATAATATCATTTGCGTCCGATAATAAAGGTTATGTTAGTTATCTTTATTATTTAAAATTAAAGAGATTGATTCGATAATGTTATTTGTTGCTTTCAAATGCTTCCTTGAGCGCACTCAAAATATCTCTTTTACTATATTCAACTAAACTATCAAAGCGAATCTCTAAACTAAAATTATTGACTGATGATGTGTAGTGGTAAATTTTACCGTTGGACAACTTTTTGTTGAGCGGCAAACCTTTGCTTGTCAAAGTTCTACCTGCTTTAGCAGAACGACGGATTTCATCGCGTTTTAACCCTTGCTCTTTAATGTTAAATACAAAATCGTGCATCGCTTGTTCATCAAATTGACGAGCAATCTCAAGAAGGATTGATTTAGCTGAAATGTTTGATTTGAGACATTTAGCACGGATTGTCTCAGGGAGACTGGCAAGCGTCATAGATTCAGTAACAGTTGTGCGACTCTTGCCGATTTTCTTTGCAATTTCCTCATGCGTATAACCAAATTTTTCGCTCAAATAAGCTAAACCGTCGGCTTCTTCCCAGATAGTCAAATCTTTTCTTTGGAGATTTTCAATAAGCGCAATTTCTGCAACAGTCTTTTCGTCAATATCGAATTCAATACATGGAACTTCAGATAAACCGGCAAGGTTAGCCGCTCGCCAACGACGCTCGCCGGCAATAATCATCCATGTTCCATCGCCATTCGGTTTAACCAATAACGGCTCTAGAACACCATTTTGTTGTATCGAACTGGTTAAGTCACTCAAATCACCGATTTCGACTCGCGGTTGTTCGGGATTTGGAGCGATTTTTTGAATAGGAATAATTTTTCCGATAGAACGATAGTTTCGTGCCAGCTCTTCGACATAATGAGCATCATGCCGCATTTTTATTCCAGATGGTAGACCTCTCTTAGACACGTTTTAAAACCTCCTTAGACAATTCTTGATATTCTAGCGAACCGGAAGATTTTGGCGAATAAGTGAAAATCGTTTCTTTGTGAGCCGGAGATTCTTCCAGTCGAACGCTACGCGAGATAACGGTCTTAAATGCCTTTTTACCAAAAACTTGGCGAATATGTTGTTCGACATCTTTGGAAAGTGAAGTCCGTTTATCGAAAAGCGTTACTAAGACACCAAGCAATTCAAGCTCTGGGTTAGGACGCGAACGAACTTTCTCGATGGTTTCAAGCAGATCGTCAGTTCCCTCTAAAGCAAAATAAGAGGATTGAATTGGAATCAAAACGTGGTTAGCAGCAACCAGGGCGTTGACGGTAATGAGACCGAGCGTCGGCGGCGTATCTATAAAAATCATATCGTAGTTAGAACGAATTTCCTCGAGCCGGTCACGCAGACGGAAAATTGCGTCAAAGTCACCGACCAGTTTGGCTTCGAGCTTAGCTAGATTTATCTTTGAAGGTATAATGTCCAACTTTATAACTTTAGTTGGATAAATAAAATCACCACACGGCTCACTAGTTTCCGTAAAAAACTCAAAAGCACTACCGTTGATAGTTTGCGGTTCGACAAATGAAAGCGAACTATTGCCTTGCGGATCTAAATCAAGCAGTAAAACTTTTTTTCCATTTAAGGCACAGGCAGCAGAAAGATTAATGGCAGTGGTTGATTTCCCGACTCCGCCTTTTTGATTAGCAATTACAATTATCATTTTGAAAACAGATGAAAAATTATCCGATTAAATCCGGCCAATCTTCCGATGCCTGAATTGACTCATTATCTAAGTCAGTTTCAGTTTTGGTTGATGAAGCTGAAATATCTATAACATTTTGCTCGACGAAAATTGCACAATCCAAACGCAATGCAAGAGCAATTGCGTCCGACGGGCGAGCATCCAGAGCTAAAATTTGGTTGTTGTTGTCAACTAACTCAATTAACGCATAAAAGGTATTATCGCGCAGATCTGAGATGGTCACGCGAGTAACCTGCAGCCCGGTTTCGACGATAAAGTTTCTCAACAAATCGTGAGTCATCGGACGCTGCGGAACAATTTTTTCTATTTCTAGAGCGATTGCGTTCGCTTCGTAAGCCCCAACCCATATAGGCAGAATTGTATCGGAATCAATACCCTTGAGAACAACAATCGGAGTATTAGTATTCGGATCCATAATCAACGCGCCGATTTTTACTTCAATTAACATACCTCAAAAAAATCCTAAAATTCAAATATAAAGAATATAACGAATTTAACAAATTTTACCATACAAAGTATTGGCTTTTGCTTCAAGAATTTCGACATTAACAATTTTTCCTAAAAGTTCCGAAGACCCTTCAAAATTAACCACAGTTTGACAAGTAGTGTGACCGGAAATCTGAGCCATGTTTTTATTTGAAATTTTTTCGACTAAAACTTTGACTGTTTTATTCAAATAGTTTTGAAAAACTTTTTGTTGATTATTTTTAACGGCTTTTTCCAGTTCGAGAAATCGCACGGATTTTTCTTTTGCAGAAACATTATCGGACATTTCAAATGCCGGAGTTCCCTGTCTCGGCGAATATTTGAATATATATGCGCTTGTGAATTGACAATATTCTACCATTTTTAAGGTTTCTACAAAATCTTGTTCGGTTTCATTCGGAAACCCGACGATAATATCAGTCGTCAGAGAGATATTTCTAGGAGAGGCTTTAATTTTATCAACCCTGCTCATATAACTTTCGATTGTGTGACCGCGCCGCATTGCTCGTAAAATAGTGTTACTTCCCGATTGCACCGGTAGATGCACCCAATTGCAGAGGTTTTCATGTTCATCTATGGCGCTCACAATATCCGTATGAAAATCTCTGGGAAAAGAAGTCGTAAATTTTATCCGCTCAATACCTGTTGCGGCAACCGCTCGCAAAAGACGGGAAAAAGCCGTCGCGCCTGTAAACTTCTCCAAGCCGCTATCAAATTGCGGGCGGTAACTGTTGACATTTTGACCAATCAAATGAACTTCTCGGATACCTTCATGACGAAGTTTTAAAACGTTACGAATAATGTCAGAAGCCGCCAGACTTTTTTCACGACCGCGTGAGAAAGGAACGATACAGTAGGTGCAGAATTTATTGCAGCCCTCAATAATCGGTACAAACGCAACGAACGGAAATTGTCTCTGGGAATCCGCAACCGTCCAATCGTATCCAAATTCGCGTTCCCCTAAATCAACCAAATTCTTTTGTCCGTCAAAAAACTTTTCAATCGCTTCTGAAACGCGCCCGACAGCTCTGGTACCTAAAACAAAATCAATTCCCTGGTCTCGTTTAAACAAGGTTTCGCCTTCAAGTTGAGCGACACAGCCCAAAATACCAATAACGGGTTTTTTTGAGTTTGGAGAATTATTAAAGTTATCCGCCGAAGATTTGCGGATTTGCCCGATTCGTGTATAAAGTTTGTGTTCGGCTTTTTCACGAACCGAACAGGTGTTCAACAGAACAACATCCGCCCCTACTTCAGACGTAGTCATTTGAAAACCTTTGGTTTCGAGCAGCGTGGCGACTCTTTCTGAATCGGAAACATTCATTTGACAGCCGAATGTTTCCATATAAACTTTTTTTACAGACATTTAAAATTTAAGTGTTTTAATAATTCAACAAACGAAAATTGAGTAAATAAAAGTATGCAATTGAATTTCAAAACCCGGGACTTTGTACATTTACATCTTCATACGGATTATAGCCTTTTGCAGAGTACAATCCAACTCAAGCCTCTCGCCAACCGTTTAAAAGAGTTGGAGATGAAAGCGTGCGCCATCACCGATTACGGAAATATGTATGGGGCAATCTCGTTTTATAATACTTTGAAAACTAATGAGATTCATCCAATAATCGGATATGAAGCATACTTGACAATGGGCAGTCGGCACGACCGTGAAGCGCGTCTGCAAGCCGGTGAAAAACCTTACTATAATCTTGTTCTACTTGCAAAAAATTTAGAAGGTTACTACAACCTGGCTTTTCTGGCATCGAAGGCGTTTACGGAGGGAATGTATCACAAGCCGCGTGTAGATTTAGAGCTTCTAAAGCAGAGATGCGGCGGATTGATTGGGCTTTCTGCCGGTTTAAAAGGCAATATCGGTCATTTTTTGAAGCAGGAAAATTTTGAGAGAGCTTTGCAAGATGCCAAACTTTTTGAAGAAATTTTTGGCAAAGGAAATTTTTTTATAGAAATTCAAGACCACGGGTTAGAAGACGAGAGAAAAATCCAGAAACAGACGGTTAATCTTGCAAAAAAGCACGGCATCCCGCTAATTGCCACAAATGAAGCATTTTATTTGACCAAAGAAGATGGGCAGGCGCAAGAAATTTTAATGTGCATCGGCGAAGGCAAAACTATTAATGACGGAACGCGGAACATTTTGGGAAGCGCGGAATTTTATTTGCGTTCAGCAGAAGAAATGTGGGATATATTCGGCGACGAAATTCCGGAAGCTCTTGAGAACACTCAAAAAATTGCCGAAATATGTCAAGTAGATTTCTCATCGACCAGTAAATTAACTTTGCCGCAATATCCGATTCCACCCGAAACGGATTGTCAATCAACCGATGAATATTTCGAAAAAGTTGTATTGGATGGATTTGAGAATCGTAAAAATACTGTTTGGCAGCCCCGGCAGATAATGGGCAAACAAAAATACACAATTACCGATTATCAAGAACGTATAAGGCGTGAAATTTCAACCATAAAAAATATGGAATTTCCAGGATATTTTCTGATTGTCTGGGATTTCATCAAATATGCAAGAGAAAGGGGAATTCCAGTCGGACCTGGAAGAGGTTCAGCGGCAGGCTCGCTAGTGGCTTACTGCTTAGAAATTACAGATGTGGATCCTCTGCAGTATGATTTGTTATTTGAACGTTTTTTAAATCCAGAGCGCATTTCAATGCCTGATATTGACATTGACTTCTGTGTCCGCGGGCGTGGCGAAGTTATCAATCACGTCTCGCAATTATATGGTCGAGATTCCGTATGTCAAATAATTACATTTGGAACGATGGCTTCCAAAGCGGCGCTCAAGGATGTCGGACGGGCATTGAATATGCCATATTCGGAGGTTGAAAAAATTGCCAAACTGATACCTCCACCCGTCAGGGGGCGAAATGTCAGTATTTTACAAGCACTCGAACAAGTTCCTGAATTAAGAAAAGCAGTTGAAACAAATCCAGAAGTTCATGATTTAGTAGATTTGGCAAAAAGATTGGAAGGCTGTGCCAGGCATTCTTCGGTGCATGCAGCTGGTGTCGTAATCTCGCCAAAACCGCTTCACGAGTTAGTGCCAGTTGCTTTTTCTTCCAAAAATGAGTTAACTAGCCAATATTCGATGAACGACCTTGAAAAAGTCGGAATGCTTAAGATGGATTTCCTCGCGCTAACTACTTTAACTATCATAAGCGATTGTTTAAAAACGCTTAAACAAAAAACGCAAATTGAAATAGATTGGAGCACAATTCCGCTCGATGACGAGACAACAATGGCACTTTTTGGAGAAGGACGAACGGAGGCGATTTTCCAATTTGAATCAGCCGGTATGCAAGAAATTTGTCGTCGTCTAAAACCAAAAGAATTAGAGGATCTGGCGGCTCTCAATGCACTTTATCGCCCGGGACCGCTGGACGGCGGAATGGTGGACGATTTTATAACCCGTCATCGCGGCGAAAAAAGAGTGCAATATATTGTGCCTGAAATGAAAGAAATTTTAAGTAATACCTATGGTATTTTGGTATATCAAGAACAAATTATGCAGCTCGCACAGAAGCTCGGCGGTTATACTCTGGGCGAAGCCGATATGATGCGCCGGGCTATGGGAAAAAAGAAGCGCGATGAGATGGGGGCTCACGAAAAGAAATTCGTTGACGGCGCCGTCAGCAGAAATATAAAACTTGAAAAGGCGGAAGCAATTTTCAAACTAATGGCACAATTTGCCGATTATGGATTTAACCGAAGCCATAGTGTTGCCTATGCTTATCTGGCTTATCAAACTGCTTATCTTAAAGCGCACTATGCCGCTTACTTTTATGCAGCTGTTTTATCGAATGAAGCACACGACACCACAAAAATTTATAAATACTCCAACGAATTGCGGCTGGCGGGATTGCAGTTGCTACCCCCGGATATAAATGAAAGCGATGCTGATTTTACGCCGCTCGAAAATGCCGTTAGATTTGGTCTCACGGCTATTAAAGGAATTGGAGCGACAAGCGTTCAAGGAATTATCGAAGCTAGAAAAAAAGGCAAATTTACTTCCCTGTTTGATTTTACTAAACGGTTAGACCAAGGTTCGATAAACAGACGCGGACTGGAGAGTTTGATAACCGCCGGCGCTTTTGATTCCCTATGTCAAGCCCATTTAACGATAAATTTATGGAGGGCAAAACATTTTGCGGGTATCGAAGGGGCATTAGCGCACGGTCAAAGGATTTTTCAGGATAATCAGAGAGGTCAGAATGCTTTATTCAGCGGTCAAGAAGAAACTCCAACGATATTGCAGGGTGAATTACCGGATGTCGCTCCATGGACGGCGGCTGAATTAGCCCGCCAAGAAAAAGCGGCAGTCGGGTTTTACCTCTCAACGCATCCTTTAGATAGCTACAAGCAGATACTGTCTGAATTAAAAATACTAAATGTAGCAGATTACGAAGTCATCAATCCAGGCGATAAAATAGCACTTGCCGGCATCATTTCCGGAATGCAGGTTAAGCACAGTAAGAAAGGAAATCGCTTTTGTATATTCAGACTTGAAGATCAATCAATCAGTGTAAAGTGTCTGGCTTGGTCAGAAGCCTATCTCAAGTTTTCAGATAAATTAAAAGATAATGAGCTTATAATAATTAATGGGAAAATTGAATCGGTCGAGGGTCATGAGATTACAATTATATTGGAATCGGTTAGAAAATTAACGGAAGCTGTTTCGTTAGAGGCAAAAAAAGTTTCGATAATTTTGCCCGATAAGAATTTTGACGCTTTATACTTAGACGAGTTATTAGCTATTTTCAGTCGCAATCGTGGAAGTTGTGAGGTGTTTCTAAAATTAAATTTAGAACAGCAAATTGATGTAAAAATACTGTCTAAGCCAATTCGAATACAAGGGTCAACCGCTTTGGAAAACGAACTCGTGGAGAAAGGGTGTCGAGTTGCTTGGGGTTTATAACTTTAGAAAAAGCTTTTGATTAAATTTATGACTGGTAATAAAAGAGAGGCATTCGAGCGGGTGCAGATGGCGCGTCATCCGGAAAGACCTTACACCACCGATTTATTAACGGCTATTTTTACAGATTTTCTCGAACTGCACGGTGATCGACGCTATTCTGATGATGCGGCGATTGTGGGTGGCTTTGCTAAACTTGATGAAGTAGAAATTGCAGTTATTGGTCAGCAAAAGGGACGCGATATAAATCAGCGAAGATTCCGAAATTTTGGAATGCCAAAACCTGAAGGTTATCGGAAAGCCTTGCGGTTAATGAAAATGGCTGAGAAATTCGGGAGACCGATTGTAACATTTATAGATACACCGGGAGCATATCCGGGAATTGATGCCGAAGAGCGCGGGCAGGCGGAAGCAATCGCTTATAATTTGCGTGAAATGGCGAATTTGAAAGTACCAACAATAGCAGTTATTTTGGGTGAAGGCGGTTCGGGCGGAGCATTGGCTATCGGAGTCGGTGATCGGGTATTGATGCTGGAGAACTCAGTGTATTCAGTAATAACACCCGAAGGTTGTGCAGCCATACTTTGGAAAGATGCCGGTCGTTCCAATGAAGCGGCTGAATGCTTGCGCCTGACGGCAGATGATTTGCAAAACTTTGGTTTGATTGACGAAATTATACCTGAAAAAAACATTTGGAAATTTCCCTCTGAAGAAGATTCCACACTCAACGATTCATTTACTGAGAATGCTCAAAATATGAAAAAAATTTTGCAACGCCATCTACAGGAGTTAAATAATTTAGAGGCAGATAAAAGAATTGAAATAAGATTTCAGAAATTTAGGAAGATGGGAAATTGGATAGCTTGAAGTTTGTGAGTTCCAGTTTACTTCCTCAAACTCAGCCGGTAAAGAATTTAATTCACAAACTTCAAACTGTAAAGCGAAAAGTCAAAACGGAATATCATCGTCTGTCGGTGTAGGAGAATTTCGCACATCAGAACTGCTGCTGGAGTTATTCGAGTCACTAAAATCATTTTCAGGAGCGGCAGAAGAAGATGAGCCTTCATTGCGACCGCCGCTGATAAACTGCATATCGGTGGCGTTTATTTCTAAGTTGTAGCGCGTTTTACCATCTTTATCCGTCCATTCTTCGACTCGCAACCGCCCTTCGATATATACAGGGCTGCCTTTAGTAAGATATTTAGAGGCGTTTTCGGCTTGTTTGCGCCAAAGCGTAACTCTAAACCAAGTGGTTATATCTTGTAATTCGCCAGCTTTATCGCGTTTTTTCTCATTCGTAGCAATTGAAAAATCGCAAACCGCATCGCCCTGCGGCGTATAGCGGAGTTCAGGGTCTCGTCCTAAATTTCCAATTACGATAATTTTGTTAAAAGACATTTTGTAAATCTCTCCATTGAATAAATTGTTTTCAAGCAAACTTTTTCGGATACTACTCTCATCAATTGTTTGAGGTCAAGTAGCAAACCATTTGAATACCGCATCTGTCTATAATATCAATTTTGATTATAATATCAATAATGTCTAACCTGCAAAAATTCATTCGATTAAATCTTTTATTAACACGGATGTTAATTTTTACAATTTTATTTTCCCAATTTGTTTTGTGTCAAGACTCAAACAAAAAAAACAAAACAGATTCTGTTTTACGAGAATTTGATTTATCTTATCCCTTTAAGATTTGTTGGAAATTAAAAAAAGAAGAATTAATAAATAATGCTTTCGCGTCTGATAAAGCAAATTACTTATTAGTGTCTACTTTCGGAGGAATAATTAAATCCTTGAATTCTGAATCAGGTGAGAAACGGTGGGAAACGGATTTAGGCGGGGAAATCGTATCAACTCCTTATATTGACGGCGAAAATGTTTATATTGTTTCTAAACCGAAGGAAAACCAAAATGAAGTACCTTCAAATAATGAAATATCTACAGATGGTAATGAAAACAACATAATAATTCGTTCATTAAGCGTCTCCAGTGGCGTAACAGTATGGCAAACCAATTTGAAAACAGATTTGAACCCTGAGCAAGTATTTATATATATTCACAAAAGCACAACATTAATAGCCGATAAGAATGGAAACTTGTACTCCATCTATAAAAATGACGGCATTTTTAATTGGCAGAAAACTTTAGGTGTGAAGTTGTCGGCTCCGCCTTATTTTTATGCGGATAAAGCAATTTTGGGAACTATTGACAAACAGTTAATTATCCTCAACTTAGGCGAAGGTAAAACATATAAAAAATTAGAATTGCCTGTCATACCAACGGCAATTTCTTTTAACTCCAATGATGAAACATTAATTGTCGGTGATCAGAAAGGAATAGTTTCTTCAATAAAAATAGAAAAAATAGGTTTTGAAATTTCAAAAAAGGAGAAAAAGAAAAAAACAAAATATGCCAGTTGGAAGTTTCGGCTCGGCGCAGAAGTGTCGGATATAAGTTTTACTCCGAGAGGTTTGCTTATTACTTCACTTGATAATTTCGCGTATCTGATTTCAGCGGAAAAAGGAGACTTAATATGGAAAAAGAGATTGGCAGGGAGAATTTCCGAGAAGTCGCTTGTTTTAGATAATTACGCGTTGATAACGACAATCGCCGAACCGACTATTTCAGTATTCGGGGTAAGCACTGGTAGATTAATTAATAAAATTATTTTAGAAGATGAGAACTTCGTAACTGCCAATCCTATAAAAATTCAGAACAAAATCATTGTTCCAACCTCTGGAGGGCTTTACGCTTTTTCTCCTAATGAGTGTCATAAAATTGAAAATTGATTTTTGGGAGGATAAAGTAAAAGCAGGTTTACATTTATAACCTGCTTTTGACGGAAAATTTTGAAAATTTTAATGTGAATTGGTATAGCTTTGCATTATGGAGTACATCTCATCTTTAACGACTAACTTCTTCTTTTTAAGAGTCGTTTCCTCAAGCAATTCATCATCGTTCGGGTATGTCAATTCAGCTAATTCGGTCAATCTCTTTTCATAATTTTGGTGTTTTTGCACCAAGTCCCTGAAATTCGGATTTTCTTTTATCAATTCGTCCCTAACGGAATCCGTTGTTGTCATGTCCATAATTTTCTTTCCTTCCTGATTTAAAATTTTATTTGATAACTCAAAGCCATTTAAGTCAAATGATAGATTTTTGCTTCGGGTTATAAAAATGATGGTATATCAAAAGTCTACCTTAAATCAAGTTTTCAGTTTTGAAATTTTCAAACTGTCGGCTAATTCAAGCCGCATGACTAAGGCATTTTCCAGAGGCTGGATGTAGAAATTTATCCGTTTCCGGACTTGAACAAATCCGTTTAGACGATAAAAATTTTGCGCCTCTGTATTCGATTCACGAACTTCCAACCAAACTGTTTTTATTTTTAACTTGTCGGCGTTCATTAAAAATTCATTCAAAAGCAAACTTCCAATTCCCTTCTTTTGGTATTTTTTCAAAACTCCTATGTTTATTATATCTGCTTCCGAACAAATTGATTTGTCATTGCTATCTGCTAATGTAAGGCGAACTGCTATAAAACCAATGACAATTCCAAATCTCTTAGCCGCTAATAGATATGAGTCTTTTCTGTCTAGTTCCTCCTTATAATCATCTGTTCGCCAAACGCTTAAATTGACTTTACTCGCAAGTGCAACGACCTGCGATAAGTCAGCCTGTTGGATTGATTCCAATTTTATTTGATTCATCATAAAGTATCTTGATTTATTCTGTTTTTCCAAAATTAAATACTAATTAGTGACGATTAGAAAAAACTAAGAAAGAAGCCTTGAAATCTATTTCTTATCGGACGCATTATTATGAGTTGTATTCTTAGCCAGGATAAAAGCCATATTGTCTTCAAAGACAATAAGATTATTACTTTTTTTGATAGAGCCGGACATTAAATTGTTATAACTTTCGAAGGTTTTTCGGTGAATGATTATCTGTATATTCGATAAAAGTTTCAACTCCTCAATTAGTTTTTCAATAGTTAAAGCCAAGGTCTTTTCAAACTCTTTTAATGGGTTAAGATTTACAAACTTAACTTTTTTTAGAAAAAAAAGATTTTTGCTAACCGGAAGAATCACAAAGGCTTTACAATTTTCGTCCATGTTTACAAATTTTAGAACGGCTTCGAAAAGCGATACTTCTATTACTTCACAATTCAATGCTGTTCCTAAACCTCTAGCCGTTGCTAACCCTATTTTTAAACCAGTAGAACTTCCGGGACCGTTTGAAACAATTATTGATTTTATATTTTTTTTTTCAATTTTGTTTTTATCCAAAATTTTCGATATTTCTAATAAGAAAACTTCCGCTTTTAAACTTTCTTTATTGCCTATCCAAAAATCTATTTCATCTTTACCCTCTATAATTGAAATGCTGCCGCCTTCGATCGCAGTTTCAATCGAAAGAATAATTTTTCTTTCTGGTTCCATTATTTTGTAAGATTCTCTTTAAGGTGTTATTTACTTTCTTTTAAGAAATGAGACTTTTAGCAATTCGTTTAACAGACGGAGTGAACCGAAAAAATATATCTCCGATTTGATAAAAGATTCGTGGTCGGTTGTCGAACTCACCTTCCATATTAATAGTCGCCTGTATCGGATTCGGCGGGATTCTTTTTTTTATTTGCCGAAATAGCTTTTTTTTGTCGTGCAGAAAATGATGCAGAGGCACTAATTTCACGTCGCTTTTCCATTCTTTTTCGACTGTTTTTATCAGCCATTGCGGAATATCCTTTACTTCATCAGCAACCGGCGTATCTTCTACATTTAATCCGAGATACTTACACGCCAATCCGATGGTACATACAATCCACTTCCTTCTAGTCGAACTTATTTCATTTAAGCATCTTTCCCAATCGAAATCTGCCGGACGATTTTTTACAGCATAATAAATGTCCCAAAGTCTTATCTTGTATGCACCGCCGTCAGCCAGCCAATGCACGCATAAAACCCGCAAATGGTCTTCCGGTCGCAACACGCGAACTTCAGTCTTTCCGCATTTTATTGTCTGTGAATTAACGTAGAGACTCTCATACGAGAGGCTGTCGAGTTGTCTTGCTCCTTTATGCAAATCAATAGCTGTGTTTTCGTTAAAACTCGCAAGAAACTCCATTGCTTCATCATATTTGTCCGGCTCTATGATCAAATCAATGTCGTTGTATCGGCGTTTAATCGGGTCGGTATAAAATTGAGCCGCTGCCCAGCCCTTTATTAAAATAGGCTTAAATCCGGCGTTTTCAAACCGCATCCAAGCCTTTTCTAAATAATGTTCGTGAACTTTGTAAGTTAATGTGTTAAAGCGTTGAAAATCCATTCCCTCACTTTTTTCAGTTTTAGTATCTTAATCCACCACGAGATTGCTTTCCACTTGGGGCTGCGCCGGTGGATTGGCAGGTTCCCTGACTTCCTCCCGCCACTATATTACACCTCAAACCTGAAGCGCAATTGCCAAATCCGTTACACGGGCAGCCAAGCCCTTGGTTTGTGCCGAACGGCTGTCCCTGGTTGCATGTGGTAGATTGAGCACTTACAGCCGTCGGTGCAACTAATGACGAAATTAAAGGTAGTGCTACAACTGAAGCTAAACCGACCTTACGAATAACTTCGCGGCGCGACATCCCGTTGTAATCAACCACAATTTCATCTTTGTTTTCAATTAAATTTTTTGTCTTTAATTGATCCAAAGCCAACCAAACCAAATCCTCCGGCACGGATGTTCCCGATTGATTGCCGAACAATTTCGTTATGTCAGCGACGGAATTTTTCCCGTCACAGGCTTTCCATACAAAAGCTGCTGTTTCGTTCAAACAATGCGCCTTATTTGTTTCCAAATCAAACACCAGAACTTCGTCCGGCATTTCCTGTATGACCAAACCTTCTTTTCGAGCCGTATGTTTTTGCGAGTTATTCATAATTTCTCCTGAAATAGTTTAATTTTTAAAAAGCTGTTAAGCAAATTTCAATCCGTGTGAATTTTAAAGTAATTGAGAAGCGTATTGGCAAAATCTTTTGCTTCACCTCTTACAGTTTTGACGATTATTGCACGACTTGTCAAATTATTCAAGACTTTTAAAACAAATTTCGGTTTATTTCTAATCGGTACGGTGTGCGGAAGAATTTCCATCATCGCTTGTCCGCTGCTCAATTTTCTGGGATTCCATTTTCTTGGAATCTTTTTTTCCTTTTTATATTGAGCAATTAGCACCATTCCGACCGGAATCGTCTTTGTTCCGGCGATTCCGCCGATTGATTCAACCGAACATTCTAGCTGGGTGTAAGGGTCAATTATCCCCCGTAGCGACAACCACTTCGGAAACGGCTGAACATTTCCAGCCGCGTCCAAGACTGCATATTCATCCGAATAATACACCGCACCTTTTTTCACTAACTCAGCTACCAGAGTTGATTTGCCGGAGAAACTTGTTGCCGGAATAACTATCGCCCGATTATTCCATGCAACCACTCCGGCATGCAAAAATACTTTGGAAACGGCGAACTCCGCTACTGTTACTCGAACTTCGCTTTCAACCATCTGAAAAAAAAAATCACCGCCCGCATTTTCGATCACCTTTTCATCATTTCTAAAAAGCTCAAATCTTTCGCCCTTTTCTGTTTTACTCGATTTAATAACAAAACGATATTCAATCTCTTGTAGCTCAACCCTCTCGAATCCGTTTGGGAAAGTTTGTTCAAGAAGTCGGTATATCTTTTCTAGATACAAAGTCTTTTCAGCCTCAATGCTGATTTTAACTCCGAACGCCTGAAATTTTATCTGTCTGCCAACGAAGTAATCATTTCGCATTGCCTGCTTGCTCATCAAATTCTATAAAATTAAACTTAAGTTAATATCTCTGTAGTTACATTAATTCTAACCCGAAGATTATCAATCATTGTTTTGGTTAGAAAACCGATGTTTTCGTTTTTGGATAATCTGTAAATAAAATAATAGTGCGAGCGTCTGAAAACCAATTGTGAATATCAAAACAATTTCCCAAACGCCTTTATTAATTAACCATAAAACTGTAATTAAAGCTATTAAAGCAGATAATAAACTATATAAAACTGTAACGGCACGGTGCGAAAATCCCTCGATTACAAATCTCTGATAGACGTGTCCGCGATGAGCTTCCCAAACTTTCTCGCCTCTAAAGATTCGTCGTATAAATGTAAAAACTGTATCAAAGACAAATAACCAAACTAATAAGACAGCGATGGTTGGCAATAATGTTTGATCAATAGTGTTTTCAACTGATTCTTGAATCGATAAAAGTGGTAGAACAGAAAAGTTATAGCCTAAAAATGCGCCTCCGACATCACCCATAAAAATTTTTGCCGGTTGCCAATTATGGATTAAAAATCCCAGACTCGAAAAAGCGATAACTCCACCATAAAAACCAGTCGAAGACACGCCCAATAAATTTCCAATCACTAACCAACCGATTCCAGCCGTTACCGCCTGCATTCCGGCAATGCCGTCAATGCCGTCCATAAAATTATAAGCATTCGTCATCCACACAATCCAAAGAAACGTCAGCCCTGCGCCCGTTGCCCCGAAGTTGATTATCCCGAGAAAAGGGACGTAAATCGCTTGAAAATGTCCGAGCGATATAATAA
>MWVT01000126.1_pt1 | contig 15137 bp, 17 predicted proteins | sample 1047201 | NCBI WGS metagenome assembly MWVT01 (sample SAMN06349988, study PRJNA376086) | soil metagenome | isolation source: TG5-1 sample Antarctic (ecotone) soil | place: Antarctica | collected 2015-01-13 | reverse complement strand
GTTCAAGAGTACGCTCCATAGGATGCCATGTATAAAGCTGAAAAGTTTGCACCCCGGCTATAAAAACCAATGGGCTGGCTATAAGCAAGGAAAAAAAAACGGGGATAATATAAAAAATCCTTTTTCTCACATTTTCAATGTGCAAAAATAATCATCAATAGATTAATAGATCAAAACTTCTCCGCTCATTTCCAATGGAATTGGTAACCCCATCATGGTTAAAATAGTAGGAGCAAGATCGCCTAATTTTCCGGACTTAATCCGTCCTTTCCAATTGTTATCAATAATAAAAAATGGTACAGGGTTTAAGGTATGTGCTGTATTTGGCGAGCCATCTTCGTTTATCATGTAATCTGCATTTCCATGATCGGCTGTTAAGAAAACTGTGTAATTATTTTCTAAAGCAACAGTTACAACCCGCTCCACACATTGGTCAACGGTTTCCACGGCTTTTATCACGGCTGGCCAAAAACCTGTATGTCCTACCATGTCCGCATTGGCATAATTCAGACAAATAAAATCTGCTTCTTTTTTGTTCATCTCGGTTACAATTGCGTTCGTAATTTCAATAGCGCTCATTTCAGGTTTTGAATCGTAAGTAGCTACTTTGGGAGAAGCCACCATTATTCGTTCTTCACCTTCATAAGGTGTTTCTCTGCCGCCGCTAAAAAAGAAAGTAACGTGAGGATATTTTTCGGTTTCGGCAATCCTGATCTGTTTTAACTCTTGCTGTTCTATAACAGCGCCTAAGGTGTTAGTTAAATTATCTGTTTCAAAAATTACATGCACATCCGTGAAAGTTGCATCGTACTCCGCCATGGTTGTATAATGCAGATTAAGCTTATACATGTTATAGTTTGGAAAATCGGCCTGCGTTAATGCCTTGGTAATTTCTCTGCACCTGTCGGTTCTGAAATTAAAACATAGCACTGCATCACCGTTTTTTATTGTAGCAACCGGTTCTCCAGTTGCATTAATAATAATTGTAGGATTTACAAATTCATCGGTAATGTTAACCGAATAAGAATGTTCAATGGCAGCTACTGCATCATTTGCTTTTTCACCAATGCCATTAACTAAAGCATCATACGCCAGTTTTATTCTTTCCCAGCGGTTGTCTCTGTCCATGCCATAATAGCGTCCGCAAACCGAAGCAATTGCTCCCCCCTTTTTATCTATGTGTTTTTGTAGTTCTTTTATAAATCCCAACCCACTTTTAGGGTCGCAGTCCCGCCCATCAGTAAATACATGGATGAAAAGTTGTTTCAGCCCTTTTTGTTTGCAGACATCTAAAATGGCTTTTAAATGATTAATGTGAGAATGTACTCCGCCGTCACTAACTAACCCCATTAAATGCAAAGGTTTCTTATTCAGCAAAGCATAGTTTATTGATGCCAGCAGTTGTGGATTTTGCGCAAATAAGCCCTCTCTTATAGCCACGTTTATTCTTTGTAGTTCCTGGTAAACAACCCTTCCCGCACCAATATTCAGGTGTCCCACTTCCGAATTTCCCATTTGTCCTTCGGGCAATCCTACTGCTTCGCCGCAGGTTGTTAAAGTAGTATTTGCATATTTGTTAAATAATGAATTAACAAACGGTGTATGTGCATTTTGAATCGCGTCGGATGATTTAAATTTCCCTAACCCCCATCCATCCATAATAACAAGAATTACTTTTTGCTGCAGCATATGTTAATTGAATTAATAAAAACACGCAAAGCTATAAAAACGTAAAGGTTTTGTTTATATTAGCTGTTAATCTTATACAAGTTGCACTATGGCATACTTTTCGTCTATGCAGCGCATACAACCATAATTATGAAATTTTTTTTACTAATTGCCTCTGTTCTCTTTTTTTCCGGCCTTACGGCTTTTAAACCAATTGTTGGTTTAGATGATGTTATTTCTGCACTTCGCACGGGTAACGCTACTGAATTATCTAAGTATGTCGATGATAATATCGAGATTTCTCTTCCAGATAAAACGGATAGCTACAGCCGTGCGCAGGCGCTGATGATACTCCATGATTTTTTTGCAAATAACGGTGTTCGTAATTTTGAAGTAAAACATAAAGGCGATAATGGAGGCAACCAGTTTTGCATTGGTACACTTCAAACGAAGGCTGGTAATTACCGCACTTATATTTTTATGAAATCAAAAAATGGTAAACAGCTTGTTAAACAAATAAAGTTTCAGGCTAATTAAATAAAATAATCTTCGGATTGAACCCGCCTCTATGGCGGGTTTTTTTTATGGCTGATGCTACGATGTAATTAGATTTTGCGGATTGATTTAACTTCTTCTTTCTCATTCATCCGCCTGGCATTTTTTTCAAGCCACAGTTTTTTGAACTTAGCTCGTCTCACGCCACTTACTATCTTTGTTGGATGTACGATTTTGATGCGAAATTTTATAAGTTAATTGATGCAGCCTTGCAGGAAGATTTAGGTGATGGCGATCATTCATCACTTTGCTGCATACCTGCCGATGCAAAAGGGAAAGCGGTTTTGAAAGTTAAGCAAGATGGAGTGTTAGCAGGAGTAGCTGTTGCAGAAAAATTATTTAAATACAAAAAGCCTTCGGCAAATTTTATCAGGCATAAAAATGATGGAGATGAAATGAACTACGGGGAAATTGCTTTTGAAGTAGAAACATACGTGCATACTATTTTGCAATGCGAACGTTTAGTGCTGAACATCATGCAGCGCATGAGTGGCATTGCCACCAATACAAAACAATACACCAATAAACTTAAAGGTTATAAAACAAAGTTGCTGGATACACGAAAAACAACTCCCAACTTTCGTTTATTAGAAAAAGAAGCAGTTTGTATTGGAGGAGGATTTAATCATCGCTTTGGATTGTATGATATGATCATGTTGAAAGACAATCATATTGATTACTGCGGAGGAATAGAGCAGGCAATTGATAGGGCACACGATTATGTACAACGGTATAATCCTCGTTTAAAAATTGAAGTGGAAACACGAAGTATTGAGGATGTAAAAAAAGTGTTAGCTGCAGGCAAAGGAAAGATCCACCGGATCATGCTGGATAATTATAAACCCGAAATAGTTAAACAAGCTGTTGAATTAATAGGTGAAAATTTTGAAATAGAAGCGAGCGGTGGCATTAATTTGGACACCATTCAACAATACGCTGAAACAGGAGTTGACTTTGTTAGTGTTGGTGGATTGATTCACCAGGCAAAAAGTTTAGACATGAGTTTGAAAGCAGTTATTAATTGAAGGTAAAAAAATTCAACAATTCTGAATTGTGATTTTTATGTTTGATGGTTGACTATGAAAAAAGAATGGTTACACACAATGAGACAACAAAAGCGATTAATACTTGGCTTTTGGTCGACTATAAATCATTACTTTATTGTATTCTTCTTTTTATTTATTTCAGGACTTTTACTTTATAGTGTATTTCAAATTTATGTTACTGAAAATTATGAAGGTGTACGCCCTGCGGAAGAACTAACTATCGGCACTTTCCCTTTCTTGATCGCTGCAATAATTTTCTACTTTATTCAAAGACGGCGGTTAAGATTTAAGGAAGTATCAATAAATTATACTGACCATGATTTTCAGGAAGCTATTGAGCGAACAATGAAGGAATACGAATGGCAAATTACGAACAATAGTAAAAGCTTTTTTCGTGCGTATAGATATTGGAACTGGACTGGAAGTTGGGGCGAAATGATAACAATTATTAGGCTAAAAGTCAAGCTTTTATTAAATAGCATTTGTAATCCAAATATAGCTTCGTCTGTAGCATCCTTCGGTTGGAACAAAAGAAATATAGGAACATTCTTAAAAAACCTGAATGACATAATTAATCAAATACCTGTTGTAAAGATAAATGTTGAAAAAAAACAAGAGAGTGAATGGACTTTGAAAAGGACGATTGTACGACTTTTTATTTATCCTTTTTGTTTATTTCTAATTGGACTTGGTTTTTATATGTTTCTCCATCCATTAAGTTTTAGAAATGCAATGGCAGGAGTGGGAGCTATAATATTTGGAGCTTTCTTTTTGTACCTTGACATAAGGATTATCTTGACAAAAAATCACGAAAGCATAACATCAAATGAGCAAAAAAAACACAAATGATAAAAGGGGCTTTGTCTACAGTACTGATCCTAACTTTCGGTTTGAAGAGGAGGAGCAACAACCTGCAGAAACATTACCCCCGCCGCAACAAAAATTAAAAATACGCCTGGAGACAAAACACCGGGGAGGAAAGCCGGCAACATTGGTTGCCGGCTTTATAGGTAAAGATGAAGACCTTGAATTATTAGGCAAAAGCCTCAAAAATTTTTGCGGTACTGGTGGCGCTGTCAAAGATGGTGAAGCAATCATACAGGGCGACCAAAGAGATAAAGTACTGCAATGGCTTTTAAAAAATGGGTACAAACTATCGAGGAAAATTTAGATAATTTTTTACCATTGAATTTTTCTGGAAAAATACATGATGATCGCTAATGTTACAAAAAGCCCGATGCTTCCCAACAACAATGCATAATCCTGCAATTGCAAGATGGTAAACACATAACTATAAACAAATAGCAAGATCACCGAAAGTAAAAATGATAGTTTACCCGAGGATAGCACACCTTTTACAAACCAACCAATAAGCCCAATGGTGGCGATGGCTGCAATTGCATAAGCAAGGTTAAAACCAATGTATTCGCTAAAGGAAAGAAGCAGTACATAAAATAAAACCAACGCAATGCCAATTAATCCATACTGCAAAGGATGTACAGATTTTTTATGTATGGTATCAATTAAAAAGAATGCAGCGAATGTTAGGATTATGCAGAGTATGGCATATTTAATTGACCTCATTGTTTTTTGATAGCCATTAACCGGGATAAAAAGATTTACACCAAAAGCAAATTCACCTACAGCATAAATCGCACTTGTTTTATCCCTGAATTGGTCATTTACTTGCATGGAATATTCATTGCCCTTCCATTGCTGCGGAAAACTACGTTTGTGTGCCAGGCTTTTCCATTGTGCGCTAAAACTATCTTTTTTTATTTGTGATGTTTGCGGTAGAATATCTCCGGTAAAACTTGGGTGCGGCCATATTGCACTTAAAGTAACAGTCGATGTTTTTCCCAGCGGGGTAAACAATATTTGTTCAGAACCGCCAATGTCCAATGTGGTTGCAAACCTTATATTGTGCAATGAAGTGGCGTCTGTCACAGGGACTGCCGCTTCCATTGCTTCGCCGGAACCGCCTTCTGCCGCAGGCGTTAGTGTTAATAGCGAATCATTCCATTGCAGTTTCAATTCCTCGTTTAAACCTTTCGGGTCAGACAAATGAAAACGAACAAATGCCTGTTGCCATAGAACTCTTTCTGCCGGAATTTGCAAACGGTCAAAGGTTGTATTTCGAAAAACTCCATTTACCGATGCTTTTGCGGTATATAGCATTACTTTATAAATACCTCTTGTTCTTTCCTGTGGATGCACACTGCTGTTGATATTTAGTTCATCAGGTAATACATAAGCAAAGCGTTTTGTAGTTATCGGTTTATTTTGCACATCTGTATAAGTATCTAAGTAGGGAATCATTAAGATCGGGCCTGCAATATTCTGACGTCCGGCCCACTTGCTGCTTACCTCGTGAATAGCCTCTTTTTGACGTTGCTCTCTTTCTTCAATTAGATTACGAACTAAAAAAGTTGGAATAAGAAGCAGCAGAACAAGGAAGCCAATAAGCAATCCCTTAATTAATACTTTACTCTTTTGCCAGATAGATTCTGAAGCTGTAGTCATGATAAATGTTTGTTTTTTAAATAATTAAAAGTACTTTGTATTTCAAAGTGATGCTACAAAAAAAATTATTTTACGCCTTTGATTATTTTTTCCAGTGCGGCAATATGGTCCTTGAATGCTTTTTCCCCTGTTTTCGTAATGGAATATGTCGTGTTTGTTTTTCGTCCTATGAATCCTTTATGAACTTTAAGCAAACCATTTTCTTCAAGGTTTACTAAATGCGTCGCCAGGTTGCCATCCGTTACTTCAAGCATTTGCTTTAAGTCGTTAAAACTTACTTCATCATTTACCACGAGTATGCTCATAGTACCCAGACGGATGCGATTATCAAACACTTTATTTAAACCTGCTATTGGGTTTTTTACACTCATACTTATTCCTGGTTATTTACAATAGCAGTTTTTGTTTCATTCCCGGGCCGCTCATTTCGCCACCACATTAAAAAGCCATAAATAATATGCAGCACACCAAAACCAGCAGCCCAGAAATACAAACTATATCCTATAAACTGTGTATTGATCAGTCCTAAAATAATTTCTGAAATTCCTAAGTAGCGGATATCACTGAATGTGTATTTGCTTCCATTTACCAATGCTAGTCCATAAAAAATAAGGCTTAAAGGCGCTACAAACCGCCAGTCGTCATAACGTAGCAAAGCCAAAATAACCAATCCCCCGGTCACCAGCGGAATCATCATATTGACAGTTAACATTTTTGATGTATGATCCCATACAGGCATCTTATTTTTATTAGCACGCCGCCAGGTAAAGTAAAAAGCAGAAATCAAGGCTGCTGCTAACACGGCTCCGGCCAGTAATAAAAGGTTCAATTCTAGTTGTTGAAAAGCTTCGCCGGTATATCCAGCTTTCTGATACCTGGCATAATATTCATAGATCCAATCGTAAGCGAAATAAGCACCAATGAGTGCCCAAATGCCCGCAGCTATTCCGCTTAAGCCACTTAAAGAAATAAAACGACTCGACCGTTGCATAAGACGGCGTATATCTTGTAAAGCTTCTACATGTTGCGTTTGTTCGTTCATAAAAAGAACTTTGAAATACAAAGTAAAATTAAAAAGTTCATCTTGCAAGGTTTGTATCAAAATTCTTTTTAGATGGATTGAAGGATGGCACGAGCGACAGTATGTATCTGTTCATTGGTGATTGTTAGTGGAGGAGAAATACGTAATGAATGTGAAGCAAACAAAAACCAGTCAGTTACAACTCCTTTTTCAATGCAGCTATCAACTACTCTTTTACAGGTTTCAAAAGAATCAAACTCAACGGCCATCCATAACCCAAAAGAATGAACAGACAGTATTTTCGGATGGATCAACAACTGTTCGAACAGTTTAGCTTTCTCCAATACATTCTCATGTAATTTTTCGTTCAGCAAAACCTTAAAAGCTGCCATGCCTGCGGTACAACAAACCGGGTGCCCGCCAAAAGTAGTAATATGGCCAAGCACAGGATTATCCGACAAACAATCCATCAGCTTTTTATCGGCAATAAAAGCGCCTAAAGGCATGCCACCTCCTAAAGCTTTACCCAATAACAGCACATCAGGAACAACACTAAAATTTTCAAATCCCCACACCTTTCCTGTTCTTCCAAAACCAGCCTGTATCTCATCAAGAATGAATAAAGCACCCATTTCAGTGCAGCGTTCACGCAATTTTTTTAACCAGGCATTCTGAGGAGCAATTATTCCTGCTTCCGCCTGTACGGTCTCTGCAAATACGCAGGCCGTTTGTTCCGTAATAAGTTCAAGGTCTTTAAAAGAATTATAATTTAGATGCTGCACTCCAGGCAATAACGGGCGGTATGCATTACGCCAGTATTCGTCGCCAATAATGCTTAAAGCACCTTGCGTTGAGCCATGATAAGAATCATTAAACGCAACAATCTCTGTCCGTCCTGTAACTCTTTTTGCCAGTTTCATAGCACCTTCTACTGCTTCGGCGCCGGAGTTGGTGAAGTAAACCGAGTTGAGCGAAGAAGGTAAGTGATCAATAAGCAATTTAGCATATTGCACCTGCGGACTTTGTACAAACTCGCCATACACCATCACATGTAAATAAGCATCCAACTGCTTTTGAATTGCTTCAATTACTTTAGGGTGACGGTGGCCCACATTAGCCACAGAGATGCCGCCAATCAGGTCAATGTAACGATTGCCGGAAACATCAATTAACTCACAACCTTCTGCTTTTACTATTTCCAAAGCCATTGGTGCTGTAGAAGTTTGGGCTACGTGTTGCAGGAATAATTGGCGAAGATGCATAAGCTGCAAAACTAATCACAGATTGATGGATTGACAGGTATTTCACAGATGGCTTAATCTTGTCAACACTTTTATAAGGCATATTTAGCTGAATAGAATTGTTGCCGTATAGAGTGCCCCGGATCAAGTAGGGTAAACTTTGCAACAGAAATTAAATAGATATCCTAAGCTGGTAACAAAAAAATCGTAAATCTGCAATCATAAAACAAAGAGCCATGGCATTAATATTACCTGTAGAAGAAATTTATCCAACCTGGGGCGACAATTGTTTTATTGCTCCGAACGCCACCATTGCCGGCGATGTAATAATGGGAAGTGAATGTAGTGTATGGTTCAATGCCGTGCTGAGGGGCGATGTGAACAGCATACGTATGGGTAATAAAGTTAACGTTCAGGATGGTGCCATAATACATTGTACGTTCAAAAAAACAAAGGCAATTATAGGAAACAATGTTTCTATCGGGCACAATGCTATTGTGCATGGCTGCACCGTGCACGATAATGTGCTGATAGGCATGGGCTCTATAGTAATGGATAATGCGGTAGTGCATAGCAATACTATTATTGCTGCAGGCGCCGTTATTTTAGAAAATACGGTTTGCGAAGGCGGATCTGTTTACGCTGGCGTGCCAGCCAAAAAAGTTAAAACAATAGCACCGGAAAAGGTAGAAGGTGAGATAAACCGCATTGCAAATAACTATGTCGGCTACGCTAAATGGTTTGAAAAAGTAAATGATGCCTCAAAAACGGCTGCAAACAACCCGCAACCGCCAGAACGTTCATTATAAGGATGTTGCATAATGGTACGTTTACAAACTGTTAAGCTAAAAAAACGAAAGGCTAAATCATTATAATTTTTCAAAATTAATCCCGTTCTTTAATAAAGAAATAAGTTGACATGAAAACGATCCGGTACTTTATGATTGCAAGCGCTTTTGGTTTAATGCTTTCTTCCTGCAGTTTATTCAAGCCCAAATATGGTTGTGGCACCAATGGTAAAAATGTTGGCGCCGAAAAAATGCTGGATGGCGGTTCTAAAAAAACGCCAAAGTTTAAAGCATAACAATTGCTTAATGCAACATAAGTCACTCACCAAGTGTCTTTATTTTATTAAACGTTGTATTATGAGCCTAACCCTACGAACCGCTTTAGGATGCACAGAAGCCGTGCTGGATGATGACGGCAATTTAAATCGCTTCTATCTTATTGCTAACATTTTAACTGACGATCTGAAAGTGCAATTCACCCGCAAAGAAGATGACTTTGATGCCATTAACTGGGATTTTTCTTTTGGTAAACATTTGCTTACGCTTTGTTACAGTATTTACAATGGCGTTTCACTTCTTCCAACTAAATTAAACGAAGCCCGCAAACGCGAAAACCAGGCAGTTGTGGAATTAGCCAGCGTGCTGGAAGGAAAGTTGATGAATATCGATAGAAAGCAGATTGCCTAATTATTGCGTAAAAATTATGTAACTAACATCATTACTACTGGCATCGTCGGTTGCCACAGTTTATCCCGCTTAAAGCGGGACTCGCTTGTACGGTTGGTAATTCTATTGAGCGCTTGCACCTGCAGTCTGTTTATATGCAATAAACAATCTCTCCCTGTCTTGCCGACGATAGGAGGCATCTGATTGTTGCAGCATTGTTATCAAAGCAAATATCAGATTCCTCGTACCTCGGAAAGACTATAGCAAGAGAATTTTTTTTAGTAGTTAACCCAATTAAGGTTAAAGCGCTTTAGCAATCAAATACAAATAACACTCTCATCCTGCCGAACAGGTTTCGGCACCTTTCTCAAAAAACAAAAGCGGAATAAAAAAGAAAGTTGTTGGCATCTGTTAGCAGGACAACAGAGAGGCATTTTCTTGTTCAATAATCTTTGCGCTTCTTTCTGCCTTTTTGTCTTAGCAGCACTCATCCCAAAAATCATATTAATCATGGTTCAGACAAACTACCACTCTTTCTCCTCCCCAATACTTTCTAAAATATTATAGTAACTAACGTAACGGTCTTCATGAATTTCAGCGTTACGTACTGCTTCTTTTATAGCACAACCTGGCTCATTAACATGCAGGCAGTTATTGAACTGGCACTGATTAATACGCTTCCGCATTTCTGGAAAATATCCTGAGAGTTCCTGCTTTTCAATGTTAACCAATCCAAACTCTTTCATACCGGGTGTATCAATTAACTGTCCCCCGAAAGGAAGGTCGTGCATTTCGGCAAAAGTTGTTGTATGTTGCCCTTTGCCGCTCCAGCCACTGATAATTTGTGTACGTATATTTTTTTCCGGAAATATCGCGTTAATAAAAGAAGATTTACCCACACCACTATGCCCACTTACAAGTGTTGTTTTATTTTTTAGTTTGCCTGTTAGTTCCACAACTCCACTACCATCCTTAATGCTTACAAGGTGCACATTATATCCAATGCTTTGATAGATGTCTTCCAATTCGGCAAACTTATCAAGTTCCTTTTTTTTATAAATATCTGCTTTGTTGAAAACAATGGAAGCCGGCACATGGTACATTTCGCAGGCAACTAAAAACCGGTCAATAAATCCCTGCGAAGTACGCGGCTCCTTTAGTGTTGCAATCATCAGCGACTGATCTACATTCGCGGCTACAATGTGATGCTGGCTTTTAATTTTTGGCGATTGCCTGTTTATATAATTTTTACGGTCGTATATCTTCGTGATCATTACAGAATTTTCGCCTTCGTTCTCTGTAACAAAATCAACTGCGTCACCCACAGCAATCGGGTTGGTGGAAGTAATGTCATCTAATTTAAAAATTCCTTTCATGCGTGCATTCCAGAACTTTCCTTCCTGGTTTTTTACCAAATGCCAACTCCCCGTAGATTTATAAACAACACCCTGCATGATTAAGGAAATGTACGTAATAATGTAAACTTTAAAATTAACGACAGCGAAAGAAACAAAAGTGCTGCCATCATAAAATAAGGAAACTGCTCATCAAATCTTATCTTTTCCGTTATCTCAATATTTGACTTTTCCAGGCGGTCAATCTGCTCATAAATTTCCTGCAAGCCTTCTTTGTTTTTTGCCCTAAAATATTGACCGCCGGTTTGTACCGAAATGCGTTGCAGCAAAGCTTCATCAATATAGGGTGTATTACGGTCAATTTTCTTTCCGTCTACTTCACTCACAGCCACAGCATTTTCGGAGCCCATGCCGATGGTGTACACTTTAACACTTTTTGCTTTTGCAATTTCCAGTGCAGTGTATGGATCAATTAATCGCGTATCCGGCGCTTCTTCTTTTCCATCAGTCAATAAAACAATGATCTTGGTTTTAGATTTACTGTTTGATAAACGCTGAACGGCCGTGGCTAAACCTTCACCAATCAAAGTACCATCTTCCAGCAAACCACTCCGTAAACCTTGTATCTGTTGCAATAAACTTTCATGGTCGGTAGAAAGAGGAAATTGCGTAAAACTTTCTCCCGAAAAAATTACTAATCCAATTTGATCTACAGGGCGGTTGCGCACAAATTCGGCAGCCATTTCTTTCGCTACTTCCAAACGGTTTGGCGAAAAATCATTTGAAAGCATACTGCCGCTGACATCAATAGAAAGAATTATGTCAATGCCGTTGCCTTTCTTTTTATTCTGTACATTTTTTATCTGCGGGCGGGCTAACGCAAGAATAAGACACCCAATAGAAAGCAACTGCAGCCAAAAGGGAAAATGAATAAAAAAGTTTTTTGAAGTACGAAACTTAAATGCATCTGCGGTACTTACAATAAATGTTGATTTTAATGTGCCCGATAATTTAAAACGCAACCAACCAATGACAGGCAGGAGTAATAAAAATGGCAATAACCAGTTATTTTTAAAATCTATATTTTGAAACCATTCGTACAGCATTATTTTAAATTCTCAATTGCAATGATGCTTTGTTTTATTGTTTCGATTGAACTATCGTTTTCGCCTGAACCAGGTTTTAACTGTGCAAATTTTGCTAAATCACTAAGTCGTAATGTTTGAACTACCAGTTGAAAAGTAGCAGGCTCTAAATTCAAAGCAGCTATTTGTATGGAAAGATCATCACTTGTTTTTGAATGCGATTGTATGCCTTTACGTTTGAAAAGATATTCCCGGAAAATATCGATTAGTTCTGTGTATAAAGCTTTCGCATCGCCAGGAGGATCTTTTTTCAATTTTTCAATCCGTAATAAAGATTGCTTGAAAATAGTTTCGTCAGCAACAAATTCGGTTGATTGTTTTTTTACTTTTCGGCTGGGGAATAATAATATAAACAGGAGCAATAACAAAATAGCACCTACCAGGTACCAATGCCAGGTTGAGCGACCCGGTCCCGGCACTTCCAATATATCTTTTACTTCATGGTAATCCTGTTCCGGATCAAATGGCGAAAAGGTTACATCAACAGTAAGAGGTTTGGTTTTTTTTGAACCGGCTATAGAAAAAGATGGAAGCTGCCACCGGCCGGAATCCCAGCTTGTAAGGGTAATAACTTCCGTTAGTATTAACGTATTTGCATTTAGCTGAGAGTCTGGTTTTGACTTAGAGATGACTTCAAAATGAGGTATAGAATCAACGCGGGGCCACTCAACTGTCAAATCTTTTGGTATAACTGCTTTAAGCGTTACCTGCAATTGTTCTCCAATGAAAATTACGTTTTTGTCAATTGAAGAAGTTAATTCCACCTTTTGCGAAAAACTAAATTGGGAAATAGAAAAAAATATAATTATAAAAAATGCTTTCATTATTTGTTACGGCTGATAAAAAATTTCTGAAGCACTTTTACATAATCTTCATCGGTGCGAATGTGCAACAGATCAGCCCCCGATCTTTTAAAAAAATCTTTTGCATAATCCGTCAACTTAAAAAATTCTTTTTGATATTCATGCCGGACTAATTTGCTGTTTGTATCTACCCATTTCTCACGGCCCGATTCTGCGTCTTCAATTCTCAACATTCCTACTGCGGGCAATTCTATATTCATTTTGTCATATAATTTTAATCCAATCACATCGTGCTTATTGCTTGCCACCCGCAAAGCATCCTTGTAGTTCGCATCAATAAAATCGCTCAAAATAAAAGCGATGCTTTTTTGCTTTGTCGTATTATTAAAAAGTTTCAAAGCGCCACTTAACTGTGTGCCCTTTTTAGTGCTTTCTATGGAGAGTAATTCCCTGACAATATATAAAGCATGCTGCTTTCCTTTTTTCGGAGGCACGTATTTTTCAATTTTATCGCTATAGAGAATTAAACCAACTTTATCGGTGTTGTTAACCGCTGAAAAAGCAAGAACCGCGGCAATTTCAGTTGCAATGTCTTTTTTTGTTGCATTAACTGTTCCAAATAAAGAACTGGCGCTTACATCAACAATGATCATCACCGTTAATTCACGTTCTTCCTCAAATACTTTACTAAAAGGATGACCAAAGCGGGCGGATACATTCCAATCAATAAACCGTATATCATCGCCGGGGTAATATTCACGTACTTCCCTAAACGACATGCCGCGCCCTTTAAACGCACTGTGGTATTCACCCGTGAACAGGTCGGATGTGAGCTTTTTGCTTTTTATTTCAAGCTCCCGCACTTTTTTTAATATTTCGGTTGTAGTAAGCATAGGTAGAGATGACAGTTGTTAGTTGATAGATGACAGCTACTTTAAATTCGACTTTTCATAATAGGATATTAAGCCATTTAATAAACGAAGGCACTCCTGAATTTGCGCATTAATGTTTTTGAAATTATCTTTTAAAATGTAGCCCAGCATTTCTCCATTATGGAAAAGCGTTTCTAATTCATACAGGGAACCTCTGGATACATATAAAAATTGAATTGTATCTTTCTTATAGTTTCTGCCAACACCTTCTGCTATATTAGCGGCCACAGAGACAGCAGCCCTTTTTGTTTGTGATGACAATGCGTAAATCATCTCTTTCGGATATTGTTTCAGTACTAAATAAATATTCTTTACAAGAAAGATAGATTTTTTCCAAGGCTCAAGGTTTTGATAATTTGTCATATTTTTTTATCTGTAGGGTTCCTCTGTCAACTGCCAACTGTCATCTGCCTACTAACGCTACGGTAAACTAATTTTCTCTAAAATTTGCTCTAACACATTTTGAACAGTTATGCTTTCTGCTTCTGCTTCATACGTTAACCCAATGCGGTGCTGCAATACATCATTGCAAATGCTGCGGACATCTTCCGGAATAACATATCCTCTGTTATTTAAAAATGCCTGGGCTTTTGCGGCAATAGCCAGGTTAATACTTCCCCGGGGGGATGATCCATAAGAGATTAGCGGTTTTAATTTATCTAACTTGAATTGATCTGGATTACGGGTGGCGAATACTATATCAAGGATATAATTTTCAACTTTCTCATCCATATAAATATCTCTCACTAATTGACGTGCATTGATAATTTCTGCTATTGAAACAACCGGGTTTACCACTGGTGTTGTTAAGCCCTGTACATTTTGCCGCACGATCAATTGCTCTTCGCTACGGGAAGGATAACCAACGATCACTTTCATAAGAAAACGATCTACCTGCGCTTCGGGTAATGGATAGGTGCCTTCCTGCTCCAAAGGGTTTTGTGTAGCTAAAACTAAAAAAGGGTCATCCAATTTATAAGAGGTATCGCCAATGGTTACCTGCCGTTCCTGCATTGCTTCTAACAAGGCACTTTGAACTTTTGCCGGCGCACGGTTAATTTCATCTGCCAAAACAAAATTGGTGAAGATGGGACCTTTACGAACCACAAATTCGTTGCGCTGCTGATTGTAGATCATAGTACCAATTACATCGGCAGGCAACAAGTCGGGTGTAAATTGAATACGGCTGAATTGAGCATGAACAGCTTGAGCTAATGATTTTATGGTTAAGGTTTTTGCAAGTCCAGGAACACCTTCCAATAAAACATGGCCATTGCTCAACAACCCAATCAGCAACCTGTCAAGCATAAAGGTTTGACCAACTATAACTTTACCCACCTCGCTTCGTAAAGTGCTAATGAATTTGCCTGCATATCCTACCTTTTCATTTAACT
>MWVT01000124.1_pt1 | contig 15157 bp, 17 predicted proteins | sample 1047201 | NCBI WGS metagenome assembly MWVT01 (sample SAMN06349988, study PRJNA376086) | soil metagenome | isolation source: TG5-1 sample Antarctic (ecotone) soil | place: Antarctica | collected 2015-01-13 | reverse complement strand
CCTGGCTGTTATATTTTAGGAGTAGGTCCAGTAGCTTATCTGTAGGCACGTCTGAGAGGTCTCTACTCTCTACCTCTTTTTTAATCTTAGTAAGCATCTCTCCAAAGGTTTGTAATCTACTCTCCTTTAATAAAAAGTATCGCTCATAAAGAGCCTCCAGCTCCAGAGCTTTAAGGTTTGCTATCTCATCCTGTAGCTCCTTACTCCAGTCTATAAGCGTCTGTTTAGCTTTGCCCAGCTCTTTAGCTATTCGGTCAAAACTCCAACCCTTGGCCCTTAGGTCTATAAACCGCTCCTTTAGCTCCGTAGTTTCCATCCATTACATATTTTATGAGCGTCCATTAATACAGAGTAGGGAGCCTCTATCTCTCTGGCTATTGCTTTTAAATCTGGTCTTACTGAGGTATTAGGCTCTCCTATTAAAAAAGTATCTTCTATAGCCCAAAGGATAGAGCTACCCTGGTCTGAGGCTAAACATCCGTTCCAGGTCTCAGGTAGTCCGTAATCCTGAGGCTTAATCTGGAGGAGGTCTTTATATTTAGCTCCCTCCTGTAGGGCTTTCTGTAATGCTCTGAAATACTTAGCATATCTGCATCCTATTAAGGTCCCCTCCAGCTCCCTTAGAGCATTTAGCTTACCCTCCTCCTTTGTATTTGTCTCTTCATACTGCTTTGTTTCTTTATTGTAATTACCAATATAATTAATGCCTGTAAGTTTCTGGAGGTGTTTAGCATCTTTTACTTTGGTCTGGTAGGTCTCCTCTACATAGTCTATAAAAGCCTCCTGAGCCTCATTTACATCAGAGTAAACGGTTGTAGAAAAGACAGTATGCCAGTCCTTAGTTTCCTGGTAAGTTTCCGCTATCTCTTTTTTATAGTTTATATATCTGAGGTAGTCTCTTATAATCTCCTCCAGTTTTTTAAAAGGCTTATCTCTGCCTATTATTTCAATAACACTTTCTAAAAAGCCCTCCTCTCCTAAGGCTTTTATCTCATTAAGCGATAAAGGTCCTATATCAGTTAAAGAGCTTGTTAAATACCTCTCATAATCCCTTACGGCGTTATCTATATCCTCCGCTCTAAGCCCAGCTTTAGAAAAAACTCTTCTAAGGTCTCCCTCCGTTAAATCCAGTATAGTTTTACTCATATCTTTCTACTTCTGTAATGTAATGTTTATGGAAGTTCAGGTATTTTTAGGCTCGTTATTAATCAGTCTGTAGATAATAAAAATTACGGCTGGACCTCCTACATATACTAAAAATTCACTTAAGTCGTAAGCTCTAAGTGCATCATTCTCAAACGGCCAAAAAGATTGGTTTACATACTCCCAACCCCAGCCCATAGCTAAAAAAACTAAATGGAGGAAAGCCCAGCCTATATAAATAGCTAACATTGTTTTTTCATTTTTACTTTTCATAATGGTTAAGTTTTAATGTTTATGTAATAAAAACTCCCTTAGGCTTCCCTCTGTAATGAGTATAGGTCTCCCTATTCTCTGGCTCTTAATTCTACCCTGCTTTATCCAGGCTCTTACCGTCTGAGGAGTTACCCTCAGAGCCTGAGCGGTCTCTGGTATGGTATAGAATTTAATGCCCTCTATTAGTGTAGCCATTTTTTACCTTTTACTGTCTTTAATTAGGTAAGCGCCTGCTATTGCCATCAAACCAAAGTAAAGAGGTAAGGCTGAGGTAAAGCCTCCCCCGTTGTTTAAATCCAGTTGCCCTGTCCAAAAAGTATAAATAAACTTCATTAATAGTTTATCCCCTGATAGTAATTGTGCTAAGAACAATAACACACTAAGTAATGGGGGTACTAATAGAATATATCCTATTATCCGGCTAAAGTTTCCTGGCTCTGTAGTTTGATTGTTTTCAGTATTCATGTTTTTACTTTTTAGGTATTGTTTTAATAGCTCCGTTCTTTTTCTCATACTTAGCTATAGTCTCCGCTAAGGAGGTATTTATTACATCCTTAATTAATACCCTGTCCCAGTAGGCTATGGCTTTTAGCTTCTCCAGGAGGTCCTCATTTATTATAAAAGTGGCCCTGGTCTCATTCTCTTTGGTTCCCTCCTGAGAGCTTTTAGTAATCTCCTTAGTCTGGGTTACCGGTCTTCCTCTCTTAGGTTTGTCTGGCTGGTCTCCCAGTAGAGAGCTTAAGCCTCCTGTAAAGTTCTTTTTACTCATATTTGTAAATTTAGTGTTTATTTATATTACTTAGTAATTACTGTTTACTTTCTTTTTAATAGTTCTTTACATAAAGAGAGGTAATCCTCCGCTCCGTAGCTCTTAGGGTTATATCTGAATATATCCAGGCTACTGGCTGGAGCCTCCGCTAAGGCTATGTTATCTCTTACCTTAGTTTTAAATACATCATTCTTAAAGTGAGCTTCTATAGTTGCTACTACATCCCTGTTTAATATTTTCCTATTATCGTACTGGGTAATAAAAACGCCTCCTACTCTTAGCTCTTTATTAAGCCTCTTTTTAATCTTCTCTATTACCTCTATTAGCTTAGTTAATCCCTGTAGGGCTAAATACTGAGCCTGTAGCGGTATAAATACCTCATCTGAGGCTGTAAAAGCGTTTATAGTAAGTAAGCCCAGAGAGGGAGGGCTATCTATTATAATATAGTCATAGGAGGACCGTAGCGGCTCTATTAGCTCTCTGAGGATATACTCTCTCCCAGCCTCTCCAGAGAGTTCTACCTCCGCTCCTGAGAGGTCCAAAGTAGAGGGTATTACATCCAGCCCTTTTAGTATCTCTATAGGCTGTAGCTTATACTCACCTTTAATAGCTCCGTAAATATTTCGCTCCTGGTCTGTAAGCCCTAAGCTCTGGCTCAGGTTTGCCTGAGCGTCCAGGTCTATGAGCAATATTCTTTTACCCAGCTTGTTTAAACCGGCTCCTATATTGATAGCTGAGGTAGTTTTACCTACTCCTCCTTTATGGTTGCTTATGCTAATTACTCTACTCATATATCTATATTTATCCCTACAGTCCTACAGCCATCTTTTATGCCTTCCCACAGAAATATTACAAAAATTAAAAGTAGTATAAGCTGCCAAGGCTCTATAGTATTGTCTTTATTATCGTTACTCATATTACTTTGTTTATTTTGTTTATTTAAAATAGCTACTACCAGAGTTACTACTGTTCTTAATTTTACCGGTATTACCATTAAAAGAGAGTATCTCCTCCGCTCCTACTTTACCTCCTCTGTTCTTTAGGATAGTAGTAAATAAGGTATCTGGAGTAGAGGCTCCTTTGTTGTTAATTTCGTTTAGCTCTCCGTCTGAGGCTAAGGGCTTAAAATTGTTATTCCAAAAACCTACTATAAGGTTAGCTATCCGCTCTATATCTCCAGCCTCTCCTATTTTGGTAGGGTGTAGCCTGAGCTGGTTTACTACCTCCCTATTAAACTGCGCTCCCAGTATTATAGGTAAGCCGGTCTCTACTGCCATGTCCTTTAGGGCTATACATATCTCTTTAATCTCCTCCTGTCTGGAGTAGGTCTTATACTTACCCTCTGGTAGATTTAAGAGCTGGATATAGTCTATAAATATGGCTCCTGGGTTAGCGTTTTTATTTAGGTATCTAATAGCCTCTATTATGGTATCTGAGTTATAGCTGGAGTAGTGGATATTTAGCCTCCTGGTATCTATAAGCTCTCTAAAAAACTTATCCTTAGTAGCGGTAAAATAATCCTTACTATGGCTCTTTATGTATTCTGTAGAGCCTGTACTAAAATAACTCTTTAGCGTTCTCCTGTTATTGGAGCTAATCTCCTCATCCAGGTAAGTATTTAGGGCATTGATTAAAACACTATCTCCGTCCTCCTCATAGCTGAATAGGTAAGCCTCTTTATCTGGGTAGGCCTGAGCTACATTTAAGGCTAAGTTTACTAAAAACGTGGTTTTACCATGCGAAGTAGGGGCGGTAAAAATGCTAATAGCTCCAGCCGGTAATAGTAGCTCCTCTCCACCTATAGTGTAGCCTGAGTTTAGGCTGTCTGGCTTGTTTGTTTGTCTCTGTTTTAGCTCCTCCTCTTTTATAGGGAGTAGTAAGCCGCTAAACTCTGTAGCCCTATCCTTTAGCTTTACTTCTTTTACTTTGCTATCCAATAGCTCCAGAGCCTTACTTACCTCTCCTTTATCCTGTAGCTGGGTAACTTCTGAGAGTAGTTTTTTAAAGTCCTTAGCCTGAGCCTCTTTATCTGCTTTATAAGAGAGTTTATCCTGAGTAGCTGTTAAGCTCTCTAAACTTATTCCCATCTCTTTAACAGGCTCCAGAGAGGTAAATAACTTATTATATCGCTCTCTATCTATAGGGCTTTTAATTTTATTGGCAGTCCTTACTACTTCCTCTAAAAATGCCTCCTCATCCTCTGGGGAGAGCTGGTTATCCTTCTCTTTAGCTCCATATTCCTGTATAATTGTATTTAGTAAATACCTCCAGTAAGGCGTTTTATTGTTCAATACATTAGCCTTAAAAGCCTCTACTCCACAGGCTACTAAATACTCCTCTAAATCCTTTATCTCTGACCGGTCAATATGAGCTATAAAAATATGAGCGTTCTCATCCTGGCTTAGGATTGCGTAAATAGTAGATTTTATCTGAGCTATAGTCTCTCTCTCATTATCCAGGAGGATAGTAAAGCTCTTAGGTCTCTTTTTAAGAGCTTGTTTTATCTGAGCCTCTGTAATAATCTTACCTCCTATAGCTACTACATTATCCAGCCCTTTTACTGAGGCTATAGCTGCATCAATCTGGCTCTCTACTATAAGGAGGCCTTTATCTCCTACCAGAGGTTTTAAGTTATACAATAAACTGCCTTTTACTCCCTCTAAACTTTTTGTAAACAGATACTTAGGAGCCTTGTTTTTACTGGCGTTATTAAATTGAATATTACGAATTATTAAACCTCTTATAGAGCCTGAGCCATCCCTATAAGGGAGGGTAAGATAATAGCCGTCTTTGCCTATTCTGCCATCCTCTGTAAGCCTTAATATCTTTCTTAAGTCTGCCTCCTCATAACCTTTGCTAAGCAAGTATTTATAAGCTACTGTAGGCTCTGGCATAAATCCAAACTCTACCAGGTTAGCCTCTTTATCAAATGCTACTCCAGGCATCCTAAAATCAGTAGGTAGTAATCCTCTCCCTCCTTTATCCCTACTATTAGTTAAATACTTTCTTACTCTGTCTGCATCATTAGAAAGGGCTATTTCACTCTCCTTACTGGAGAGGCAGTCTATCAAAAAGCTATTAAGAGCCTCCCATATTTCTGCACTTTTTTTAAAATATGCCATCCTCTCCAGCTCCTCCTCAGATAATACTCTCTCTGGTAGCTTTACTCCTGCCATCTCCGCTAAGGTTATGAGGGTTTCCTGGTTGGTAAGGCTGTCTCTTTGTTGAATATAATCCCAAACAGATACAGAGCCTCTGGTAAAGTCTACTATCCGGCTTATGTTATTAGCATAAATAAAAACTTTCTCCGCTTCTCCAATAGAACCGTCTATTTTAACTCCGCTCATAGCTTTATAGCCCCTATCTCCTGGTATTTTTTTAAACCTAAAGTCTGGCAGAGCCTCTGCTATATTATTATAAAGAGCTGGGTAAATTAAATCCTGCAAAAGCTCCGTTATACTACTCATATTACTTTGTTTATTCTGTTTACTTTTATTACTTAAAAAGGTGTAGAGCCTCCTAAATAGTAAAGCTCTGGTTTTATGGTTTGCGCAATAGCTCCCTCCTGTAGCATTAATAAAAAGCCTCTCTCCGCTCTATCCTGGCTTACATTAGTAACCTCCTTTATCCTGGCTATTATATCCTCCTTACTATAGCTATTCTCTCCCTTTATAATCTTACCGGCTAAGGCTATGAGTTTAGAGTTATCTACCTCCTGAGCTTTTATCTCTGGCTCTGGATGAGGGCTATAATCCTCCCTTACTTCTACTTTCCTTATCCGCTCTCCTGTCTTAATGCTTACCAGGTCTAAGCGTTCTACCAGCTCCTCTATAAGAGGATTAATAGCCACTAACTTACTGTAGGTTGTCTCCTCCTCTGTAGGCTGCCTCTCTACCTGTATAGGCTTAATAACCTCTATCTCCTTTACCTCTGGAGCTGGAAGTTTTACCTCTCTAATAGAGAGCCTTTTTACTTTAGCTATATCTGTAGAGAGTAGGCTCATTAATATAAACTATCTATTAAAGCCTCTCCGCTATTAAGTAGCCTCCGCTCCTCATTTAGGGTAGCTGTATAAATCTGGGTAGTGGCTGGGTTACTATGCCTTAAAGTAAATTGAGCCGTCTCTAAAGAGCCTCCGGCCCTTAGAATATTTACGGCTGTAGTATGCCTGAGGCTATGAGCTGTGAAGGCTCTCTCGTCCAGCCCTATAGCCTTTAAACCCTCTTTAGCTATGTAAGATATACTCCTGGTAGTAAGCCGCTCTCCTTTTGAGTTATTAGAGGTAGAGGTAAATAAAGGCTCTGAGCGGTTTACTTTTTCTCTGGAGGCTAAATAGTCCGCTATAGGCTGGTAGGTCTTATCTGTAAGGAGTACAAAATTATCTTTCTCATCCCTGCCTTTACCTTGTATTAATAGGACCCTCTGAGAGCCTTTAAATACTATATCCTCTACTGAGGCTCTTATTACTTCTATAGTCCTTAATCCAGTCCTGAGGAGTAGGCTAATTATAGCGTAATCCCTGGAGGCTGTAGCCTGGTAGTAATTGAGTAAGGCTGTAGCCTGAGCTGGGAGTAGTGGCTGTTTTTTAAATTGCTGTTTACGTTTTGGAGCTTTAATCCCTTTGGCTACATTAGGATAGATTTTATTAGCCTCCGTCCATTCGTAAAAGCGTCTTACTGAGGTAATATAGGAGCCTACAGTTAGGCTACTCATCCCAGAGGCTAATAGGTCCTCCTTATATTCTATGAGCTGAGGCCTGGCTATCTCTGGGAGGAGGTAGGCTTTTTTGGTTACCCAGCTAAAGTATTGTTTTAGCGTCCTCCTGTATAGGAGCTTAGAACTTTGCTTTACATCCTGAGCCGCTATAAAGCTATCTACCAGCTCCTCTATCCTCTGAGGGCTTACTGTAGTTATGTCCTGAGCCGCTTTTACTACTATATCCATAGCTAAGTAATTTACTGTTTACTATTGCGAATATAGTAATATTATCTTACTTACAACTATTACTGATATTTTTTTTATTACTTAGTAAACAGTTAAAAGCCCACCTTTTTAAGGTCCGGGTTTTATTTGAATAAATATGGTTATCTTTCTATGTGTTCTTATACAATTATCTATCTTAAAACTGCTTTTATGAAAAAGTTTATCTTCTTCCTTGTTCTATTTGCATCAGTAAGCTTTTTATTTCATAGTTGTAAAAAAGAAACGGATAAAGAAGAAGAAACCGTAGAAGGTATTGGGGACTCCCTCAGTGAGGAAGATAATGCTTATCTGGAAACGTTAAGTGTGCCTAATCCTTCTTTAAAAGAAATTTTAGGAACTGATGGAAAGCCTTTAGCAAGAATAGGAGGCATCCAGGGTTTAGCAAGAATAGCGGGCATCCGGGGGGATTTAATCAAAGCATTGCTGACGGATGCCCAACAACTTAGCGGACAAAAAATTATACAGTATCCAAGTGCAGGAGATGACAAACCAGCACACATGGGCTTGGTATATAGTTACGGTCAGAGAGACATAACTCAGCGATTAATTCCTCCAAGTGGAAATGCTCTTCATAGAAAATATGCAGTTTTTGGTACAGATTGTTCTGGACTTCAAATTAATTTGTTAAGGCATGCCGGAATAAACATAGCTGATTGTAGTGTAAGTACGTTTGAATCAGAATTGAAAGCTGCATTAGAAAAAAATGATACTTATAAGGATTTTAAGGTAGAAAACAAGGGTTATCAACCAATTGATTCACTTAAAAGCGGAGATTATATTTTATGGATAACTCCTTCTGGCAATAATCATATAGGCATCATTGCTAACCTTGTAAATCATAGTAAAACTCTTTATCAATCTAATGGCACAGGGAAGCCTGAAAATGAAGCAGCACAAACAAAAAATTTAGGTGCTGGCCGAGGTGTTCATCCAATATCATTTCCAATAGCGACGTCAAATAGTTATCCATGGGGAAATGGTTACAAAGTGCTGCGTTTAAATGTCGATATTGAAAAATTAATAAAAGGGAAATGGTCTTTCGTCAAAAGCGTTCTTAATCATTATAGTAACGGAGTTTTAATTGATACTGAGGTCGAAAATTTGACAGGAACTTGGGATTTTCTTGAAGATAAAACCTATAGGATAATGACTACAAATGAAGATTGTAGCGGCACCTATAATTTAAACCAAGATATTGAGCAATTCACTATTGCTGGAGGAAGCTGTGGTAACATAACATTTGTCATACAAAAGATTAGTGCTACAGAGTTGGAACTCTTCTCTGAAGGCATTGACGATGATGGTTTTTTTCGAGAAACCTGGTTCTTACGTAAATAAATTGCTGATAAGATTGTAACCCTACTTTAATACTCTTTATAGTTTTAAGAGGATACTCCTGTTTAACCCTTCATAGTTTATTGATAATTAGGAGTTTAATTTTTCATTCTCAAAGAATGGCTAACAGTTTTTATTCTTTATTTAATTGTATAACGGTACTTGTCCCGTCTCCTGTACCAATAGGTCCTTTTTCAGTAAATGGGAATTGAAACCTACCCAATACTTCATTACCAAGTGAATTTTTGGAATAGCAATCAATTTTAATTCTGTAATAAGCTAATTCTTTTGCTTGTTGAGGGCTAATTGATGATAATTTTTCCTGAACACGCTTCTTTTCATCTGAGTTTAAAACATATAAATCGTATTCTTTCATTTTATCAAGATATATTAAAGCGTATTTTTTGTTATTAGCAATTCTTTTATTAAGATACTCAGTTCCACCTGCTCCCTTTTCATTTTTTAAATCTTCATCTTTTTTAATATCTAATAAAACCTCATCAAAAGCCATTTGGTATGCCTGTCTATATGTTGGGTTCCTCTCGTCTTCAGCTACTCTACATTTTTCAATCTCAGCCGTTAAGTAAGAAATGCTATCAGTTAAGTCTTGCTCTTTGTTTGTTTTTTCAGAAGTCAACTTTAGTAATTTATAAGAGTAAGGGTCCTTGAAGTTTTTTTCTACGTAAAATTCCTTAAACCACTTCTCTGCATTAATCTTGACCTTTTCTTCAGGGTTGATAATTGTCGCTGTTTTCGTTGTGACTTTTACCGCTGGCTTTTTTGTTTGTGCATAAGTAAAAAAAGGTAAAAGCAATAAGCTTAATAATATTGAATTTTTCATGAGTAGAAACAGCAGTAGATTTATTTTCATTCTATAAATTTATATGTTTTAAATTTTGATGTTTGCTCCCAGAAGAAAGGAGGTATATTTTCATTAAAGGATGCGTATAGCCTGGCTTCTCATCCCAGCCCTAAATATGTAAGCTCCTATGTTTATTCTCTCTCTCATTTCTATTTTTTCTTTTTTAGCTTTATTCTACTAAACAAGGATATGAATATTGTTGACAGGGGACAGTTTTTTAGAATTATAAGCTAAAACGATAAATAGAAAATTGTAAAAGAGGTGTGGCTGGCTAAGCGAAAAATGGACCTGCGAAATGTCACCACCTAAACGTTTTTGTATTGAACTATAATTATGCTAATGATGAAGTATGTACTATTTGTAATAACCATCTATTTTACCAGTTGCTCAGAAAAGCTTGTAGCAAATCATCCCTCTGCATCACAGTTAAACTTCCAGTCTAAAATAAACAGGTACGATTCCCTGTACCGTCTATACGATATTGCTTCTAACCCAATGAGCAAAAGTAAATTCAGGGAAACATTTTTGGACAGCTTGAACTCTTACCTGGTCGAACAGAAATATATTTTGAATAATATCAAGGTCAAGCTTACGGAAAACAAAATACATGATATTCAAGGAATCAGGGCCCTCGTTGCTGAATTTAAGGATGAAAATGACAACGAGTACTGGATGGAGTTTGATTATAAGCCTGACAGTATTAAAAATTTGCAAACCAACCCCGCATATACACTAATTAAGGACATGCCGATTGAAAAGGACACGGTGCTCAGTTTTTTCTATTTAGGTGATATTAAGTGGAAAGATTCCGATTACGATAAAACTGTTCGCTTACAAGTGGTTCCTTTTCCAAAGGATTACAACTTTGATAGTTCTCGCAATGTAAACAAGGATTTAAGTAAATAGTTTCTGGGCTTTTGTTTTCCTTTTATATCTGTATTGAGTGCTTTCTTGTTTTGGCCCTGAATTATCAGTTTTTAGCTTTTTTTAGCCGCTCTCTCATCCCCTGTAGTTTTTCTTTTTTTAAGGCTCTCCGACTGAAAGGAGGAGGAGAGCCTACCTTAATACTCTTAAATAGTATTAAGAATATACGCCTTTTTTGCCTCTTTAACTTATTGATAATTAAGACTTTAGTTTTTCATTTCTCAACTTATAGCTACTAAAATCTCAACTTATAGCTACTAAAATCTCAACTTATAGCTACTAAAATCTCAACTTATAGCTACTAAACAAGCTCTCCAGGTTTGGGATAGTAGCCCTCATTTAAGTAGAGTATATCTGTAGCTCCGTTATTCTCTACCTTTAATAAATAGCCCAGCTTAATAGCTGTAGAGTAGGCCTCTTGTATTATTTTTGAGGCTCTTTTACGGTTTGCCTTATACATAGTCTCAGGCATTTTAAGGGCTATAGCTACATCCTCCCAGCTCTTAGTAATTTTAAACGGTTTCTTATTCTTATTCTTAGCGTTAAATCTTCTTAGTTGCTCATACTGTAGCCTTAGCCATAATAAAAGCTCATAGGTATAGCTGGAGGCTCTTTTACCGGTTAATTGTTTTACCTCCTCTCTCCAGTCATTAGGCACTAATAAAAAGTAGTTGCCTCCATACTTATTACTTATCTGGTCTAAAATAACAGAGCTGGGGTGTATCTCATAATATTTAAGCTCTCCTCCCTCTCTTACTATCTTAATTCTAAACAGAGAGCCTACCTCCATTACCTCCTCTTTTACATAGTCTCCGCTCTTATCCTTTACCGGTTTCCCTTTGTCTGTCTTTAATCGTACCCAGTAAAAACAAAACTGTTTAGTAGCTAAAAAGGATATAGCCTCTATTACGTCTATTTTATCTCCCTGCCTCTGGCTCTTTAAATCATAACCAGAGAGTTCTATTATCTGAGCCTGTGTTAATTTAATTACCGGTATCTTATCTATATTACTATAGGCTCCCTGTATCTTGTTAATAGGGTATATCTGAGAGCTGTAGGTAGCTTTGTCTATAAGCTCGTCTCCTGAGTAGTTAGTATCTGAGAAAGCCTTTAAAATACCCTCTAAAACTCTCCTCTGGCTCTGGTTTAAAACTACTCCGTAGCTATCCGGTCTATTTAGTAAGGATATGCCGGTAGCCTTACTAAAAGCATCTATTTTCTCATCTGAGAATAAAGAGAGCTGTTTATTATCTGCGTAAAACTGGCTTACTGTATGTATGCCTATTTTGGTATGTTTTTTCCCCCCCTCTATTACTGGCTCTACTCCTTTAGCTGGAGTATAGCCCCCTCCTGTCTCCAGCCCTGGTAATAAGCCCCCAGCTATTTTTTTCCGCTTATTACTCATTTCTTAAATACTCTTTTTTAAAGTAGTTATAAATCTGAGTATCTACCTCCAGCTCTCTGGTATTAGGAGTAATAGCGTATTTAGCCTTTAACTTATCCGCTCTTATATTAGGTTTATCCGGTAAAAAGCTCTCCTCATCTGATTGGTATTTAGTCCAGCCTATAATAGGTTTATGTATGTCCTCAGTCATGGAGTTAATCATATCCTTATAGGTCTTAATAACAAAGCCCTCATCTTCCATATAATCCAGTATAGCCTCCCTCCAGCTTAAAAACTTTATAGCTGAATTGATAGCTTCCCTTTTTACATTATTCATTACATACCAGAGGCTATGTTTTTTACTCTTTTTAGGCTTATCCTTTAGCCCTATTAACTTACCGTTCTCATCCCTATAAGAATCTTTTTCAAAGTCTATATTTATATCTAAGTAACCCTCCTCATCTGTAGCTATATCTGTAAATAAAAACCTCCCCAGCTTACCAGCCTGAGAGCTTATTTTTATCCGCTCCTCCTGGTCCTTTATTTCGTGTAGGATATGGTTACTTAATACCTCTGCCTCCTGTATGGTTTCCCAAACTAAAATATAGCCTCTCAGGTTTGAGTAGTGCATTAATACCTCAAACTTTAAGCCCTGTAAATTCATTATAGCCGTTGTTACCTGTCTATCTACTCTTAACCAACTATTCCAGAGCTTTATCTCATTAGGCTTTTTAAAGCTCTCTGATAGCTGGTTTTCTTCATGGTCTGTTAAGAAAGGTTCCTTGCTATATTTAAGTCTGGCATTATTCTCAGCTAAAAGGAGTAGCCTCTGTTTAGTAGAGCCTGTAGTAAGTATTTTAGATATATCCTTTTTAGCCATTCTTTAAAGTGTTTTCAATATTCTGTAATCTCTCCTCCAGGTCTGTTATCTCTATAGCCTTTAATACAGAGTTAAGGAGATAAGTTTCTTTATAAGCCTGAGCCTCTGTAATGGCTCCGCTCTGGTATCTCCTGTAAACCCTCAGGAGTAGCCGTTTTACATCCCTTGCCTCTATCTCCCTGTTATCTGTAATCATTGTTTACTCTGTTTAACCGGTAACTTTTTAGCCTACTTTTAGTCTCCTTACCGGTGGCTGGGCTGGCTGTATATTGGTAAGCTCCTCCAGTATCTCCCTATCCAGCCGCTCCTCTTTAATCTCCTGAGAGGTTTTATAGATGGGCTCTACTATCTCCTCCTTTACCTGGCTGTTATATTTTAGGAGTAGGTCCAGTAGCTTATCTGTAGGCACGTCTGAGAGGTCTCTACTCTCTACCTCTTTTTTAATCTTAGTAAGCATCTCTCCAAAGGTTTGTAATCTACTCTCCTTTAATAAAAAGTATCGCTCATAAAGAGCCTCCAGCTCCAGAGCTTTAAGGTTTGCTATCTCATCCTGTAGCTCCTTACTCCAGTCTATAAGCGTCTGTTTAGCTTTGCCCAGCTCTTTAGCTATTCGGTCAAAACTCCAACCCTTGGCCCTTAGGTCTATAAACCGCTCCTTTAGCTCCGTAGTTTCCATCCATTACATATTTTATGAGCGTCCATTAATACAGAGTAGGGAGCCTCTATCTCTCTGGCTATTGCTTTTAAATCTGGTCTTACTGAGGTATTAGGCTCTCCTATTAAAAAAGTATCTTCTATAGCCCAAAGGATAGAGCTACCCTGGTCTGAGGCTAAACATCCGTTCCAGGTCTCAGGTAGTCCGTAATCCTGAGGCTTAATCTGGAGGAGGTCTTTATATTTAGCTCCCTCCTGTAGGGCTTTCTGTAATGCTCTGAAATACTTAGCATATCTGCATCCTATTAAGGTCCCCTCCAGCTCCCTTAGAGCATTTAGCTTACCCTCCTCCTTTGTATTTGTCTCTTCATACTGCTTTGTTTCTTTATTGTAATTACCAATATAATTAATGCCTGTAAGTTTCTGGAGGTGTTTAGCATCTTTTACTTTGGTCTGGTAGGTCTCCTCTACATAGTCTATAAAAGCCTCCTGAGCCTCATTTACATCAGAGTAAACGGTTGTAGAAAAGACAGTATGCCAGTCCTTAGTTTCCTGGTAAGTTTCCGCTATCTCTTTTTTATAGTTTATATATCTGAGGTAGTCTCTTATAATCTCCTCCAGTTTTTTAAAAGGCTTATCTCTGCCTATTATTTCAATAACACTTTCTAAAAAGCCCTCCTCTCCTAAGGCTTTTATCTCATTAAGCGATAAAGGTCCTATATCAGTTAAAGAGCTTGTTAAATACCTCTCATAATCCCTTACGGCGTTATCTATATCCTCCGCTCTAAGCCCAGCTTTAGAAAAAACTCTTCTAAGGTCTCCCTCCGTTAAATCCAGTATAGTTTTACTCATATCTTTCTACTTCTGTAATGTAATGTTTATGGAAGTTCAGGTATTTTTAGGCTCGTTATTAATCAGTCTGTAGATAATAAAAATTACGGCTGGACCTCCTACATATACTAAAAATTCACTTAAGTCGTAAGCTCTAAGTGCATCATTCTCAAACGGCCAAAAAGATTGGTTTACATACTCCCAACCCCAGCCCATAGCTAAAAAAACTAAATGGAGGAAAGCCCAGCCTATATAAATAGCTAACATTGTTTTTTCATTTTTACTTTTCATAATGGTTAAGTTTTAATGTTTATGTAATAAAAACTCCCTTAGGCTTCCCTCTGTAATGAGTATAGGTCTCCCTATTCTCTGGCTCTTAATTCTACCCTGCTTTATCCAGGCTCTTACCGTCTGAGGAGTTACCCTCAGAGCCTGAGCGGTCTCTGGTATGGTATAGAATTTAATGCCCTCTATTAGTGTAGCCATTTTTTACCTTTTACTGTCTTTAATTAGGTAAGCGCCTGCTATTGCCATCAAACCAAAGTAAAGAGGTAAGGCTGAGGTAAAGCCTCCCCCGTTGTTTAAATCCAGTTGCCCTGTCCAAAAAGTATAAATAAACTTCATTAATAGTTTATCCCCTGATAGTAATTGTGCTAAGAACAATAACACACTAAGTAATGGGGGTACTAATAGAATATATCCTATTATCCGGCTAAAGTTTCCTGGCTCTGTAGTTTGATTGTTTTCAGTATTCATGTTTTTACTTTTTAGGTATTGTTTTAATAGCTCCGTTCTTTTTCTCATACTTAGCTATAGTCTCCGCTAAGGAGGTATTTATTACATCCTTAATTAATACCCTGTCCCAGTAGGCTATGGCTTTTAGCTTCTCCAGGAGGTCCTCATTTATTATAAAAGTGGCCCTGGTCTCATTCTCTTTGGTTCCCTCCTGAGAGCTTTTAGTAATCTCCTTAGTCTGGGTTACCGGTCTTCCTCTCTTAGGTTTGTCTGGCTGGTCTCCCAGTAGAGAGCTTAAGCCTCCTGTAAAGTTCTTTTTACTCATATTTGTAAATTTAGTGTTTATTTATATTACTTAGTAATTACTGTTTACTTTCTTTTTAA
>MWVT01000123.1_pt1 | contig 15183 bp, 17 predicted proteins | sample 1047201 | NCBI WGS metagenome assembly MWVT01 (sample SAMN06349988, study PRJNA376086) | soil metagenome | isolation source: TG5-1 sample Antarctic (ecotone) soil | place: Antarctica | collected 2015-01-13 | reverse complement strand
TTTCTTTATGGCCAGCGTAGTAATGTTCTCTTCATTATTTGTACAAACCGGCCCTGCCAGCGGTGGATGGACTGTCTACCCGCCATTGAGTGCATTAGGACTGGCTTCGGAAGGTTCTAAAATAGGCATGGATCTCTGGATAACGAGTATGGCTTTGTTTGTGGTATCATCCCTGCTTGGTGGATTAAATTATATAACTACGATTTTGAACATGCGAACCAAGGGCATGAGCATGACACGTATGCCACTGACCATGTGGGCCATTTTCTTTACAGCAATACTTGGTGTATTATCGTTCCCTGTTTTGTTATCAGGTTTTATTCTTTTATTGTTTGACCGCAACCTCGGAACAAGTTTTTATTTAAGTGATATAGTTGTTGCCGGACAAATTTTACCTAACGAAGGTGGCAGCGCTATTTTATATCAACATTTATTCTGGTTCTTAGGTCACCCGGAAGTGTACATTATCATTTTACCTGCAATGGGATTAGTGTCGGAAGTAATGAGCGTCAATGCCCGTAAACCCATTTTTGGTTATATGGCCATGGTTGGTTCTTTATTTGCCATTACTGTTCTTGCCTTCCTGGTATGGGCACATCATATGTTTGTAACGGGGCTGAACCCTTTGTTAGGAGCCTTCTTTGTTTTGCTTACCTTGTTGATTGCCATTCCATCCGCCATTAAGGTATTTAACTGGATAACTACTTTATGGCGTGGGAATATACATTTTACGCCGGGGATGATGTTTGCCATTGGTTTTGTTAGTTTATTTATTTCCGGGGGTTTAACGGGTATTTTCTTAGGCAACTCAACTATTGATATTCATTTACACGACACTTATTTTGTTGTAGCACATTTTCATATTGTAATGGGAGTATCGGCTTTCTTTGGCATGTTTGCCGGTGTGTATCATTGGTTCCCGAAAATGTTTGGCCGTTATTTAAATAATACTTTAGGATATATTCATTTTTGGGTGACTATTGCCGGAGCGTATTTAATTTTCTGGCCCATGCATTACCAGGGTTTTGCTGGTGTCCCACGCAGATATTTGGATTTCCGTTTGTGGTCATCATTCAACCAGTTCACGGAACTGAATAAAATGATCACGATCGTTTCGATTATAGTGTTTGCAGCTCAGTTGATGTTTGTGTTTAATTTTTTCTATTCCATCTTTAAAGGAAGAAAGGTGCGGACAGCTAATCCATGGGGATCAACCACATTAGAGTGGACAACACCTATTAATCCGGGACATGGTAACTGGCCCGGAGAAATTCCGGAAGTGCACCGCTGGTCGTATGATTATGCAAAAGATGGGAGAGAATTTATTCCGCAAACCGAACCGGTAGGCGCCAAAGAATCGAAACATTAGTAGGGATTTGCCATTGGCAAATCCCTACGAAAAAATTTTTTAATTAAAAGTTATTTGAAATAAAGCGTTTTGCAAACAGTATTAAGCGATAAAACCAATATGGCCGGGCATGTGGCAACCACAAGGGCACAAAGTAATAAGCTAAAAGATTATTTGCAATTGGTTAAACCATCATTAAGTATAATGGTGGTCTTTTCCAGTGTAGTGAGTTATTTGCTGGCTCCGAAAGTGGAATATAACTGGTGGATGATCTTCCTGCTTTTTTGTGGTGGCATGCTGGTAACCGGCAGCGCCAATGCTATTAACCAGGTAGTAGAAAAAGACACCGATGCGCTAATGAAGCGGACAGCTAAAAGACCAATAGCTTCAGGTAGAATGTCGGAAACGGAGGGTTGGGCGTTTGCCATTATTTGCGGTTCTGTCGGTGCATTTATCCTGGGCTATTTTTTTAACCCGCAAGCTGCCGGGTTAGCGTTATTTAGTTTGTTTCTGTATGCATTTGTTTACACGCCGCTGAAAAAAGTAAATGCAATAGCTGTATTAGTAGGAGCTGTGCCTGGTGCTTTCCCCTGTCTTATTGGGTGGGTGGCGGGAGCAGATGAATTTTCGCTGGGTGGCTGGGTATTATTTGCTATTCAGTTTTTATGGCAGTTCCCGCATTTTTGGGCAATTGCCTGGGTAGCACATACTGATTACACCAATGCCGGATTTAAATTGTTGCCAAGTGAAAAAGGCCCAACAAAATTTACAGCTTTGCAAACGATTATATATTCATTGTTGCTAATACCGGTCTGTGCTTTGCCTTTTTTTATAAAAATGAGCGGCCTGACCAGTTTGTTGATTGTAACATTGACAAATATTTTTTTATTGGTGCAGTGCATACGCTTGTACAATGAAAATAGTGTGAAGGCAGCGAGAAGGGTAATGTTTAGCAGCTATATTCATTTACCAATTGTATTGCTGGCATTATTGGGTGATAAGGTAGTGCCCCCATCCCCTGGAGGGGGGTTAGGAAGTCTCTTAGTTTTGGTAAAGTCATTATTTGTTTAGAGATTTTAGAAAAAAATGTTGACAGAAATAAATTTGAAGAAATCTAATAACTCCCCTTCAGGGGATGGGGGCAAATTACATCCGCATAAATTTATTATGTGGGTGGCTATCGGCAGCATATTGATGATGTTTGCCGGCCTAACCAGTGCCTATATTGTAAAGAGTAACATGGCGGGTTGGGAAGAAGTTGAAACACCAAATGCCTTTTGGTATTCAACTGCAGCCATTTTGCTGAGCAGCCTTACCATTCAAATGGCATTGAGAGCTTTTAAGCAAAGGGTCATGCAGCAATATCGTTTGTTAATTGGCATCACTCTTTTGCTGGGCATTGGTTTTGTTATTTTGCAATGGATAGGTTTTAATTGGCTATGGGATCATGGTGTACAATTAAAAGGAGCGGGTGCCGGGCAGTTCTTATATATAATTGCGGGTTTGCATGGTTTGCATGTCATAGGGGGTATCATTACGCTGACTGTTATTTTTTTGAAAGCCTTTTTTGGTAATACAAAAAACTATAATGCAGTACCTATTGAGGTAGCCGGCACGTATTGGCATTTTGTCGATGTTTTATGGATCTATTTATTGGTATTTTTTGTTTGGGTGGGATAAATGTGAATTTCTAATTTGAAGATTGAAAATTCTGATTCTGAAGAATCAGATCTTTCCAAAAATCTTGAAATCAGAAATCTGAAATTTATAATCAGAAATTAATTGAAAATGGCACAACCAGTAGCAGTAGAAAGGCAAAAATGGTGGGGCGGCGGACGTAGTCCGTTTAATGTAGAATATGGAAAGCTGATGATGTGGTATTTTTTAATGAGCGATGCGTTCACTTTTGGTGCGTTTTTGATCTCGTATGGTACCATCCGTTTTTCGCAAAATTTTTGGCCCGATCCAAATGTGGTGTTCAATGCCTTTCCCGGCGCCGGTCATGCTAATTTGCCATTGGCATTTGTAAGCTTAATGACTTTTATATTGATCATTAGCTCGGTAACAATGGTATTAGCTGTACATGCAGGTCATCATGGCGATAAAAAAGGTGTGGTAAAATGGATGGCGTGGACAATAGTTGGCGGATTAGCGTTCTTATCTTGCCAGGCCTGGGAATGGACGCACATGATTACAGCAGAACATGCAGTATTAACCAACGGACAATTAGATGTGATAGGCCAGACAGTAAGAGTGAATCCATGGGGAGTGGATGTACATGGGCCTGCAATTGCGGAAGCACTGGCCAAAACACCGCACGAAGGATTAGTGAAGCTGGCTCATATTGATCATCATGAAATGTCCTTTGCGCAATTAGGTGCTATGTCCGATGCTCAATTGCGGGGAATGATAAATATTAATGATTTGCATGTAAGAGAAGCTGGTCCGGTTGCCTTCGGTGGCTTCTTCTATGGAATCACAGGTTTTCATGGTTTTCATGTTTTCTCCGGCGTTATCATTAATATTATCATGTTGATAATGGCACAGCAAGGCGTATTTGAAAGACGCGGACATTATTTAATGATTGAAAAGGCAGGATTATACTGGCATTTTGTAGATCTTGTTTGGGTATTTGTATTCTTATGTTTTTATTTGATTTAATTTTTCTCCGGATTTGACATTAAAAATTTGTTGTCAGGCCGAGCTTGCCGAAGCCTAAATAAAAGTTTTCTAAAAAAATGGAACAACATACAGCTTCAGAAATTACCTATCATCATGAACCATCGGGAGATACCCGGCGTATTTGGAGAACAACCATTATACTATCTGTACTTACACTCATAGAATTAGGATTGGGATTTCTCATGTACTTTACTGAATTTCCCCATTGGATTGATTTATTTTTAAAAGGCATCATTGTAATCTTAACCCTTGCTAAGGCCTTTTATATTGTAAGTATTTTTATGCATCTTGGCGATGAGATTCGTAATTTGATCATGACGATCTTTGTGCCTTTAATGTTATTCATTTGGTTTATTGCCGCTTTTTTATGGGATGGAAATTCTTACAGAACATTAAAGAACCGCTACGACCCTTATTACAAAGAAACTACATCAGAAAAGAAAACAAATACAGCAGATACCACCACGCATCTGAAGTAATATTTACTTTAACTACCATTTAAACCAATGCCTGCATACATTTGCAGCAATGGTTTTTTTTATCGCTGATTACATAGATTTTTGATTAGATTCTCACCAACCACACAAAATTTATGGTTAAAGGATTTGCTTTAGATTCAATCTATCAAATCAATTCTGGCAATCAGCGAAATCTGCGATTATGAATAAAAGCGCTGTTTACGGTTTACTTATCGCTTTGTTTCTGCCATTGACAGGCTATTTTATTGTCAAAGGTTTGAGTAAAAATGCATTGGTCATGCCCCGTCATTATATCTATGATTCAGTTATTAATAAAGTAGAAAAGGGTAAACAAATTTCAGATACGGCCTGGCATAAAATTCCGGATTTTACACTCACCAACCAGTTAGGAAAAACAGTAGGATGGAACGATATACCCGGCAAAGTGGTAGTAGCTGATTTCTTTTTTACCAACTGTCCCACCATTTGTCCACGCATGACGTTAAATATGAAAAGATTGCAGGATGGAATAACCAATGCAAGAAAAGTAGGCAGTAAGCAACCGGAGTTTATACAGTTTATTTCTTTTAGCGTAGATCCTGAAAGAGATAGTGTATCTGAATTAAAAAACTGGGCAGACCGTTTTCAAATTGATCCTTCAAACTGGTGGCTTTTGACAGGGCCTAAAAAAGAAATTTATGACCTGTCAATTGAGCACATGAAATTGGGTTTGATAGATGGGAAGGGAATTGATACTGGTTTTTTTCATACTGATTATATTGTGTTAATCGACAAGTATCGAAATATACGTGGTTATTATCACGGCCTTGATACTTCTGCTATTTCGAAACTATCAAACGATATAGTCCTGCTTTCACTCGAAAAAGATCCTAACAGAAAAAAGTTTTATGATGGTAAACTTGAAATGCTGGCAGTCGTTTTTTTATTAACCATCATTGGTATTGGATTACTTATCTTTTTTTTAAAAAAAGACAAGAAACATCATGGCATTAACGATAACCAAAAATGATAAAAAAGCCAGAACGATCATTCTTGCTTTTTCGATTATTGTTTTTATAGCAGTGACTGCATTGGAAAGAATAACTCTAAATGTGAATCTCGATTTTGATGAACACATATTTGCTCGTATAAATGCCGTTATAAATTCCATAGTTGCGCTATTGTTAATTGCAGGAATTATTACAGCAAAAAACAGGCGTTACACCACGCATAAATATATTATGCTGACAGCGATGACGCTATCTGTTTTGTTTTTGGTCAGCTATATTCTGCATCATCTTTTTGCCGGTTCCACATTTTTTGGAGATATAGATCGTAATGGAATAGTCAGTGATAAGGAAAAAACTGAAGCAGGCATTCTGCGCTATATTTATTTTTTTATTTTAGGAACACATATTATACTGGCCGGAGTTTCACTTCCCTATATTTTATTTACAGCTTACAGGGCATTGATCGGCGAAAATGCAACTCATCGTAAATTAGCAAAGATCACATGGCCTATGTGGTTTTATGTAGCAGTAACAGGCCCTGTTATTTATTTTTTGATCAGCCGGTATTATTAAAATTGAATAACTTTTTATGCCAGCATATATTATAGTAGAAATTAGCATTCATGACCCGAAAGGATATGAAGAGTATAAAAAATTAGCACCCGCTTCTATAGCAGCATTCGGTGGAGAATTTTTAATTCGTGGTGGTAAAACAGAAACGCTGGAAGGCGATTGGACACCGGAACGAATTGTTGTAGTAGAATTTCCTGATATGGAAACAGCAAAGAAATGGTGGAATTCTCCCGAATATGCACCTGCAAAAAACATCCGGCTCATTACAGCAAAAACAAAAATGATCTTAGCAGAAGGTTTTATATCCTGACCCCCTATCCTCTAAAGGGGAGTTGTATAAGTTTGCCCTGGCCCTTGAGCTTATAATTTATGAAGTTGAAAGTAACCCAGGTGCAACTTATCTTCTGTAATGTTTGTGGCAGGTGAAAGAAGGATACTATATTTTTCTTTTAAATGTAAAGGGAGAATATCTTCAATTTCATAAACATCATCCACATCTATACCGTACTTATCATCAATATGAGAATCGGCGCCTTTAAAACCGGTATGCCTGTAAAATGCTGTTGCTTTTGCCCGTTGTATAGCGATTGATTTATTTTCATCCGCTACCAGCATTTTATAGTGATACTCTTCAAATTCGTTTTGTTTATAACCACCGAGATTGATAAAAAATAACTTTTTTCTCTGCACTTCTGGATTCGATAATAATTGCTTTGGAAAAATTTCCACAGCCTGCTGGTCAACACAATTAACTTCTCTCCACGCATCAATATGAATTTTTCCCTCAGCCTCCTGCCATGAGTGAATGATGTCCGGCACCAGGTCCTTTATCGCATAGCCGATGCCAAAGAAGATATCATGCTGCTCTGTATGCCTTGCTTTTGGTTTGCAGCCTACCAGGACCATAAACAATTTTAATGATTGCATATTTGTAAAAATAAATCGATGGAGCGGACTATCTTTAAAAAAAGGTAAATTATCGGAAGTAAAGAATTCAAAAAGAATTAAAACGGGCTGGCGTGATGATTTTATGCTAAATATTTTATATCGGCGACGAAAAAGATGAGATCATTCCACCAGAACTTAATGAAAAAAACAGTAAGGATATAACGATGAAGAAAAGTATAACTGATTTAAAAGAGTTTGCAAAATCGCGGTCATTTTAATTGCGGGCAGCGTGTTGGGAAGAAGTTGCGGATTACGCTATTAACTGGTTGGGAAAAAATGTAAAGTTGGCTGACAGCTTAGAAACTTAAGACTAATTCCAATTCTGCATCAACATTATTGCTTTAAAGGTTTGCCTGCTTGTATAGTACAATCATGCCCAGGTTGGCCGTGAGCAGGGTTCAAACGAACTTTTGAATTTTGACTGGAAGTTGTTGATTGCGGAGAAGAAACATTAAATGGAGAACTTTGTATTGGTTTTGTGGTATTCACTTGCAGCGGAGCCGGAGATGAAACGGCGGGTTGATCAACAGTAATATTTGAATTTGCCGGTGTAGTTGATGATGTGACAGGTGGTATAGTTGAACTTGTCGGTTTAGAGTTTAAAGGTGCACCAACAGTTAAATCGCATCTGTGTCCGGGCTGCCCATGCGCTGGATTAAGGCCTGCTGTTGCTTTTGAAGCAGGAGCGGTTGTCTGTGGATTATAAATTACAGGATTTTGAGGTATAGGCGCAGGCGTATTTGTATTAACCAGGGGTGTAATATTGTTTTTTACAGGAGTAGAAAGAGGCGCTCCAGCGGTTAAATCGCATCTATGTCCGGGTTGTCCGTGAGCAGGATTAACTGCTCCAGATGATTTTGAGGTTGATGTTGGCAGTTGCGGTTGTAAGTTATTTAATGTTGGATTTTGAGGTTGTATAGTAGCTGGTGTTGTATTCGTTATAAGATTAGAGAGTGAGTTGTTAGTTGTAGGATTAGAAACTGGTGCACCAACCGTTGATTCACATCTATGTCCGGGTTGCCCATGGGCAGGATTTGAAGCTACATTGCCAGAGTTTAAAAGTGGTGTAATAACTGAAGGCTTATTCGTATCGACAGAATTTACAAATGGGGTAGCATTTGTTGCTGGTAAATTTATAAGGCTGCTGGCGGATTGAACCGACGAAACTGGTTTTGCATTTTGATCAATACCACTGTTACAGGATGTGATTGCTGCAGTAAGCAAACCAATAAATAGTATATACAAAGTTTTCATGTAGTTTTTAAAGTATTAATAATAGCTTAACCAACCATCAAATTTAAAGTTCTGAACATTTTTATAGTATTCCTAATTCTTGCTTCCATCAAACATAACCCGTAAACTTTATATTGAAATCGTTTCACTAATGTACCTAATATAATTACTCCGGGAAAGTTAAATTTCTCCTGTTAGCTTAATATATCTTTCACAGGCTTATAAGTTTGCTTTTTGCAAAATTTTTAAACTGCCCCAATCATTCAATATTACAATTATTACAAATTCCATTAATTATCACCTGTACATTTTGTATAATATAACCTGCAGGCAATTCAATGGCAGGGGATACCACATCGTCAAGACAAATAGTAGTGCTGCAATTAGAACAAATAAAGTGAACATGATCGTCATGATGATGGCCTTCCGTACAATCTTTGCATAAGGCATATCGTATAGAATTATCTACGGTAGGTATAGCATGTACGATACCTTTTTCCACAAAAGTTTGCAGGGTACGATATATAGTTACCCTGTCAAATTTTTCACTGGCTTTCTTTTCTATATCACCATGTGTTAATGCATCATTCCCCTGCAAAAAAAGTGAAAGTATTTTTTTACGGCTATCAGTTATACTCAAGTTTTTTTTCCGCAAAATGGAAGCAATATTATTATCAACTCTTTTTGTTGTCAAAATATCCATAATTGAGAAATAGTTTATTTTTTTAAAAGTTCAGCAATCGCCTTTTTCATTTCATTCATCTCTGTTTGCTTTAGCCCATCATATATTTTTAATACATCGCCTTGTTTATTGACCAAGGCAATAAACTGGGTATGTAAAAAATCATCTTCTGCTTTTTGCAAGTTATTAGCAGGGTCATCTATTTTATAGCTATACCTGGCCATAGTATAAAGACTGTCTTTTCGGCCCGTTATGAACATCCACTTTTTTGTATCTACCTGCATTGAATCTGCAAATTGCTTTAGGCGGCTGGCCGAATCTGTTTCGGGGTCAGAGGTGTGAGAAAGAATGATAAAATCTTTTTGATCTTTAAATTCATCATAGACCGTCCTTAGATTATTATTAAGCCGGGGGCAAATACCTTTGCAGCTAGTAAAAAAATATTCAACTGCTGCTACCTTTCCTTCCAGGTTTTTTTCGGAAATAACTTGTCCATCCTGGTTAATAAAAGAAAAGGGTTTAACACTGCTAATTGGTGGAATACCGGGTTTGGTAAAACCGGGTATAATAAAAGACATAACCACAAAAAAACCAACTACAAGTGCAGAAAAAAAGATAATGTAAAACAACTTTTTTTTCGACATGGTGCAAAGATAATTAAGTTACTAAGGCCTTTTTATTATATAGCTTTAGTATCTTGAATTTTAAACTTTTAGTATGCAAAAGCTTATCATTCTTTTTTGCCTCTTTTGTTCAGTAAGCGTTAATGCTCAATCAAAAGAGGAAGCGGATATCAGAAGATTATTAAGCATTCAAACAGAAGCATGGAACCGTGGAGATAAAGAAGGATTTATGCAAACCTATTGGAAAAGCGACTCGCTAATGTTTATAGGTAAAAGCGGAGTTGTAAGAGGCTGGCAAAAAACCCTGGATAATTATAAAAAAGGCTACCCGGATACAGCCGCAATGGGTAAACTTTCTTTTGATATTATACAGGTAAAACCAATTGCTAAAGATTATTTTTTTGTTGTAGGTAAATGGATGCTTGCCCGTTCAATCGGCGATCTCAGCGGGCATTATACATTATTGCTTAGAAAAATTAAAGGCGAGTGGAAGATTATAGCTGATCACAGTTCTTAAGACTGTTAGGAATTTCATTAAAGCCTTTTTATGCTATCGAAATTCCCCTTTACAATCTTTTCTCACAACTTGAATGTTCCTACATTCCCCCTTTTCAGAAAGGGGAGAGCAAAACCTGCCTCCATAGAAATTGTAATAAGGGGAATTTTTAAACGTAAGTAATTCTTCTGCCAAAATTGAAAAAGGTTCTTAAAACCGGTTAAATCTGTTTTTGACTTTTTACCTGACTATTAACCCTTCCAGGTGCGATAAAAATATAATAGCAAAAAAATGAGGGTTGCTATAAAAATTATGTAAAAGACAATCGTGTACCAATAAATGCCGCCACTTAGATAACCAAGCTTAAAGTAAATACCGAGAGTAGAAATAAAAAACATCCATAGAAAACCTAATCCGAAGGAATTAAGGATTTTGCGAAAATATCTTTTCACTTCAGGTTCCATCCCATGGTCGAATTCAGACATCAGTTTAAGGTACTAATAATGATTTAAACTGAACCGAATCGCCATTAAAAACATTGAAATCTACTTTGGAAAAAATTCCACTGACACTACCTTTTTCACTATGTTGCCAAAAAGCCCATTCTCTTTTGATACGTGGTTTATGAGGTTGTAAATAATGTGCAACCCAAAGAGGATAGTCATCAAAATAACCCTGGAGATAGCGCTTGTAAAATTCTACGTTGGTATAAATGATTGGCCTTATGCCATAATAATTTTCCATCACCTCCAGCCATTCTTTCACTTCAGTACGTAAAGTAATGGCAGAAGCGCCAAACTGTTTTTCAACATCTAAAACCGGTGGCAGATCACCTGTGTGCAATTTCACATTTTTTATAAAATGCTGCGCCTGCGTTTTACCATCTTTGCTTGCAATAAAAAAATGATAAGCACCTCGTACAATACCAGCTTCTTTACTCTTCTTCCAATTTCTTTTAAAAAAAGGATCTAAGCTGTTATTACCCTCTGTTGCTTTAATAAAGGCAAAGCTTAATTTAATAGTGGAAACCTGCATGTTTTTTACAGCTTCCCAGGAAATGCGTTGCTGATAACGCGAGACATCAATACCGTGAATTTCGTAAGCTGAGGGAATGGGGATACCGAATTCTGCATACCGTACAAACCCGACATTTCTATTTTGCCACCATAAAAAACCAAGATAGCCAATGCCCACTATGGTAAAGCCTACCATTAAATAAATGATGTTTTTAATACCACGATGTTTTTTATTTTTCCGGGGCGGCATGGCGCAATAGTAGATCATTCTATTATAACTTAAAGTGTAAATCACATAAAGTTTAGTGAAGGAATTATCTTTGGTTTATGCCGGGGATGAATTTGAATGATAGCCTGAATTTTTTATCGAAACTTACTCCAAGAAGATTGCTAAATATGACGAAGGTATTTAGCAGCTACCAGCTTAGTAAATGGGCAAAACGAAGTGTACAGTGGGGAATGCCAATTTCAATTTCTTTTGAGCCAACGACTTCCTGTAATTTACGTTGCCCCGAATGCCCAAGCGGACTGCGGGCTTTCTCACGTCCTACCGGAATGTTGAAGAAAGATTTTTTTCGGGAGACAATCGATCAGTTGTCAAAAGACCTTAGTTACCTTGTTTTTTATTTCCAGGGAGAACCTTATCTAAACCCTGACTTTTTAAATATGGTTAAATATGCTTCTTCAAAAAAAATTTACACAGCTACATCTACCAATGCGCATTATTTGACAAACGAAGCAGCAAAAAAAACAATAGAGAGCGGTTTGGATCGTTTAATTATTTCAATTGACGGCACTACACAACAGGTGTATCAGCAATACCGCGTTGGTGGTAAATTAAATAAAGTGTTGGAAGGGGCTTCGAATGTAGTAAAATGGAAAAAGGAGCTGAGGAGCAGAACTCCATTTATCATTTTCCAGTTTTTAGTTGTACGGCATAATGAGCACCAGATTCAAGAGGTAAAAAAATTGGCAAAAGAAATAGGCGTAGATGATATTTGGTTTAAAACTGCCCAGGTATATGATTATGAAAATGACCCGAATGGTTTAATTCCCACAAATGAAAAATATAGTCGCTATAAAAAAAATATAAAAGGTAAAATGGTGTTCAAGGGCAATAATAAAAATCATTGCTGGCGCCTTTGGCACGATCCCGTAATAACCTGGAACGGGGCTGTAGTGCCTTGCTGTTTTGATAAAGACGGAAAACATCAATTAGGTAATTTGAATGAGCAGAGTTTTAAAGAACTGTGGAAGAATGGAACGTATAATCAATTCAGAAATAAAATTTTGGATAGCCGTCAAAATATTGACATCTGTGCTAACTGCTCGGAAGGGGTAAAAGTGTGGGGGTAGGCAAGTTCACGAGTTTACGAGTTTGCAGTTCACAAGTTTGTCTCAGCTAAAATTTTTCTGCTTGCAATTGCATCCTCACTAACGTTATAACTTTTATTGAACTAATGAGTATAGAAAAAGACATACATCAGCATAAATTTCGAAGTGGCAGGCATAAGGCCATGATCAACATTATGTTTACGTACGGCTGGATAATGGAGCGAATTAAAATGTTTTTGGAAAAGGAAGATATCACACATCAACAATATAACATTCTGCGTATTCTCCGTGGCAGTGCTCCCGATCCTCTTTCAACGCTGCAAATAAGAGAACGGATGATTGACAAAATGAGTGATACCAGCCGTATTGTTGATCGCTTAATTGTGAAAGAATTAGTAAAAAAATGCACTTGCCCAAAAGACAAAAGATTGGTAGATGTAACTATTACAGATAAAGGTCAAAAACTATTAAAAAAGCTCGATGCCGAAGCCGACTATATGGATGAGATCATGAACAAGCTATCTGAAGATGAAGGCGAAACGCTAAACCTACTTTTAGACAAACTTAGAAATGTGGAGTAATAATTATTAAACAGGATGTAGGCATGCGTGTAAAAATCTTTCTTTTTCTACTTTTTACTTTTTACTTTTCGGACTCCGTCTCCCAACCGGTTTATGAATTTCGTGGTGTATGGGTTGCTACAGTAGATAATATTGACTGGCCCCGCCCACAACAATTTAATGTTGACAGCCAAAAACTTGAATACATTAACCAATTGGAAATGCATAAGCGCAACGGCATGAACGCAATGATTGTACAAGTCCGGCCAGCCACTGATGCATTTTATCCTTCTTCATATGAGCCCTGGAGCCAATGGTTAACTGGTAAACAAGGCCGTCCACCATATCCTTATTACGATCCCTTGCTTTTTATGATTAATGAAACGCATAAACGGGGTTTTGAATTCCATGCCTGGTGCAATCCATACCGTGCAAATTTTAGCATTGGAAAATCGTCTATAGCGCCAGCTCATATTACAAAGCTGCACCCGGAATGGTTTTTACGATATGGAGGTACACTTTATTTTGATCCCGGTAATAAAGAGGGACAGCAGTGGGTAGAGAATGTTGTGAGAGACATAGTAAAACGCTATGACGTAGATGCCATCCACATGGATGATTATTTTTATCCTTACCGCATAGCGGGTAGAGAGTTTCCGGACTCTGCTTCTTTTAGACTTTATGGTAATGGTATGAGCAAGGATGCTTGGCGAAGAAGTAATGTTGATTCAATTATTGTTAATATTAGTAAGATTATAAAAGAGGAAAAGCCCTGGGTAAAATTTGGTATTTCGCCATTTGGGGTTTGGCGTAATAGTGATAAAGATCCAATAGGCAGTGCAACCAAAGCCGGCGTAACAAATTACGATGATCTATATGCAGATATTTTGTTGTGGGCACGCAATGGCTGGATTGATTATGTAACACCGCAATTGTATTGGGAAACGGGCCATAAGTTAGCTGCCTTCGAAACATTAGTAGATTGGTGGAGCAGGCATACTTACGGAAAACACATGTATATCGGGCATGGCATTTACAGAGGGCTGGAAAAGAACAACAGGGCCTGGCATAATCCAAAAGAATTGCCTCGCCAGATAGAATTGTTAAGAAAATATCCAACAATACAAGGAAGCATTTATTTTAGCAGTAAAACTTTTTATCGCAATCCAAACGGCTGGAACGATTCATTGCAAAATAATTACTATCGCCAGCCGGCACTAGTTCCGCCAATGGAATGGTTACCAAAAAAACCATTATGATCTTAAAAAATATTTACTAAGTAGCAGCACTTGTTCAAACCATAACACCCAAAGATATTCGTATAAACACTAATTCAATTTGAGTATAAATGAGATTGACAGGAAAGGAAAAAAATTGTTGTTTTGTGCTGTATCAAATACAAGTTATCTATGAAATTAATGATGTATTTAGGCAACGATCTTATAGAATCGGTCTCCGTTAATTTTACACTGATTTCAATACCTGGTTATTTAGGAAGTTTTAAACGTAGTCTCAAACAAAAGCATAACGACCTGATACAGCAGGTCCGGGAGCAACCGGAATTTCTAATTGTAAATTCTGACCTCGAGACAAAAAAATCTGCTAACCTTTATTAATGCGTCTCTCTTCTTTCGTTTCACCTATCTGCATTTCATCTTCACATATATTTTTTCTTCTCGGCTCTCTCGCTGAAAATCTTTACTTAACTTGTTTGCATCAAAATTAATTTTATGGATGTATTACCATTATTAAAAAAAGAAATGGAGCAGGAAGCTCACACTACCCGCAAAATGCTGAAACTTGTACCTATTGATAAACCAGGATGGAAGCCACATGAAAAAAGCACCACCATACAAAACCTTGCTGTACACATTGCCGAGCTGCCTTCGTGGGTAACCATGTCATTAAATACAAGTGAACTCGATTTTGCAAAAATGGATTATAAGCCCACAGAGGTAGCAAGTACAGAAGAACTTTTGAACTTGTTTGAAAAATCGTTAGCAAGCGGGCTGGATTCTTTAAGTAAAGCTAAAGAAGAAGACCTTCTACCAACCTGGACCATGCGCAGCGGTGAACAAGTGCATGCGATCTATACAAAATATGAAGTGATCCGTCATGCATTTGCGCAAACCACACATCACCGTGCACAGTTAGGTGTTTACCTGCGCTTGCAGGACATTCCCATTCCCGGCAGCTATGGGCCGAGTGCGGATGAAATG